>Ga0310826_100176_pt1 | contig 98240 bp, 88 predicted proteins | sample WT_ome_FD_201306 | JGI IMG/M metagenome (GOLD analysis project Ga0310826, IMG submission 201306) | Sorghum-adapted microbial communities enriched on wild type (WT) sorghum from Joint BioEnergy Institute, Emeryville, California, United... ... | reverse complement strand
GCGGCCGCGGCCGCTGGACCATGCGCTGGAAAGCGGCATTGAACGCATTCGACATCGCCTTCGAAGGCCGACTCTCCCTCGCAAGGAACTAACCAAGATCACTTACACCGTTCACTTGACAGACCCGTTCTGCCCACGGAGGTTGGTTGGTTACACGGCTGATGGGTGGTTTGCCGCCGAGTGCTGTGTGGGGCCGGTGGTGATTGTAGATGTGCTGCCATCGGGCGAAGGCGCGTCGGCGGGCGGTTTCGCTGCGGTAGGGGCGGGCGTTGGCCCATTCGAGGAGCATGGTCCGCTGGTACCGCTCGACTTTCCCGTTGGTGCGGGGCCGGTACGGGCGGGTTCGTTTGTGGGCGATGCCGGCTGTGGCGAGCGCGCGGCGCCAGAGGCGGGAGCGGTAACAAGATCCATTGTCGGTCAACACCCGGCGGACGGTGATGCCGTGGCCGGCGAAGAACGCCTGGGCGCGCTGCCAGAACGCGACCGCGGTGGTTGCTTGCTCGTCGGGCAGGATCTCGCTGTAGGCCAGTCGGGAGTGGTCATCAACGGCGCTGTGGATGTAGCCGTAGCCACGCGCTGACGGCGCACTGGCGCGACTGTTACGGCCACCAGCGGCTCGGCCAACCGCTCGCCACCCGCCACCGTCAGGACGTCCACGTGCACCAGATCTTGGGCCATGGGCTCGGGGGAAGGCGGCGAACGCCAGGACCTCGGCTTTGGCTTCGTCCATGAGGGTGCCGATCTTCGGGAAGCGGCCGGCGAGCTGGTTGCGGACCTCGTCCCAGCCGGCGGCGACCGCGGCGGGGTCGGGTTGGGCGAAGATCGTGCGGAACACCGCAGCGGCCATGTCGGTGTGCGTCTTGGGCACGAGGGCGAACAGGTTACGGGCGAAGTGCACCCGACACCGCTGGTGGGCCGCGCCCTGCAAGCAGCTTCCATTCTCTTTGGCTGAACAGCCGAAGCTACCGTTCTCAAGGAGTGCGTCGTTGGGTGCTGTTGCGCGCTGGCTCTATCGCCCTGCCTTTCCCACCACAGGAAAGTCCCTCGCCGCGTTCGAGCAGAGGGCTGATTCCTCGACGAGATGAAGCTTTGGGGCCCCGCTGGTGATCCGTTTCGCATAGTCATCCCGTGACGTGGTGCCAGGCGTTGGCCGGGGGTCGTCGCCATCAAGGAGTCTGGGCACCAGCGGCCGGGTCTCCACACCGTCAATCTCGCACTGGGCGAGCGGGGGCACCTCCACGATGTCGACTCGGCCGGTGAGCGCCTGGCCAGCCTGCGGAAGGGGCGAGTAACGGGTCGACCCGGCCAGAATGACCCGGGCGAGACCACGTCAAGATCGCAAGTCTTCCGTGATCGTCGGCCAAGATCTTCCGTAATCGTCGCCGGTCTTCTTCCGCGAACGAATCGACCGCCACACCTGCTATCCATGTCGATAGATTCATCGTTGCTGCTCTCGTGACGATCCGCCGTTCGGGGGGTTTTCGGGAAATCTGGTGCCAGCAAAGGGATTCGCGGCCTCGGCCCGCGCAGCCGCGACCACCGGACAGACCCCAGATGGAGGACTCCACGCGCGAAGATCCGCAAACGCCTGCGGAACGGATCATGCCCTCGTTAGCTTCGGTGCCGACATTCGGCCGCCGTTCAGGGGGACGGCCGCGGGAGCCATCAGGAGGAGTCGTTCGCATGACCGCACCGACCATCGCTCCGCCGTATGCCGGGCAGAGTCAGCCCCAGCTCGCGCCTTACGGGATCTTCGGCGACATCATCAGCTCTGTCGCGCCCACCGTGGGTGGCTGGGTCGGCGGCCAGACGGGCCAGCAGATCGGCACCGTGGCCGGCCATCTCGCGCGCTACCTGCCCTTCTCGGCCGGACCGCAGATGGTCCCGCAGCCGGCTCAGCAACCGCAGCTCGCGCCGTACGGGTTCTTCGGCGACCTCATCAGCCAGGTCGCACCGCACGTCGGCATCTGGGCCGCCGGCCAGACCGGCCAGCAGATCGGCCAGCTCGTCGGCGACCTCGCCCAGCGTTACCTGCCCTACTCGGCCGGACCGCAGATCGCCCCCACACCGCAGCCGGCCCAGCTCGCGCCCTACGGGTTCTTCGGCGACCTCATCAGCCAGGTCGCACCGCACGTCGGCACCTGGGCCGCCGGCCAGACCGGCCAGCAGATCGGCCAGCTCGTCGGCGACCTCGCCCAGCGTTACCTGCCCTACTCGGCCGGACCGCAGATGGTCCCGCAGCCGGCTCAGCAGCCACAGCTCGCGCCGTACGGCGTCCTGGGCGGCGCGCTGGGCAACGTGCTCGGCGGGCTCGGCGGCTCCGCGCTGGGAGGCTGGCTCGGCAACCGCGGCGTTGGCGAGACGATCGGACGGACCGCGGGCAGCGTGCTCGGCGGGCTCCTCCCGTTCGGCGTGGGCCCGATGCCACAGTACGGCCCGTACATTCGCTGAGTCGTCGCGATGACCTTCGTGCCCAACGTGCCGATCACGCACAGCGGCAACCCGATGCCCGGCGGGCTCCGGCCCGCCGGGCTCGGCCCGATGTCGCTGGCCCAGAACGTGCCCACGGGTGAAGCCCAGCGGCAGCAGGTCGCGGCCTCGATCATGCGGGCCTACCGCTGGCTGGAGAAGGCGTTGCCGCTGGCGCCCGACGTGCAGCACCTCGTGGGCGACCTATTGACAACTGTCTCGCTCTACACGGCCCGGCAGTACGACACCTGCCAGGCGCGGCTGATCCTCATCACTGAGGAGATCGCCCTACGCCGCCTGGCGCGACCCGACCTACCGGAGTACTAGGCAATGACCATCGGCGACCGTCCAACCGATGGCGGGGCCGGCCGGCGCCGCTACCTGGTCGGCTCGCCCGACGCCACGCAGTTGGCCCAGGTCATCGAAGAGCTGACGCAGGACCCGGTCGTCGTGATCGACCGGGTCCTGCAGACCTCCACCGGCGCCGGCGGGGTCGTGGTGGAGGCCACCGAGGAGAAGGCGGCCGACCTGCGCGGGCGCTACCCCGGTCTGGTGGTGGAGCCCGACCAGCCGCTCAGCCAGTTCCCCGCAGATCACGCGTCCACTGGAGACAGACGTACGGAGACCGAGATGGCAGAACGGGACGGGGGCCCTGAGGGCAAGGCGGAGAAGGCCGCGCCCAAGTCCACCGCGAAGTCGACCAAGGCCGCGGCCGCCAAGAAGAGGCCCCGGGCCGAGGGTCGCGTCACCCCCGCCTCGGCCGGCCCGGGCGAGCCTTCCTCACATGCCGGCGGCGCCAACGCGGTGGCGCCGCGGCGAGAGCGCTACCTGGTCGCGCCCCTGCCCGCGAGCCTGCTGCAGGAACGGGTCGGCGGCTGGATCGGAAACCTCGGGCGTTTCTCCGCCGGTCCGCCGCCGCAGCCGGTGAACCCGAACCAGTTCCTGGCCCAACTCGACGCCGACCCCTCCGTCACGGTGCGGAAGGTGCTCAAGCGCACCACGCCTCCCGCCACCACGACCAACCCGGGGGTTGGCATGTACGTGGCCGGGCCGGCCGGTTGGCTCGGCGGTTTCCACATGTACGGGGTCGACCCGGTGACCGGCCAGCCGGCCGCACAGTCCACGGTGGACTTTCCCGAGGTCGCTGTCGTCGAGATGGAGCCCGACCGGGCGTCCGCGTTCGCCGCGGAGCCCACCGTCCATGTGGAGCCCGACCTGCCGCTGCGCTACGGCGCCGACCTGCCCGTCGGGCTGACCGTGGCCGACCCCGGCCTGATCCCCTTCGGCAATGAGGTGGACGTCACGATCGTCGTCCAAGGGCCCGAGGGTGAGCCGATCGTCGGGGCTGAGGTCTACCTGCTGAGCTCCACCTTCCCGGCTCGGGGCGTCACCGGAGACGACGGCAAGGCGGTGTTGCAGACCTCCGCCAACGCGATCGGCGACATCTCCGCGCTCTACGTGAAGCCGGCCGGCGACTACTGGACCCTGTGGCTGGCCAACCCGGATATCTCGACGACCCAACCGAACACGGTGACGTGCCGGCCGCTGTCGGAGACCTTCCCCAACTTCCCCAACGAGCAACTGCGCGGCTGGGGCTGGAAGGCGATGCGCTTCGACGCGCTGCCGCCCACGTTCCGCGGCCACGGCGTGAAGGTGGCGATCATCGACTCCGGCGCCGCGACCACCCACCCCGACCTGGAGGGACAGGTCGCCGGCGGACGCGACATCGAAGCCGGCAACGACACCGGGTGGAAGGTCGACACGGTCGGGCACGGCTCGCACTGCACCGGCATCATCGGCGGCAAGGACAACGGCACCGGCATCCTCGGCATCGTCCCCGAGGCCGAGATCCACTCCTGCAAGATCTTCCCCAGTGGACGGTTCAGCGACCTGATCGAGGCGTTGGACTACTGCATCGCGAACCAGATCGACGTGGTGAACCTGAGCCTGGGCACGCCCGAGCCCGGTGAGCTGGTACGGCTGAAGATCGAGCAGGCCCGGCAGGCCGGCGTTGCCTGCATCGTGGCCGCCGGCAACAGCGCCAACGCGGTCTGTTTCCCGGCGAGCATGCCCACGGTCCTCGCCGTCTCCGCCATCGGAAAGCTGGGCGAGTACCCGCCGGACTCGTACCACGCCACCCAGACGTCGGGCACCCCGACGGCGGAGGGCTACTTCTCCGCGAAGTTCACCTGCTTCGGCCCTGAGATCGACGTATGCGCACCGGGCGTGGCGATCGTGTCGTCCGTCCCACCGGACATGTACGCGGCCGAGGACGGCACGTCGTTCGCCGCTCCCCACGTCACCGCACTGGCGGCGCTGATCCTGGCCCACCACCCGGATTTCCGGCTACCCCAGTTCGCCCAGCGCGGCCCGGCCCGGGTCGACCGGCTCTTCAGCATCATCAAGGCATCGTGCCGCCCCATCAACGTCGGCGACCCGCGCCGCACCGGGGCCGGCCTGCCGGATGCGGCCGTGGCGCTGGGTATCCCGACGGGGCCCTGGGGCCAGCCCGGCGTCCCCGGCGTCCCGGGCCAGCCCGGCGTCCCCGGCGTCCCCGGCCTGCCGGGCGGACCTGGCGGGCCAGGTGGGCCGGGCTTTCCGGGCGGACCCGGCTTTCCGGGTGGGCCTGCTTATCCGGGTGGTCCTGGTTCTCCGGGTGGTCCTGGCTTCCCAGGCGGCTACGGTGGTCCGTTCCCGTCTGGCCCCGGTTTCCCGGGCGGCGTTCCCGTCGGGCCCGGTGGTCCGTACGCGAGCCACGGCGGACCGATGCCCTGGATGGCCGGCGCCATGCCAGGCCCCGGAATGGCCGGCCCCGGCATGGGCGGTCCCCTGCCGACGTGGCCGGGACCTTGGGCAGCGGGCGCGCCCTGGGGCGGTGTTCCGATGCCGTTCTCGGCCGGGCCGGCCGGTCAGCCGCCAGGCTGGGCCATCGGTGCAGCCTCAGCCGCCCCGGGCAGCCCGACGCCAGGCCTGCCGACCGGAGAGGGCCCCGGCCCGGCCGGGGGTGGTCCTAGCGGCTCCGGTCCACACGGCAACGCCACCGGCCCCCAGAGCGGTTTCAGCGGTCCCGGTGGCTCTGGTGGTCCGGGCAGCCAGGCTGGCCCAGGCCAACCCCCGGGCGGTCAGGGGGCCGGGCCGGGCCAACCCACCGGTACGGCCGGGACAGCTGGCGTGGACGGCCAGCCCGCCGGCCCCGGCGTGCACGCGTTCGGAGCCGGCCCATCCGGCGCCATGGGCGGCCCGTACGGCGCCATGGCCGCCCCGTACGGCGCTGTGGGCGGCCCGTACGGAACCGCGGCCGGCCCATACGGCACCCCGGCTGGTCCGCTGCCGGCGGCGCCAACTCCTGAGCGGCCACAGGGAGACCAGCGGCAGCCACAGGACCCGCTGGAGCCTCTGCGGAGCGCGCTGCGCGCCGCCGGCCTGCTCCCGGCTGACCCGGCGGTCCGCCACAACGGACGCCCTCACCACTGATCCGCCGGCATCCACTGTGGACGTCGCCCGCCGTCGCCGAGGGCTCCAAGCCTCAGCCGACGGCGGGCGAACGGCACCACATCGACCCGCTGAAGCGCCGCCGGGATGATGGTTGCGGCAAGGTCGTCTCAGGCGACGGACTGCCCTTGCGCGCCCGCGATTCCTGCGGCGTGCAGTAGCCTCACGAAGGACAGGTCGGTTCGTCGCCAATCGGTCGGGTCGTTGAGCCCTGGGCCAGCCCTATGTTGGCCCAGTAGACGGGTGTCTGTGTCTTTCAGACGCCGTTGCCCGTGTCGATGACGAAGAACTCTGAACGGTAGGCGGAGCCCGCACCGTCCACGCCGGAGACGACCAGCACGACGCCGCCGACCCGGCCATCGCGCGGTGCGACGAACTTAACGCAGTCGACAGTTGGAGCCGTCGCCGGAACCGTGGCTTCGTTTCCCTGGAGCTGGAATCTGCAGATGCCCAGCGAAGAGGCGTGCGTGCAGAGGGCGTCGAAGTCGCGTTCGCTGGCCGCCTGAACCACTTGGTCCAAGACGGCGCAGGCGGCGTTGGCGGCCGCAGTCTGCTCCTGCGCGGATGCGGTCGTCAGGTCAGTGGGCTTCGCCTGGCAGGCTGCGCTCAGCAGCAGGACGGCGGCCGTTGGCACAAGAGCCAGGCAAGACGCCTACCTTCTACGACGGATGGGTGCACTGATCATCTCCAGCCACGTAGACCTTGTAAGGCAAGGACCCTGGTTGTCCGTTCGACCAAACGTCTTGTACGCACGTCGGTATCCTGGTGACCAGTGAACCATGCCCCCTCGTATCGAACGCCACTTCCGCAACGATGTCCAACCCGGCGAGCCATGATGCATCGCCGATGCGGTAGTACCGAGTCGCGCGTCGAGTGGAGCAGGACCGTTGGCGTCCGCAGAGCGCTCGTGTCTCCGGCCGGGTCGAAGCCGTTGTGCCAGGTCGTACACGGCAGGTGCATACCCACCAGAAATTCGCCGTCTCCGAGGAGTTCACCGAGATCGTCGCCCCAGATCGTCGCCGTCGACCATGGGAGTGACATTCGTGAGTGACCGACCGTACGTCCTGCTCAAGTGCGCCATGTCCCTGGACGGCTACATCGACACCGCGGGCCCGGACCGGCTGATCCTGTCCAATGAGGAGGACCTCGATCGGGTCGACGCGGTCCGGGCCGAGTGCGATGCCATCCTGGTCGGGGCGAACACCATCCGGCGCGACAACCCCCGGCTGATGGTGCGGTCGCCGGCCCGGCGCGATGCGCGGGTGGCCGCTGGACGTCCCGCCACGCCGCTCAAGGTGACGCTGAGCCGGGGCGGCGACCTCGACCCCACGGCCCTGTTCTTCACCACCGGCGAGGTCGAAAAGATCGTCTATACGACGAGCAACGCAGTAGACACCCTGCGCCAGCGTCTCGGAGCGGTCGCCACGATCGTCGATGTCGGTGATCCGGTGTCCCTCACGAGGGTGCTCGCCGACCTCGCCGAGCGAGGCGTCGGGCGACTGCTGGTCGAGGGCGGCAGCAGTGTCCACACCGCCCTGCTGACGGCCGGCCTGGCCGACGAGCTACAACTCGTGGTCGCTCCGTTCTTCGTGGGCGACCGCACCGCTCCCCGCTTCGTCAACGACGGCGCCTTCCCGTGGACCTCAACCAATCGGGCCCGACTCGCCGAGGTCCGCCGGGTCGGCGACGTCGTACTCCACCGGTACGCGCTGTCGGACCGATTCGCGTAGCTCCTCGTCCCCGTGGCACCCACCCGTCCCGATGCTGGCGCCGACAGGCCTGAGCGCGCGGATTCGCCGGCCGGCGGGCTCAGATCCGCCACGTACGCCGGCACCACCGCGATGGCCCGGATCAGGAGACGCCGACCCGTGTTCGCGGCGTCGAGCCCCCGATCCAGACCTCGAGCTCTCTCTTGGCCTCGTCGAGCAGCCGGCGAGCCTCGTCCGGCCTTTCGCGGATGGTGCGCTCGATGCCAAGCACCCTGCCCCGATGCTCGACCGCCTTCCGCCGTACTACCTCCAGCCGCGCCCGCTCGTAGCGAACGTCGCGCAGTATCGACGTGCATTCGTCGCAGGCCGGATGCTCGCCGGTCAGTATCTGCTGCTCGACGTCGTCCAGCCTTGACTCAGACCTGCCAAGGTCTTCCTCAAGCTGGAGGAGCTCAAGGATGAACTGACGGACTTCGCCCTCCATCCTCTGCGCCTCGCGCTCGGTCCTCCTGACATTGGGCCGGAACGTGATCAGAAGAGTCGCGTACGATGCCAGCCACCCATTCGAACGGAAGAATACCTCCATGGCTGGCGCGAGGATGACGACACCGACGCCAACAGCCACGGCAATGTAGATGACATCCGGCCACTTACTCCATACCGCATTGCCAGACATGGCCCGAAGGCAAACGGGAACCGCGTATCCATAAACGGCCAGAGGCAGGAACCAGAGGACACCCAGAAAGGCTTTCAACGCCCGGTCTTTTCCCGGGGCCCAACGGGCCATCATCGCACGCGCCTCGATGACGATGGCGATGGCCATCAGTGCCATGACCTGGGCGGCCGTCGACCAGTACTCGTGGTCAGGCATCTCCCCCTCGTTCGCATCCCGACTCTCAGGTTCGCGGGGCGACCATTCATCGTCGCCATCTTGCCCGCGCCCTCAAGACAAAGCCATCCGCCACGCCGGCATGGCCGTGGTCATACCGGGCACAACTTGGACAATTGGTGACAAAACCGGCCAACGCTTGCGCCCTGCCCGACTCAGCCGGCCGGAACGCGGCATCGGGCGGCGGACAGAGACGGCAGGGACACCCCGGCACCACAGTCAGAGACGGTCGAGGCTCCGACCGATGATCACGTCCGGGCCCAGAGGTGAAGGCCGGGCCCAGAGATGAAGAGGCCGCCCGGCCGCTCACGACCGCGTGGAGGCGGACGCTGTCCCGGTCGGATCGGCCTGGTCGGCCGACGGCTGGCCCTCGTGGTCGACAGCCGGCTCAGCCGAACCCGGCCGGACGCCCACCAACAGCAGCGCAGCGAGCAGGCAGAGGGCGGCTCCACCCACGTACGGCAGGGCTGCCCCGGCATCGTAGACGGCCCCGGCCACCAGCGGGCCAATCGCCCGGGCGGCGGCCGAGGCGGACTGGCCCACCCCGAAGGACTGGCCGTGTTCCGGCCCGCCGGTGGTGGCGATCAGCGCGGCGCTTGTGGTGCTGAGCAGCCCCTGCCCCGCGGCCACGACGCCTAGGGCGACGTACGTGATCCATTGTGGACTGAACGGGAGGACGGCCAGGCTGGCCCCGAGCAGGATTGCCCCGGTCACGGCGATAGCCCGGTCGCCGAAGCGATCCGTCAGGCGACCGACCAGGCCGCCCTGAACGATCGCCATCACGACCCCGACCCCGGTGAACACCAGTCCGAGACCGCGCGGCCCGAGGTCGAACCGCTCGGCACCGAGCAGCGCGAAGGTCGCCTCCATGGCGACGAATGCCAGGGTCGCGGCGAAGATCGCCCCGAGCACCAGGCGCAGGCCGCGGTACCGCAGCGCGGTCACCAACCCACCGATCTGGTTGAGCGACCGCCGGGGGCCGGACGGCGCCGCGGTCGGCTGACGCCGCGGGAGGAACAGGAAACCGGCCACCAGGTTGGCCGCGGCCACGCCGGCCGCGACGAAGCTGACCCCGGCGAACCCGAGGTCCGCCAGGCCGGCCCCGATGGCCGGCCCGAACACGAAGCCCATACCGATGCTGGCGCCGACAAGGCCGAGCGCGCGGGTCCGCTGGGCCGGTTCGCTCAGGTCCACCACGTACGCCTGCCCCACCGCGATCGCCCCGCCGAACAACCCGGCGAGCAGCCGGGCGAACAGCAGCAACGGCAGGCTCGTGGCGATCCCGGTCAACGCCAGCGACACCGCCGAGCCGGCCAGGGAGGCCAGCAGCAGCGGCCGCCGACCGAAGCGGTCCGAGAGCGCGCCGAGCACGGGGGCGGAGACGAACTGGGCGGCCGCGTACGCGGTCAGGATCGCGCCGACCCAGACCCCCGTGCCGCCCTGGTCCTGGACCTGGTACGGCAGCAGCGGCAGGATGATGCCGAAGCCGAGCATATCGACAAAGACTGCTGCGTAGATCACCAGCAGTGCGGGTCGACGCGCCTGGGCCACGCCCGCTCCTCTCCGTTTACCAACACGGCGTTGATATCACGTCGGCCGGCCGTAGCCAAAGCCGGAGTCCGCGTGAGTTCGGCGATCGCCGGTACCAGACGTCGCAAAGGTACGGGCCGCACGCGGCGGCGGATGCGTGCGGCCCGTACGCCTTCTCCGATCGCAGACCACAACCAGGCCGAGCAAGCCGGGTCAGGCCCAGCCGGTGAGCGGCGTCACGACAGGGGCTGCCAGAGGGCCGGCGTGTTCGGCGGCTCCCAGCCGGGCAGCGACGTGTGCCCCTGCCGACACCGGTACAGCCGGCCGTTGTAGCTGACCACCTGACCCGCCGGGTAGGCGGTGTTGGGCTGCCAGACCGGAGTCTGGCCAGCAGGGGCCTCGACCATCCCGACCCAGAGAGCGGGTGTGTTGGACGGCTCCCAGCCCACCTGGGAGGTATGCGCCTGGATGCATCGGTAGGTCCGGCCGTGGTAGGTGACCAGCGCCCCAGCGCGTACGCCTTCCCCGGCACCCAGGCGGGGGCCGTCGACGCCCCGCCTCCGGACCCGCCGCCGGAGGCCGCCGTGGTCGTCGTGGATGCGCTGGTCGGCTTGGACTGGGCGGCGGGTGGCTCGTGGTTGTGGTGGTCGTGCGCACCCGTGCCCGTCGAGGTGCCGGTCGACGCGCCGGCCGAGCGGGTGGGCGTGGGGCCGGTCGCGGGCGGGCCGGCGACGGGTGTCTCCCCGTGGTCGTGCGTGACCGGCGCGGTCGGGTCACCACCGCCAGCACCGCCAACACCAGCACCGCCACCACCGTCCCCGCCAAAGTCCACGTCGGAGCACGCGTAGAAGGCCTCGGGGCTGTCCGACCGCTGCCAGACCATGTAGATCACGTGACGCCCCGTCCTGCCTCCGGGCACCCGGGCGCTGTCGGTGTAGTCGGCCGGATAGGTGGTCCTCGTGATGCTCAGGAACGGCGTCGGCTCCAGGTCCGACCAGCGCAGGGGACGAGTCGGGTCATAGCCCGCCTTCGTGAGGTAGAGCTCGACCGTCCCGACATGGGCGGCGCTGCCGAGCAGGCGGAACTCGTACCAGCCGCCTCCGGTCATGGGGGTGGCCGGCCAGTCAGACCTAGCCAGGTCGAAGCCCCGGTACTTCGTACGCCCGCCGCTGCAGAGCTGCCCGTCCGGCACGACCGCTCGGTGGTTGCCGCCCGCGTTGGGTTGGTTGACCTCGTTCCAGTCGTACACGGCCTGCTTGCCCGACTCAGCGATCGCCGCGCGGCAGGCGGGGTGCGACGGGTTCTCTGGGTTGTCAAAGAATCTGCAGTAATAGATTCTGCTGGGCGGCAGCTCGAGCGAGCCATGGGCGACCGCCGCGTCGAAGCGCGAAAACGCCGTAAACATGATCAGCGTCGCGGGCACCACGACACCTGCAGCGATCAGCGCCCGCCTGGGACCCGTGGGGAGCGCTCGGAAGCGTCCGCCAAGGGCGCGCAGCACAGACGTCATAGGCACTCGCCTTCGTAGGACGGAGAGACTCGACGGCCCCTAGAACGGCTGCGCCCGCACCTCCGTTCATCGCCGGACCGGGCGCCGTCGGCGGCGGGCCAACAAGGGAATCGGCTATGAGACCGCGCGGCAGCTCGGCACCGCCGGAGCCGTGGTGCGGCTGGGCGCCCGCGACCCAGGGCGGGGTGACGCGGCCGCGGCGACGCTGCGGCCGAGGGCCTGACCGTACGCCCGGTTCGGCTCGACGTCACCGACCCCGCCACGATCGAGGCCGCGGCGACGTGGATCGAGCAGGAGTACGGGCGGCTCGACGTGCTGGTGAACAACGCCGGCACGGTGCAGGAGTGGGGCCTGGACCCGACGACGCTGCCGGTCGCCGTGCTGTGGAGTACGTACGAAACCAACGTGTTCGGTGTGGTGGCGGTGGCCAACGCGATGCTGCCGCTGCTGCGTCGGGCTCCCGCCGCCCGGATCGTCACCATGTCCAGCTCGTTGGGTTCGCTCGCCCGATCGAGTGACCCTGGCTCCGACCAGTACGGCGTGCCGCTGCTCGCCTACAACTCCTCCAAGGCGGCCCTCAATCGCATCACCGTCCAGTACGCGTCCGCCCTCCGCGATACGCCGATCAAGGTCAATGCCGCCTGCCCCGGCTTCTGCGCGACCGACATGAACGGCCACCGCGCTCGCCGCACCCCCGCCCAGGGGGCCGCGATCGCGGTCCGCCTCGCCACCCTTCCTCCGGACGGCCCGACCGGCGGATTCTTCGAAGACGCCGGCCCGGTGCCGTGGTGACCGTCCACAATTGACGAAGCCGTGAACGGACGGCGCCGCGCTGAACCAGTCGGCAGCGCGGTCAACCGATCGGGGGATCACCGGCCAGGCACACTCCAGTTCGCCTGGCCGGTGCTGATCGCTGGACGTACGGTCCGCCGGTCACGAACCCGGCCGCTCAGTCCACTGTGAGCGTACGGTCCCCGCTCAGGAGTCCAGCACGGCCGACAGTCGCCGGATCTGCTCGCGGACGGGCCGGTAGTAGACCCACGTGCCGCGACGCTCGCCCTCGATCAGGCCGGCCTCCCGCAGCACCCGTAGGTGGTGCGAGATGGTCGGGCCGGAGACGTCGAAGTCGTCGCCGGTGATCTCGCAGACGCAGATCTCCCCGGCCGGGGCCGCCGTGATCCGCGACAGGATGCGCAGTCGCACGGGGTCGCCGAGGGCCTTGAACATGCGGGCCAGGTCAGCTGCCTGAGCGGGGTCGAGGGGCGCCTCCCCGAGCGTCGGGCAGCACGCCGTAGCAGGGCTCTCAATCACGACCGGCATCCTCGCCACGGCCGCTATCTTGACAGATCTCTAATCAGCCGGCAAGGTCTGCTTAGACATCCGCCTAACTAGGCACCTGTCGAACCAGCGACCACCGACAACCAGGGAGGGGAGCGGCGATGTCCACCACGGGCAAGACGCCGGTGACGCGCGACGACGTCCGGGAGCGCTACGCGGCGGCGGCGCTGCGGGTTCTGAAGCCGGAGGGTGACGCGACCGACGCCTCGGGAGCGTGCGGCTGCGGCTGTGGCCCGAGCGACGCCGCGGGGTCCGCTCACAGCGGCGAGTCCTGTTGCGGTGGTACGGCGGTCGAGGCCGGGCCGGGGTTCGGGTCCGAGCTGTATTCGGCGCAGGAGCGGGGCGAGCTGCCCGAGGAGGCGGTCCAAGCGAGCCTCGGCTGCGGAAACCCGGTCATGGTCGCCGACCTGCGCCCCGGCGAAACCGTGCTCGACCTGGGCTCCGGCGGTGGCATCGACGTCCTGCTCTCCGCTCGTCGGGTCGGGCCGACCGGCAAGGCGTACGGCCTGGACATGACCGACGAGATGCTTGACCTCGCCCGCCGCAACGCCGAACAGGCCGGCGCGACCAACGTCGAGTTCCTGCGCGGACACATCGAAGACATCCCCCTGCCCGCCGAGACCGTCGACGTGGTGATCTCCAACTGCGTCATCAACCTCTCCACCGACAAGCCGGCCGTCTTCGCCTCGACCTTCCGCGTGCTCAAACCCGGCGGGCGCATCGGCATCTCCGACGTGGTCGCCAACGACGACCTCACGCCCCAGCAACGGGCCGAGCGGGGCGAATGGATCGGCTGCATCGCCGGTGCCCTGTCATTCACCGAGTACCGCCAAGGCCTGGAGGCCGCCGGATTCGTGGACATCGACATCACCCCGACCCACGAGGTCGCCCCGGGCATGCACTCGGCCATCGTCCGCGCCCGCAAGCCCGCCGCCTGACCGGCCGCAGCCGCACCGCAGCCACGGCATTTCCACAGCGGATGCCAGGTGCACCTCAGGCTCGGTCCGGCCGGCGCCTCCTGCCTTGGTTGGAATCTCGGCCGAAAGCCGCCCCCGGGGCCGCCCGGTGTCCCTAACGTGAGCGCGGACGTGACCGAGCGCCCCTGGCGCCACGCGAGCTGCCACTCGGACACGCGGAAGGACGCATACCGACACCATGGCCAGACCCGTGCGGTGGGTTGCCCACCACGCCGCGATCGGATTGAAGGATCTGCCCCGCAACAGCGCCTGGTTGCTCACCAAGGCGTTGCGGATAAGAAGAGCGACGGACAGCCTCCGTCGCACCGCCATCGCCGCCACCGAGGTGCTACCCGGGGCGCGCGACACCGTCGAGGCCCGGCTCCGCCGCGCCGAGGCGGCCGTGGCACGGGCCCGGAAGGCCGAGCAGGAGGCATTGGCCGAGGCCCGACGGGTCAAGGACCTCGCCGACACCGCCACCGCCGTCGCCGAGGCGGGCAAGGAGCGCATTCGCCAGGCCAAGCGCGACGCGGAACAGGAGCTGCAGCGCCGCAACCAGCTCCTCGACCAGGAGCGCGACCGGGCGCGCCGGGAGGCCGCCGAGGCGGTCGAGCGCGTCGCCGCGGACGCGCGCGCGTCGGCCGAGCGGACCCTCCAGGTGGCGCAGGAGGCGGCCGTGGCCGCCCGGGAGCGGATCGACAGCGTACGCCAACAGATGGAGGCGGCCCGGTCCCTGGCCGAGGAGGCTGCCGCCGCGGCCCAACGCGTTGCCAGCGAGGCGCGTGAGTACGCCCGGTCGCTGACCCCCGACGGCCGGGCCGACGCCGAGTCGGCGCAGGCCGCGGTCGACAACGCCCGGAAGAGCCAGGAGTCTCTGGCCGAGGAAACCACGGAGAAACAGACCGCGCTCGCGGTCCACCAGGAGCAGTCGCCGGCCAAGCCGTCCGACATGCCGCAGAAGATCGGCTAACGCCAGCCTGGCTCGTCCAGGTCCGCGGCCGGTCGATGACGACGAACCGCACCCATCACCAGTCTTTGCGTGGCCATTCCCGGCCACGCCCACGATCAGAGGTCTGACATGATGCGAATATTTAGGCGCAAGAAGGGCTGGCGGCGCGTGGTCTCCGGCGTGACCAGGAAGGCCGCCAAGACACCCATGCTCACCACCGGGGCGGCCCTGACGGGGATCGTGACGGCGGTCGCGGCCAGTGCGGCGGTCTCCTCTGTCCGGCGGCGCACCGAGTCATGAGACCCGGCCACGTCGTACCGCGGTGCCTGAGCGGCGGGTGACCGCCATGGGCCGCTGGTGGCGGCGACGTCGCGACGCGACGACCGCTCGTGGCCTATGGCCGCGCAACGGGGCGGCTACGCCCCCGGCCGTGGACGTCATCCGCCGGTCACTCGGCGACGGCGACCTCGGCCTCCGCGCCGCCCCCGGTGGGCAGCTCGGGGGTGGGCTGATCGTCGATGCATCGATCGTGGCTCACCTGTTGGGCCTTCGACTGCTCACACTGGACGCTCGCATCCGGTTCGTGCCGGCGCACGTCACCACCACTGGCCCGACGTCGCTACCCGGCGGACAGCGACCCGACAACCCTTCGGCGTTGCTCGGAGATCCGGGGTCGGGTCACCGATGGCCGTCGAGCCCGGCGTCGACACAATCTGGCGGTCTCGACGACGCGGTCGGCCTGCTCGCCGACGCCACCCACACGCTGGACCAGGTCCGCCGAGGCCTGAGCGCGTCGCTGTCCACCCACGACTGACCTGTCATCCGTGACTGGTGACCTGTCCATCCGTGACTGGCCCGTCCATCCGCGACCGCTCAGGCACGATTGGCTTGACCGCCCGTGACCGGCCCGTCCAGCTCACACCGGACTCCGGCGTAGACGCGGCGTTTGGACACCGGTGACACCGCCACCCAGCCGAGCACGGTGTCGTTCTCATCGACGGCCACGAACCGGTGGTCGGGCAGCTTGCCCTGGTCGAACTCCGCCCACCCGGGAGCGACGGTTTCGAAACTGGCCAAATCCGTGTCCAGTCCGGCCTGATAGATGCGCAGGACCGCCGATGCGTCGGCAGCGGTCATGGGTCGCGCGGTCACAGCCATCGCCGTCATCCTGCCACGACGCGGTCGGGCCTTGCCGACCCGATAGTTACGGTGTAACCATTACCCGGTAACTACCAAGGCACCTGCTGGGGCCATCGAGCCGAGGGGCGACCCATGTCGGTGAAGCACGCACTGCTCGCGCTGCTGTCGTGGCGACCGTCCACGACGTACCAGTTGCGCAAGGACTTCGACACGTCGACCGGTCAGGCCTGGCCGCTGAACATCGGGCAGGTCTCGACGACGCTGCAGCGTCTCGAGCGCGACGGCCTGGTCGTCCGGGACGGCGGGGCGAGCGACGATCCCTCGGCTCCCGGCCAGTGGCGACTCACCGACGCCGGCCGCGCGGAGGTGGCCGCCTGGTGGCGCCGGCCCGTCCCCCGGGCCGACCGTGGCCGGGACGAGTTGGTCATCAAACTGGCGCTCGCGGCGGTCGTGCCGGGCGTGGACGTGGCCGATCTCGTTCAGCGGCAACGGTCGGCGATCCAGCGCACCCTGCACGACCTGACTCGGCTCCGCCGGGACACCGATCCCGACGACCTGCCCACCCGGCTCGTGCTGGGCAATCACATCTTCGCGGCCGAGGCGGACCTGCGCTGGCTCGACGAGGTGGAGGAGACGCTGATCCGGGCGCGCCGGCGCTCGGGCGGGACCCGGCGCCGCCGGGACGCCCAGGCCGGGCCAACCGAGTCCACGAAGGCCGTTCCGGCCGGGTCCACAGAGGACATTCCTGCCCGGAGCCCACGGTGACGGCCTACCATCCCGCCCCGGCAGCGGTTCTCCAGATCCACCGGGCCTCGCGCGTGCACGGCGGTGGGGCCCGTACGGTCCGGGCCTTGATCGACGCCGACCTCGTCCTACGTTCGGGCGAGTTCGTCGCCATCATGGGCCCGTCCGGGTCGGGGAAGTCGACCCTGCTCCATCTCGCCGGTGGCCTCGACACGCCCACCTCCGGTCAGGTGCTCGTCGAGGGCACGGATCTCGCGAGGCTGACCGTCACGCAGCGCGCCATCCTCCGACGGCGCACAATTGGATACGTATTTCAGGATTTCAACCTTCTGCCCGCGCTGACCGCGGCCGAGAACGTCGCCTTCCCGCTCGAACTCGACGGGTGGTCCGTCCGCCAGGCCCGGAAGGCGGCGCTGGCCGCGCTGGCCGAGACCGGCGTGGCGGATCTGGCCGACCGCCGGCCCGAGGACATGTCCGGCGGCCAAGCGCAGCGGGTCGCGATCGCGCGGGCCCTGGTGGGTCCCCGACGTCTGCTGCTCGCCGACGAACCGACCGGGGCGCTGGACTCGAGCACCGGCACCGAGATCCTGCAGGTGTTGCGGGACCGGGCCGACCGGGGCGCCGCCGTCCTCATGGTCACGCACGAGGCGCGTTTCGCCGCCTGGGCCGACCGGACCGTGTTCCTTCGGGACGGCCGGATCGTCGACGAGACCGGGCCCTCCGACCCGGCCGAGCTGCTGGCCGAGGACGCACGGTGACCGCGCCACCGGCCGCCGCGCCGGGCGTCCCCTCACCCGCGGCGCCCTGGCCCCCCGCACCCGCGGCCCCGTCGCCTGCACCACCCCGGGCGACCGGGGTGGCGTGGCTGCGGTCCCTCGCCACGGCCATCCGGATGGCGCGGCGCGACGCCGCCCGCCATTGGGTGCGGACCGGGCTGGCGACGACGCTCGTGGCGCTCCCCATGGCCGCGCTGGTCGGCGGTACCGTGCTGACCCAGTCGGACGTGCCGGCCCGGCAGGTGGCGCTGGCCAGCATCCCCGACGGTGTCCAGGCGGTCATCACCACGACGGCCCTCCCCCGCACCGGGGCGCCCTTCCCACAGCTTCCCGAGGGACCCCCGGGACCGTGGGTCGACGACCTTGAGCAGGTGCCCGCCAGCGACGCGGAGCTCGCCGCCCGACTGCCGGCCGGCAACCGCCTCCTGCCGTACTGGAACTCCCCCGAGCTGATTGCCACCAGTGAGCCCCTGCTCGCGCCCGGCGACCAGGCCCCGGCCGGCACGGGGGCCGAGGCGCTGGCGCGCGTGGACCTGACTCGCATGTCGGCGGCCACGCTGCAGGAGGCCGGGCCGGAGGCGTTGGCACTGCTGCTCCCCGAACTCGCCACGGGGCAGCCGCCGGCCGACCCGACCGAGACCGTGGTGACCACCGACCTCGCCGACCGGCTCGGCGTCGCGGTCGGCGACACCATCACGTTCGTGGCGCCGCCGCACCACGGCTGGTACAGCACCGACGGCCGCATCGCCGAGGTGATTCAGAACTCCCAGCGGGCCTACCGCATCGCCGGGCTGGTCGACGCCGACGGCCTGCGGGCGTGGGCACCGGCGGGCTGGATCTCGGCGATGGTCACCGCCGACCCGGCCGGCGTGGACGGCCATTGGCTCGTGGTCGGCGACGAACCGGTGACCTGGGACCACGTCCGGCAGATCAACCATGTACAGGCGTTCGCCGTCTCCCGGCACGTGCTCGAGAACTACCCCTCGGCGGACGAGCTCTACCCCTCCGCCGTGGATACCGTCGTCCTCCTCAACCGCCTCGTGCTGATCGTCACCACCGGCGTCGTGGGCGCCCTGCTCGTCCTGTTCCTGGTGACGCCCGCTTTCAGCGTCGCCACCGAGCAGTCCCGTCGCACGCTCGGCCTGGCCGCCGCGGCCGGGGCCACCCCGGCGGACCTACGGCGCATCGTGACGACGCAAGGGCTCGTCGTGGGTCTGGCCGGCGGCCTGCTCGGGTCCGGCGTCGGGGCGGTGGCCGGCGTCCTCGCCCGCCGGGCCCTGTCACCCGAGTCCGCCATGCACTTCCCGTGGTGGATCGTCCCGGTGGCGATCGGCACCGCGGCGCTGCTGGGCGTCGTGGCCACGCTCCTGCCGGCCGGGGCCGCCGCGCGGTTGGTCGTGGTGGAGGCGATCAAGGACCGTCCATCCCCGCCCGGGCCCGGTGGCCACGACCGCCAGCGGTGGAGCGCGGTCGCCGGCCCGCTGGTGCTGGTCGTGGCGATGGCCTGCGCCGGGCTGTCCCTGTCGCTGCCCCTTCCGGACGGGGCACCGTCACCCGAGTCGATCCCGTCCCGGGCCTCCACCGGCGGCCTCGTGATCCTGGTGATGCTGACGCTGGTGCTGGCGGCGCTCGGGCTCGTCCTGTGCGTGCGGCCGCTCGTCGCACTCACGGCCACGCTGGCCCGGCACCTCCCGGTGACCCCTCGGCTCGCCCTGCGCGACGCCAACGATCACCGGTCCCGTTTCCTCCCCGCCGCGATCGGCGTGCTGGTCGCGGTCGGCGTCGCATCGTTCTACGCGGTGGCCGTCGGATCGTTCGTCGCGAACGAGCGGGACCGGGTCGGCGAAATGGTCGGCGACGGTGGCCTCGTGCTCGGCGCCACGGTCCCGGTCAGCGACGCGTTCGACCGCCGGGTCCTCACCGGTGCTGTCGACGTGCTCGCCCGGCACCTGCCGGTCACGGGTCACGAACCGGTGTACGCGGTCGGCAGCGACAGCGCCGCCCACCTGACCGTGCTCATGCCCGCGGACCGCTCCTGCCCGGACGGGCTGTTCCCCGACACCGCCTCGGCGATCGCGGTCGGCGCACCGCTGCACTGCGTGGATTGGGAGCGCGCGTACGTCCCCGGGCTCGCGGTGCCGTGGTGGCGGGGCACGGACGTCCACGTCATGGACGGCGCCGCGCTGCGGGCCTCCGGCCTGCCGGGCGCCGAGGAGGCCGCAGCCGTCCTCGACCGGGGCGGAGCCGTGGTGAACAACGCCGCCATGCTGGCCGCCGACGGGACCGTGCGCGTGGCGATCTCGGCCGAGCGACTGGTCACCGAGGCCGAGGCCGACCGGATCGTCACCCTCCCGGGCGCCTTCGTGCGAGGCTTCGCGCCGCCGCTCACCGTCTCCCCCGCCACCGCGCGGGCGCTCGGCGTCACCGAGGTGGTGTACGTCGGCGAGTACGTCGTGGCAGCAGAGAAGCTGAGCGTCCGTGACCTGGACCGGGCGGTCGAGGTGATCGATGCCACGACGACGCTCGTCTGGGTGGCCCGGCCGGTCCGGCCGTACCCCTGGGGAGACACGGTCGCCCTCATCCCCATCGCGCTGCTGGCGGCCGTCGCGGTGGCGGCCACGGCCATCTCGCTGGCCCTGGCCCGTACGCAGACGGTCCGTGACCACGCCACCATGCACGCGGTCGGGGCGACACCCCGGTTCCTGGCCCGGTTCATGGTCGTCCAGGCGGCGGTGGTGCTCGCGGTGGGCGCACCGCTGGGCGTACTCGCCGGTATCGCCCTCGGCGCGTACCTGGTCGCGTGGAACCGCCGGACGGGAGTCGACGGCGCGTGGCTGGAGACCGTACCCCTGTGGGGCGTACAGGCGGGCCTGCTGGTGAGCGTGGTCGGCGTCGGTCTGATCCTCGCCCTCGTCATCGCCCGACCGCCGCGGGCCCTGACGCGCCGATTCATCGACTAGGCCACGTTCGTCTAATTTGGATTTTTCGTCGCGGCCGACGACCGCTGACCTGAGCCCGCCTGACCGGCGAGCCCGGAGACGGCGGCCGGGCGACACGGCCACAACCCGGCGCCACAGAGGTCATCCGACCCGCTGGTATACTCCGTATTCTGGGCCCGTTCAAGACAAACCGACCAGTGCCGCGGGAGGCCACTCGCCGTCATGTCGATGTCGCACCAGAACTGGCCCCCACCTCCAGAGTTGCCTGACGGCACGCTGCGCATCGTTCATCTCGGCGGGCTGGGCGAGATCGGCCGGAACATGGCGGTCTTCGAGATCGACCGCAAGCTGCTGATCGTCGACTGCGGCGTCCTCTTCCCGAAGGACCGCTTTCCCGGCGTCGACCTGGTCCTGCCCGACTTCGGGTATATCGCCGACCGGTTGGACGACGTCGTCGGCCTCATCCTCACCCACGGGCACGAGGACCACATCGGCGCCGTTCCCTATCTGCTCAGGATTCGGGAAGACATCCCGATCTACGGCTCGCGGCTGACGCTCGGCCTGGTGAGAGCGAAGCTGCAGGAGCACCGCATCTCGCCCGTGACCGCGGAGGTGGCGGGCGGCCAGATCGAGCGACTCGGGCCGTACGAGTGTGAGTTTATAAACGTCAATCACTCAATTCCGGACGCTCTGGCCGTGGCGATCCGGACGCAGGCCGGAACCGTCCTGCACACGGGCGACTTCAAGATGGACCAGCTGCCGCTGGACCGTCGCCTCACCGACCTGCGGGCCTTCGCCCGCCTGGGCGAGGCCGGCATCGACCTGCTCATGGTCGACTCGACCAACGCCGAGGTGCCCGGGTTCACGGTCTCCGAGCGGGAGATCACCCCGGTGCTGGACCGGGTCTTCGCGCAGGCCCAGCACCGCATCGTGGTCGCGGCGGTGTCGACCCACGTCCACCGGGTCCAGCAGGTCCTGAACGCCGCCCACGTCCACGGACGCAAGGTCGTCTTCGTCGGTCGCTCCATGATCCGCAACATGGGCGTGGCGGCCGAGCTCGGTTACCTGCACGTGCCGCCGGGCGTGGTCGTGGACTTCAGCGCGGCCGAGAGCCTGCGCCGGGACGAGATCGTGCTGGTGTGCACCGGCTCCCAGGGCGAGCCCCTGGCCGCCCTCTCCCGGATCGCCAACCGGGACCACCGCCAGATCACCCTGGAGCCGGGCGACACCGTGGTGCTGGCCGCGTCGCTCATCCCCGGCAACGAGGCCGCGGTGCACCGGGTCATCAACGGGCTCACCCGGCTGGGGGCCCACGTGATCCACCAGGGCAACGCTCGGGTCCACGTCTCCGGTCATGCCAGCGCCGGCGAGCTCCTCTACACGTACAACATCATTCAGCCGCGGTACGTCATGCCGGTCCACGGCGAGCCCCGGCACCTGGCCGCGAACGCGTTCCTGGCCACCCAGACCGGGATTCCGTCCGAGCGGGTCATCGTCGCCGAGGACGGCCTCGTCGTCGACATGGCCAATGGGGAGGCGTCGATCGTCGGCGCCATCTCCTGCGGGTACGTGTACGTCGACGGTGCCTCCGTCGGCGAGCTCACCGAGGCCGAGCTCAAGAGCCGCCGCATCCTCGGCGACGAGGGGTTCATCTCCATCGCCGTAGTGCTCGACTCCTCCACCGGCAAGGTGCTGACCGGGCCCGAGATTCACGCGTTCGGCTTCGCCGAGGACGAGTCCATCTTCGACGAGGTACGCCCGCTCATCGTCGCCGCCATCGCGGAGGCCGCCGCCGCCGGCACCGTGGACGACTACGAGTTCCAGCAGGTCATCCGGCGCGTCGTGGGCCGGTGGGTCAACCAGTCCTACCGCCGCCGGCCAATGATCGTTCCGCTCGTCCTGCAGACCTGATTGCGGCACCTCGACCGATGGCGGCCTGGCACGTCCGCACGTGGGTGGGCGTACGCCTTCGCGCGGGGCGGGCGGTGATCGGATGAGTGAGGCAGCGTGCGCATCATCTCGGTGAACGCGTGGGGCGGCGCCATGTTCGCTGCCCTCGCCCCGTGGCTCGCCTCGGCGGAGGCCGACGTGCTCTGCCTGCAGGAGGTCACCCGTACGGCCGGCGCGACCGGGTGGACCCGGTTCACCGACGGGGAGCGCTCCCTTCCCCAACGGGCGAACCTGTTCGACGACGTGCGGCGGATCCTGCCGGCGCATCAGGGCGTGTTCGTCGCGAGCGACGCGGGGCCGGTCTACGACGAATCCGCCAACCGGCGCCAGCAGGACTTCGGCGTCGCGACGTTCGTCGCCGAGCACGTTCCCCTGGTGGGGCTGCAGACGGCGTTCGTCCACGGGGCGTTCGTCGACCACGACGAGTGGACGACCAGCGATCGCCCCCGCGCCGCTCTCGCCACCCGACTGGTCGACCGGGCCGCCGGCCGCACCGTGACCGTCGTCCAGGTCCATGGGCTGCGGGACCGAGCGGGCAAGCACGACACGCCGGCCCGCCGCCGGCAGGCGGAGCGAATCGCCGACCTGGTGCAGCGCAGCCGGGAGCCCGGGGACGTCGTGGTGGTGTGCGGTGACCTCAACCTGCTCCCGGACAGCGAGACCTTCACGATCCTGGCCGACGTGGGGCTGGTCGACCTGGTGGGCCGGGCGGACACCCGCACCTCCCGCTACACCAAGCCGGTCCGGCACGCCAGCTACCTGCTCGTCTCCGATCCCGGCGCCGTGGTCCGGTTCGAGATCCTCACCGAACCCGAGGTGTCCGACCACCGGGCCCTGCTTGTCGAGATCTGACCACGCCCACCCGCACTGGACCCACGGCCAGCGACCCCACGACACTCCCCGTCCATCGCTGGTTCGGCGAGGTCAGCCGGCTCGCGGGCGATCACTCTGAGCAGTCATCCCGTCACAGTTCTGTTTTCGAACCGAAGGCCGTACGCCCATCCGCCACCCACCCCGGCCCGGGCTCAGCGGCCGGCGAACGTGGGGCGCTGCTTGGCCAGGAAGGCTGCGACCGCGCCCTGGTGGTCGGCGGTCGCCCCGCACCGCGCCTGGGCCTGCGCCTCATCGTCCAAAGTCGCCGCCAGCGAGCGCTGGGCCGCGGCCGCGATGAGCCGCTTCGACTCGGCGTAGGCGACGGTCGGGCCGGCGGCCAGCCGCTGCGCCAGTTCGAGGGCGGTGGCGGCGACGGCCTCGGGCGCCACGACCTGGCCACCGAGCCCCCAGGCGACCGCCTCCTCGGGCGTGAAGCGGGTCCCCAGCAGCACCAGTTCCTTCGCGCGCGCTTCGCCGATCGACCGGGCCAGCGTGGCCGAGAGCCCTGAGTCGCAGGTGAGCCCGATGCCGGTGAAGGCGGTGGCCAGCACGGCCTTGTCCGACCACACCTTCAGGTCGCAGGCGAGGGCGAAGCCGAGCCCGGCCCCGACGCAGGCGCCGTTGACCGCGGCGACGACCGGCTTCGGCATGGTCGCGATGGTCTGCACGATCGGCGAGTAGTGCTCCCGTACGGTCGCGAACGCCTCCGTCGCACCCGCGGCCAGCGCGGTGGCGTGCTCGCCCAGGTCCTGGCCCACGCAGAACGCCTCGCCCGCCCCCGTGAGGATCACCGCCCGTACGCCGGGGTCAGCCGCCACCTCGGTGAGCGCCTCGACCAGGGCGGACTTCAGCGCCGCGTTGAGGGCGTTGCGGGCGTCGGGCCGGTTCATGACGACTCGGGCCACCGCCTCCACCCGCTCGACCAGAACCGGGGCGCTATCGGCTGTACTCATGGCTGCCTCCTCACAGGTCACCGGCGGGCACATCTACAAGCGGCATCTCTTACAGGCGGGCGTCGTAGTCCACGGTCACCCGGTCGGTGGCGGCGAGGGACTGGCAGGTGAGCACATAACCCGCGTCGAGCTCGGCCGGTTCCAGAGCGTAGTTCCGCTTCATCGAAACCTGACCATCGACAACTTTCGCCCGGCAGGTGCCACAGACGCCGCCCTTGCAGGCGAACGGCAGGTCGGGCCGGATCCGTTGCGCCCCGTCGAGGATCGGGACGCCGGGAGGAACGGTCACCGTACTGGTGCGGCCATCGAGCACGATCGTCACCTCGGCGCCGACCTCAGGTACCTCCCGGTTCCGGGGCGGCGGCGGTTCGTCCCCGACGTAGAACAGCTCCCGGTGCACCCGCTCGCGCGGCACGCCCAGCTCGCCCAGCACGGTGGCCGCGTCGACCGTCATCGCCAGCGGCCCGCACACCCACCAGTGGTCGATGGCGGGAACGTCCACCAGGGCCGGCAGCAGGCTGCGCAGCTTCGGCGCGTCGAGCCGGCCGCAGAACAGCTCGACCTCGTGGTGCTCCCGGCTGAACACGTGGACCACCCGCATGCGCGTCGGGTAGGCGTCCTTCAGGTCGGCGATCTCCTCGGCGAACATGACCGTGTCGGCCCGGCGGTTGCCGTAGAGCAGGGTGACCGACGAGGTCTCGTGGGCGGCCAGCACCGAGGCGGCGATGGACAGAATCGGCGTGATGCCGCTGCCAGCGGCCAGCAGCACGTGGTCGCCCGGTTTCCGCAGGTCCGGGGTGAACGTGCCGGCCGGCGGAAGGACGTCGATGACATCGCCCGGGCGCACCTGGCGCACGAGCCAGGTCGAGAGGGCTCCGCCCGGCACCTCCCGGACGCCGATGCGCGGGGCCTGCCCGAGCGGGGTGCAGATCGAGTACGACCGACGCTCGCCGCCGCGGCAGACCGTCAGCCACTGGCCGGGGCTGAACGCGAAGACGGGGGCGAGCTCGGCCGGCACGTCGAACGTGAGGGCGGCCGCGTCGGCGGTGAGGTGGTCGATCCGGCTCACCGTCAGCGGAAAGGACTGGACCATCAGTTGTCTTTCACGTACTCGAATGGTTCACCACAAGCCCGACAGCGGTGCAGCGCCGTGCAGAGCGTGGCCCCGAAGGCGGCCAGCACCGCCGTGTCGGCCGACCCGCAGCGGGGGCACGCCACGGGCCCCCGGCGACCGGGCATCCCCAACGACACGGGCCCCCGGACGGCCGGGCGCGGCGGGGCGATCCCGGCCGCAGCCAGCTTCCGACGGCCCTCGGCGGTGATCGCGTCGCTCGTCCACGGTGGAGTGAGGGCCACGTGGACGGTCACCGCGCCGAACCCGGCCTCGCGCAGCCGCCGGTGCAGATCCTGGGAGATCTCGGGCAGGGCCGGGCAGCCCAGGTAGGTGGGCGTGATGGTCACGTGGACGTGTCCATCCTGGACGGTGACGTCCCGGAGGATGCCGAGCTCGGCCAGGGTCAGAGCCGGCAGCTCGGGGTCGGTCACCGACGCCGCGACCTGCCGGGCCCGGCCGAGCAGCGCCTCCGGTTCGTCCGCCCCGGCCACCACCGTCGACGCGGACTCGGCCGCCATCACCACACCCCCTCGGGATGGGCGCGGGCGACACTCTGCATCTCGGCCAACAGGTAGCCGAGGTCCTCGGTGTGGACGCCGTCCCGCCCCGTCCGTCCCCCGACGCCGGCGGCGGGCGTGACGTCCGGCCGCTGCAGCGTGGCGGTGGCAAGGACCGAGTCGAGCACCGCGTCCACCTCGGCCCGCACACCGGCCGGGTCGGCCAGGGCGCCGGGCAGGTCGGCCAGCACGGGGTCGGGCTGGAAGAGTTCGTCGACGTACGGCCAGAACGCCGTCAGGCCGGCCTGCATCCGCTGGTGCGACAGCTCCGTGCCGTCGCCCAGCCGGACGACCCAGTCGGCCGCGTACTCGCGGTGATAGGCGAGCTCGGTGGCGCCGCGCTCGGCGATCGCGGCCAGCCCAGGGTCGCTCGACTCCCGCAGGCGTCGCAGCAACTCCAGGCGCCACGTCGAGAAGACGAGCAGCCGCCCCACCAGCTCGGCGAAGTCGGCGTCGGCCCGCTCCACCAGGCGGACGTTGCGGAACTCGTGCTCAGAGCGGAAGAACGCGAGCCGGTCCTCGTCGGTGCCGAGGAGGTGACCGGCCCGGGTCAGCAGGAGGCGGGCCTGGCCGAGCAGGTCGAGGGCGATGTTCGCCACCGCCATCTCCTCCTCCAGCTCGGGCAGGCGGGTGATCCACTGCTGCAGGCGGTGCGAGTACACCAGCGCGTCGTCGCCCAGCATCAGGCACCGGGCCGCGAGCTGCTCGGGATCGGTGGCCGGCGCCACGGCGAGGTTGATGTCCACAAAGGGATCCCGGAACCCGGTCCCGTACGCCCACCGAGCGCTGGCCGCCCCGTCGGTCAGCCAGGCATCTCCGTCGGCCGCCCAGGCGTCGCCCTCAGCCATCGAGGCTTCGCCCGCGGTGGCCCGCTCGTTCTCAGTCGCCCACTCGTCAGTCATCGACACCGGCCTACATGTGCGGAACGTGGTCGGGGATGGGATAGAAGGTGGGATGCCGGTAGATCTTGTCTCCGCTGGGGGCGAAGAACGGATCCTTCTCGTCCGGGCTGGACGCGGTGATCGCGTCGGAGCGCACCACCCAGATGCTCACGCCCTCGTTGCGACGCGTGTAGAGATCACGCGCGCGACGCAGCGCCATCTCGGGGTCGGCGGCGTGCAGCGATCCGACGTGGACGTGGTTGAGCCCACGCTTGCTGCGGATGAACACCTCGTAGAGCGGCCAGGAGGACCGGACCTCGGGTGGGGGGTCGGCGGACACGTCAGGCTCCGTACTCAACTCGATCGACATACATCTAAAGCTTCAGTGGTGACGGCGAGATCGTGGTGACGCTCTCGCGGAGAACTTCTCGCTCGGCCGGCGTCGGCGACCTGTCAGGCGTCGCCCCGGTGCTTAGCCGCGTAGGCGGCCGCGGCTTCCCGGACCCACGCTCCCTCCTCGTGGGCCACGCGCCGTCGGGCCATCCGCTGGGCGTTGCACGGACCCTGCCCCCGCAGCACCCGGGCGAACTCGTCCCAGTCGATGGGGCCGAAGTCGTACGAGCCGCGCTCCGGGTTCCACTTCAGGTTCGGGTCGGGCAGCGTGACCCCGAGGGCCTCCGCCTGCGGCACGGTCATGTCGACGAAGCGCTGCCGCAGTTCGTCGTTGCTGTGCCGCTTGATCTTCCACGCCATCGACTGCTTCGTGTGCGGCGACTTGTCGTCGGGTGGGCCGAACATCATCAGCGACGGCCACCACCACCGGTTGACCGCGTCCTGCACCATGGCCCGCTGCTCAGGGGTGCCCCGCATCATCGCCATGAGCAGGTCGTAGCCCTGCCGCTGGTGGAACGACTCCTCCTTGCAGATCCGGATCATGGCCCGGGCGTACGGACCGTACGAGGTGCGGCACAGCGCCACCTGGTTGCAGATGGCGGCTCCATCGACGAGCCAGCCGATCACGCCCACGTCGGCGAAGGTCAGCGCCGGGTAGTTGAATATCGATGAATACTTCTGCCGTCCGTCGAGCAGCCGCTGGGTCAGGTCGGCCCGGTCGGCGCCGAGCGTCTCGGCGGCCGCGTACAGGTACAGCCCGTGCCCCGCCTCGTCCTGGACCTTGGCCAGCAGGATCGCCTTGCGCCGCAGGGACGGCGCCCGGGTGATCCAGGCGCCCTCCGGCTGCATCCCGATGATCTCCGAGTGGGCGTGCTGGGCGATCTGCCGGATGAGCGTGGCCCGGTAGGCGTCGGGCATCCAGTCACGCGGTTCGATCCGCTGGTCCTGGCGGATGGTCTCGTCGAACTTCGCCTCGAGCACGTCGGTGGTCATGGCGTCCACTCCTTGGCGACCATGGTCAGCACGTCGTAGGCGGCGACGACCGAGCCGTCCTGCTTGGTGACCTGGGCATCCCACCGCACCTCGCCGTAGTCGCCGTCGCGCGGACTGATCTGCTTGCAGGTCAAGGCGACGGTCAGCTCGTCGCCAGGATAGACAGGCGTCAGGAACCGCAGGTTGTCGATGCCGTAGTTGGCCAGCACCGGGCCGGGGTCGGGCTGGACGAACAGCCCGGCCGCCAGCGACACCACGAGGTAGCCGTGGGCGACCCGGCCGTCGAAGAAGGGGTTGGCCCGGGCGGCCTCCTCGTCCATGTGGGCGTAGAAGGTGTCGCCGGTGAGCCGGGCGAACTCCTCGATATCGCTCAACGTCACCGTCCGCGGGCCGGCCACGACCGCGTCCCCGACCCGCAGTTGGGCCAGCGACTTGCGGAACGGGTGCTCGTCGGTCCGCCGCGCGCCACCGCTGACCCACCGGCCGGTGACGGCCCCGAGCATGTCCGGGCTCGCCTGTACCGCGGTGCGCTGCAGGTGGTGGAACACGGCGCGCATCCCGCCCAGCTCCTCGCCGCCGCCGGCCCGGCCCGGCCCGCCGTGCACCAACGGAGGCAGCGGCGATCCGTGGCCGGTGGACTCGGCCGCGGCCGTCCGGTCGAGCACCAGGATCCGCCCGTGCCAGGGCGCAAGCCCCACGACGATCGTGCGGGCGAAGTCGGCGTCGCCGGTGACGACCGACCCGGCCAGGCTCCCCCGGCCCCGCGCCGCCAGCGCGATCGCGTCGGCCGGGTCGCGGTAGCCGATGACCGTGCTGACCGGGCCGAACGCCTCGACCGTGTGCGGTTCCGGCCGGGCGCTGTCGTCGCAGCGCAGCAGGATCGGCGCCAGGAACGCGCCCCGCTCCGGGTCGGCTCCGGTGACCGTGACGTGCGCCGGGTCGCCGGAGACGATGCGGGCGCCGGCGGCGAGTTCCTTGACCGCGCGGCGGACCTCCTCGCGCTGCTCCAGGCTGGCCAGCGCTCCCATCCGGACGCCCTCGTCGGCCGGGTTACCGATTACGACCTCCTTCAGGCGCTCGCGGACCGCCTCGACGACCGCGTCCATCCAGGCGACCGGGACGAGGGCCCGCCGGATGGCGGTGCACTTCTGGCCGGCCTTGGCGGTCATCTCGGTGACGAGCTGGGCCACGTAGAGGTCGAACTCGGCGGTGCCGGGAGCGGCGTCCGGACCGAGGATCGAGCAGTTGAGAGAGTCGGCCTCGGCGTTGAACCGCACCGCCCGCCCCACGATCGCGGGGTGGGACCGCAGCCGCCGGGCCGTCTCGGCCGACCCGGTGAAGCTGAGCGAGTCCTGCTCATCCAGGTGGTCCAGCAGGTCGGTGACGCTGCCGCAGATGAGCTGGAGGCTGCCCTCGGGCAGGATCTGCGACTCGACGATCAGCTCGACCAGGCGGGCGGTCACGTACGCCGTCTGGGAGGCGGGCTTGATGATGGTGGGCACGCCCGCCACCAGGGCCGGGGCCAGTTTCTCCAGCGGCCCCCACACCGGGAAGTTGAACGCGTTGATCTGGACGGCGACGCCGGTACGTGGGGCGAGGATGTGCTGGCCCACGAACGATCCGCCCCGGCTCAGCGACTCGACCGCGCCCTCGACGACCACGGTGTCGTTGGGCAGCTCCCGCCGGGCCCGGCTCGCGTAGGCGAACAGCACCCCGATCCCGCCGTCGACGTCGATCATCGCGTCGCTGCGGGTGGCGCCGGTACGGGCCGAGAGCGCGTACAGCTCCTCGCGATGCTCCCGCAGCATCAGGGCGAGCGACTTGGCCAGCGCCGCCCGCTGGTGGAAGGTCAGCTCGCGCAGGGCCGGCCCGCCGACCCGGCGCCCGTACTCGAGCGCGCTGGCCAGGTCGATGCCTTGCGAGGAGACCCGGGCCACCTCCTCGCCGGTGACCGCGTCCCGGACGGGCACGCCGTCCGTCGGCGCCTGCCAGGAACCGTTGACGAAGCTGCGCAGGACCGCCATTCAGGCCACCTCCACAAAGGACAACCGGGGGACCAGGAAACAACCGGGGGACGGGGGGACGGGGGGGACGGGGGACAAGCGGGACGGGGACCACGGGGGGTCACGGGACAACCGGGAGCGGATGCCCGCGGACGACCCCCGGGGGCCACGAAGGCCCCCGGGGCCGGCGGGGTTACGGAGGACGACCGGGCGATACGGGAATGCTCATCGCGTCACCGACGGGCCAGCGCGCGGACCGGGTTCTCGATGGCGTCGGCCACGGCGCGCATGAAGGCGGCCGCCGTGCCGCCGTCGGAGACCCGATGGTCGAAGACGAACGACAGCTGCGTGATCTTGCGTGGCTGGATCTGGCCGTGCACCACCCACGGCCGGTCGATGATGCGGCCCACGCCGAGGATCGCCACCTGCGGGTAGTTGATGATGGCCGCGCTGCCGTCGACGCCGAGGTGGCCGTAGTTGTTGAGCGTGAACGTCCCGGCGGCCAGCTCGGCCGCCGAGACCCGACCGCTGCGGGCCCGCGTCGTCACCTCGTCGATCGCCTGGTCCAGCTGGGTGATCGACATCGACCCGGCATCCATGATCGTGGGGACCACGAGGCCGCGCTCCCCTTGGACGGCGATGCCGAGATTGATCTGCGTGGACGAGACGATCTCGTTGCGCTCGGCGTCGAAGCGCCCGTTGAACACCGGGAATTCCCGCAGGGCGGCCACCACGAAGGCGGCCAGGTAGGCCATGAGGCCGGGACCGGGGTCGTCGGGCGTCCGCCCGCTCTCCCGCAGCTCGACCAGCGCGGTGGCGTCGACGTCGACCCAGACCGTGGCCTCGGGGATCTCGGCCCGGCTGCGCGAAAGGTTCACCGCGGCGGCCCGGCCGGCCGCGCTCAGCGGAATACGCCGCTCGGTCTCCGGAGTGGACACGCCCTGAGTGGATGCCTCCTGAGTGGACGGTGGGGTCGGCGCGGCGGCCCCGTTCGACGGGGCCACCACAGCGGCCGCCGGGGAGGAGGGCGCTGCCTCGGCCGGGGACGGCTGCGCCGCCGCCACGGCCCGCTCGACGTCCTCGCGCGTGATCATCCCGTCGGGGCCGGTACCGCGCAGGCCCCGGAGGTCGATCCCGTGCTCCTGAGCCAGGCGGCGGACCAACGGCGAGACCACCAGCGGGGCGGGCCCGGGCGTGGCCGGCGCGGGGGTGCCCGGCACGGGCGTGGTGGCCGTCGCCCGCCGCGGGCGACGCCGGCGGCCGACCGCCGAGGTCGGCTCCGGCCCGTACCCCACGAGCACGTGGCCGGTGCCGGCGCGCTCCTCCTCGCGGTACTGGGCCATCTCCTCGGCGTCGGTCTCGACGGAGATCAACGGCGCGCCCACGTCCACGGTCTCGCCCTGCTTTCCGTGCAGGGTCACGACCCGGCCGGCGAACGGGCTGGGGATCTCGACCACCGACTTGGCCGTCTCGACCTCCACCACGGGCTGGTCGATCTGGATCTCGTCCCCCTCGGCGACCAGCCAGCGCACGATCTCGGCCTCGGTCAGTCCTTCGCCGAGGTCGGGCAGAGCAAAGGTCTGGTGGCTCACCCGTCCTCCCACTGCAGGTCGTCGACCGCATCGAGAATCCGGTCCACGGTCGGCAGGTGGAACCCTTCGTACTTCGGCGGCGGGTACGGGATGTCCAGGCCGGTCACCCGCCGGACCGGGGCCGCCAGCGAGTGGAAGCACCGCTCGGTGATCCGCGCGGCGATTTCGGCGGCTACGCTGGCGAAGCCGCTCGCCTCGGCCACCACCACGGCCCGTCCCGTGGCCCGCACCGCCTGGCACACCGTCTCGTCGTCGAACGGCACGAGGGTGCGGACGTCCACCACGGCCAGGCTGCGCCCCTCCTGAGCGGCGACCGCGGCGGCGTCGAGCGCCACCGGCACCGCCGGCCCGTACGCGATGAGCGTGGCGTCGGTGCCGGTCCGCCGCACCACGGCGGTGCCGATGGGCGGCACGGCCTGAGTGACGTCGACCTCCTCCTTGGCCCAGTAGAGCTTCTTCGGCTCGAAGAAGACCACGGGATCGGGCGAGGCGATGGCCGCGCGGAGCAGGCCGTATGCATCGGCGACCGTCGACGGGGTGACCACGTGCAGCCCGGGCGTGTGGGCGAAGTACGCCTCCGACGAGTCGCTGTGGTGTTCGACGCCGCCGATTCCCCCGCCGTACGGGATGCGGATCACCATGGGCAGCGCGACCCGGCCCCGCGTACGGTTGCGCATCTTGGCCACGTGGCTGGCCACCTGCTCGAACGCCGGGTAGGCAAATGCATCGAACTGCATCTCGACCACGGGCCGCATCCCGTTCATGGCCATGCCCACGGCCACGCCTACGATGGCCGACTCGGCCAGCGGGGTGTCGAAGCAGCGCTGCTCGCCGAACTCGGCGGTCAGCCCGTCGGTGACCCGGAAGACGCCGCCCAGGTGGCCGACGTCCTCGCCGAAGACGACCACGGTCTCGTCCTCGGCCATCGCGTCGCGCAGGGCCCGGTTCAGCGCCTGCGCCATCGTCAGTTTCTCCCGGGTGGCCATCATCAGACCTCCGCCTCCCGCTCGAGTTCGTCGGCGACCATCCGGGCCTGCTCGGTCAGCTGCGGGGTGGGGCTCGCGTACACGTGCGCGAACAGGTCGGCCGGGTCGGCCGGCTCGTCGCGGGACAGGCCCTCGCGCATGGCCTCCGCCAACCGGTCGGCCTCCTCGGCGATGGCCTGCTTGCGCTCGGGGGTGAGCGCGTCGCGTCGGGTCAGGTAGCTCTCCAGCCGGGTGATCGGGTCGCGGGCCAGCCAGGCCTTCACCTCGTCGTCGGCCCGGTACCGGGCGGCGTCGTCGGCGTTGGTGTGCGGGGCGACCCGGTAGGTGAGGGCCTCCACCAGCTGCGGCCCCTCGCCCGACCGGGCCCGCTGCACGGCCGCGCCGAGCACGGCCAGCAGGGCGGCCACGTCGTTGCCGTCGACCTGCTCGCCCGGCACCCCGTACCCGATGCCCTTGTGCGCGAGCGTGGGCGCGGCCGACTGCCGGGCCAGGGGCACCGAGATCGCGTATTGATTGTTCTGCACAAAGAAAACCACGGGCGCCTGCAGCACGGCCGCAAAGTTGAGCGCCTCGTGGAAATCCCCTTCGCTGGTCGCGCCGTCGCCGCACAGGGCCAACACGACGGTCGACTCGCCCCGCATGCGGGCCGCGAGCGCGACGCCCACCGCGTGCGGAAGCTGGGTGGCCAGGGGGGTCGCCTGCGGCGCCACCCGATGCGCGTACGGGTCGTAGCCGCAGTGCCAGTCGCCGCGCAACAGCGTCAACGCCTCGACCGGATCGACACCGCGCGCCACGATGGCGGCGGTGTCCCGGTAGGTCGGGAACAGCCAGTCCTCGTCGGTCAGGACCCGCGCCGCAGCGACCTGGCACGCCTCCTGACCGTGCGACGAGGGGTACACCGCGAGCCGTCCCTGCCGCACGAGCACCGACGCCTGATCGTTGAGGCGACGGGCGGCGACCAGTCCGGCGTAAGCGTCGAGGAGCTCGTCGTCGTGGGCGAGCGTGTACGTGTCGTGCGGCCGCGCCTCACCCTCGGCATCGATGAGCACGACCGGGGTGTGGCTCGGAAGCAGGCGCATGGGGTCGGCCCTCATGCCAGTAGATGGTCCCCCTCGGTCAATGCGTATTCCATTCTCCGCCGAAGGTCGAGAAGATGAGGCGTAAAGCCGCCGGATCGGCGGCCAGATGTCCAACAATCCCGACACGATCGGATGCGATGGTGAGACCGATGGCTGAGACTGTTGTGGCACCGGCTAAGGTGCCCTCCCCGCGCCGCCGGGCCCGGGACGACGCGTCCGGCGGAACCCCCGCCCTGGACGCGACCGACCGCCGAATCGTCGACGCGCTCGCCCGCGAGGGCCGGATGTCGATCCGCGCGCTCGCTCAAGGACTGCACATCTCGCGGGCCAACGCCTACGCCCGCGTCTCCCGCCTGCTCTCGACCGGGGTCATTCGCGGCTTCCGGGCTCAGATCGACCCACACGCCGTCGGTCTCAGCACATCGGCGTTCGTCACGATCAGCCTGCGTCAGGGCGAGTGGCGCGAAGTCAGCTCCCGTCTGCGTAAGATTCCGGGAATCGTGCACATCGCCCTGGTCGGTGGCGACTTCGACGTCATCGCCCTGGTCCGTGCGCGCGACAACGCCGACCTGCGCCGGATCGTGCTGGACGAGATCCACGGCATCCCGGGCGTCCTGTCCACGCGAACGCTGCTCGTGTTCGAGGAGTCCGACGCGGAGGTGGGCGGACTGGTCTGACCGGCCCACCCTCGCAGCACCGGGACGCTCAGCACCCCGGGTGTCCCATTCGGCCCGCGTCTCACCAGACAAATGGCCTCGTCGGCGCCTGGTCAGTGGACAGTCGGCCCACCCGACCCGTCGCTCACACCGGCCGGCCCAACCACCGGAGACCTCACCAGGCACACGGGACCCGCGGTCACCAGGCGTCGCGGTCGGCGCCGCCGCCACCGCCAGGCCAGCAGGACCAGCGCCGCCACGAGCAGCCCGACCAGGGCCAGCGCCAGCGCTCGAGCCTGCCACACCTGGGCGGGCGGCGGCTCGATCTCGACCGCCAGCAGGGCCACCCGCTCGACCGTTTGACCCGTACTCGTCACGCCGGCCAGACGCACGTCGATGCCGTGGATGCCCGGCACCTCCGGTTGCCAGTCGGCCCGGGCGGCGGCGCCGTCGACGGCCAGCGGCACCTCGACGACGACGCCGTCCGGCCGCCGGATCACGGCCACCGCCTCCTGCACCGCGACCGGCTGGCCGTCCGCCGAGAGCTGGGCGCTGATCTCGACGGGTGCCCCGACCCGCCCCAGCAGCGTGCTGGTCGCGGCCTCCAGCTGGGCACCGCCGGTCGTCCGGACCGCCAGGGCCACGCCCGCGCCTGCCGGCGGCGTCGCCTCGGTGGCCAGAAGCGTGACGCGCCACGGGCCCGGTCGCGGGTTGGCGAAGCCGTACCCCAGGTGGACCAGGGCGTCGGGATCATCGACGATCGTCACCCCATGGGCGGCGGGGTCCAGCGCGATGAGGTTGCCGGAGGCGCCGCGCACCTCGACCTGCACCGACCGGGACGGATCGAACAGGGCGAACGCCGCCACCGCCACCGCGTCGAGGTGGACCACGAACTCGGCCCGGCCGCCGCGCGGGACGTGAGCCGACGCCACCGCGGCGAATTGCTCGACCGCCTCCTCGGTGGGCGGGCTCGGCGTGACCGCGTACACGGCCGGGTCGAAGGCGGCGGTGAGCACCGGCGCCACGAACGCGTCGAACGCCTCCCGCGATCCGGTCAACGCCGTGTGGCCCACCGGCAGCTCGGCGGCCAGACCGTCCACTGTGGTCGCACTCGCCTGGGACACGACGCCGTCACTCGGCACCGACGCGCACGGCGACCGGACGGGATCGGTCACGTTGGTGCCGGCCAGCACGTAGAAGGGGACGCCGTTGCGGTCGGTGACCGTACGGTTGAACACCTGGCTCAGGTAGCTGGGCCGCAACTCCAGCGTGGCCGGGATCCCGATCCCCAGCGCCGCCGGCAGGTTGGCGCAGTCGGACCCCTCGTTGGGCGTGCCCAGCATGACGAGGCGGGCCACGTCCCGCTCCCCCATGAGGTGGTCGATGTAATACCGGGCCACCAAGCCGCCCATGCTGTGGGCCACGAGGTCGACGTACTCGGCCCCGGTCAGGGCCCGAACACCGTCGATGTACGCGGCCAGGATCGCGGCATTCTCGGCGATCGTGTTGGTCCGCGCCGTCGGCGTGGTCCAGTCGCCCATGTCGAGTACGCCCGGGGCCTGGCCGTCGCCCACGGCGAACCCACGCCGCCCGATGGAAGCCAGGAATCCTCGCTCGCCCGTGTAGTCCTGCCACACGCGCGCACTGGAATTGAGTCCATGCACGAGCACCACCGGCAATCCGCCGGCGGTCGCATCCGCTGGTTCAGCCGGGTGGGCTGACACCTGATTCGGGAGAACACCGGTGGCCGCCACGGTGGTGGCGACCACGAGCACGGCCGCGGACCAACGGGTACGTCGGCCCCCGGCGCGCGGCAACGCAGCGCGATACATTGTCCAGCTCCGCTGTCGAACCGAAAGCGACGCGGATTCTAGTCACCATCGCGGCCATTGACGGAGTCGTTTTTCTGCGTGACGACGGTCACGGTTCCGCCTTATTCAAAAACGCTCCATAGGCCGGCAAGCACTCAGGGATTCTTTGCGCGAGTGCGTATTTTTCCCTGGACGCGCCGGGACATCCGGGCGGTCGGCGCCGAACAGCCGAGGGCGGTCACGCCGGCCGAGCCGAGGCACTCGCACCGGACGGGACGGGGTGCTCCCGCCGCCCGGCTGAGTGGGCGTCGGGGCGGGCGGCCCGGGACCGGATCGAGAGGAGTTCGGTCAGCGCCGCCACGGCCTCCTGCTCGGCCGGTTCCTCGTGGATGCGGTGCGCGACCTCGATCGCGTGGCGCAGCAGCACCTCGGCCCGGGCGACCCGCCCCCGCCGCGCCTCGACCCGGCCGAGCGCGCAGGACAGGTACGCCTCGCCGCGGATGTCGGCTACCTCGGCGGCCAGGCCCCGGGCGCGGGTGAACGTCCGCTCGGCGTCGTCGAGCCGGCCGAGGGCGAGCTCGGCCTCGCCCTGCAGGGCCAGCACAGGGGGCAGAGCGCGCCGGTCCCCGGCGGTCTGCTTGGCCTTCACGGCCTCGTGCGCGTACCGCAGGGCGGTCGCCGGTCGCCCCTGGGCCAGGTGCACGTATCCGATGTCGCGCAGGGCCATGCCCGCGGTGACGAGATCGTTGTGGGCGAGCAGCACCGGCAACGCGGCCAGGAAGCGCCGCAAACCACGATCGGGCCGGCTGACGCGCAGGTCGATGTAGCCCAGCGCCCACCGCATCGCGGCGTGCCGGTGGCGATCGCCCACGGCGTCGAAGTGCGACATGGCCCGGCCGAGCAGCCGCTGCGCAGGCTCCAACCGGAACCGCGACAGGTGCATGTAGCCGAGCTCGGCCGTCAGCAGGCCGACGCCGACGCGGTCGCCTGCGGCTCGGGCCGCCCGCAGCGCCACCGCCAGCGTGCCCCGCCAGTCGTCGTCGTAGCCGAGCTGGACCGCCAGCAGTCCACAGGCGACAGCCAGGTCGCGGGCCTGGGCGGCCAGGCCCAGGCGGGCGCACTGCCGCACGATCGCGTCAACCAGATGGCGGTCTCGATCGTGCCAGGCCAGCGGGTTCTCCCCGATCTCGGCCGCGAGCTCCGGCTCCACCGCCCGCGCAGGGATCGGGGCGTACGGGTCGTGCGCGATCAGCGTTGCGCGGATCCGGCCAATGAGGGCGTAGGCCAACTCGGCCACCCGGGCCACCGCATCCCGGCGCTCCTCGGCGCTCAGCCGGGTCGCCGCCTGGTCGACCGCGTACGCGTGGACCAGGTCGTGCAGCCGGAACCGTCCCGGCTCGGCCAGCGGCTCGACCAGGCGGGCGTCGGCCAGGTGCTCCAGGGCCTGCTCGGCGGCCCGGACCGGTTCGTCGAGCAGCGCCGCGGCCACCCACCGGCTCGTCTCGGCCCGGTCGATCGTCCCCAGCAGCGCGAACAGCCGATCGGCGGCCGGGTCCAGACCGCGCAACGACAGGGCCAGGCTGGCCCGGACTCCGGTCTGCCCATACGTCAACTCGTCCAACCGCGCCTGCTCCAACGCCGAGACGAGGCGCTGGGCCGTCCAATGTGGACGGGAGACGAGGCGGGCGCCGGCGATGCGGAGGGCGAGCGGCAGGCCGCCGCACAGCTGCACGAGGCGGCGCAGCGCCTCCGGCTGGGCGGTGCGGTCGGCCCCGACGATGCGGCGGATCAGAGCCTGTCCCTCCTCGTCGGCCAGCGGGCCCAGGTCCAGGTGGAGCGCGGCCGGGAGCCCGCCCAGGCGCCGCCGGGAGGTGACCACGACGGCGCACCCGGCGGTGGGCGGCAGCAGCGGGAGCACCTGGGCCTCGTCGACCGCGTCGTCGAGGACGATCAGCACCCGGCGCCCCGCGAGCAGGCTCCGGTACAGCGCCGCCCGCTCGTCGCCGTCGGACGGGATGGTCGTGGCGTCCACCCCGAGCGACCGGAGCATGCGCGCCAGCCGCTCGTACGGGTCGGCCGGGTCGGCCTGGGCACCGCGCAGGGGCACGAAGAGCTGTCCATCCGGGAACGACGCCGCCACCCCATGTCCGATGTGGACGGCCAGCGACGTCTTGCCCACCCCGCCCCCACCGGACAGGGCCACCGTCACGGGGACGTCCGTGGACTCCTGCACGGCCGCGACCAACCGGGCCACCTCGGCCGCCCGCCCGGTGAAGTCGGCCAGGTCGGCCGGGAGCTGGAACCGGCTCGACCGTGGGGCGGGGCGAGGCTCCTCCCCCGCCGGGGCCTCGCCGACGGGGAAGTCGGCCAGCGCCCGCTGGTGCAGCTCGACCAGCCGCGGGCCCGGCGCCACCCCCAGCTCATCAATGAAGGTCCGGTACGCCTGCCGGTAGACCGCGCTCGCCTCAGCCGCCCGGCCGCACGCGAGCAGGGCCCGCATGAGCAGCTCGTACGGACGCTCCCGCAGGCCGTGCGACCGGGCGTACTCCCGCAGCTCCCCGACGATCTGGTGGGTCTCGCCGAGCGACAACCGCAGGTCGAACAGCTCCTCGGTGGCGCCCAGCCGCTCCTCCTCGAGCCGCACCGCGGTCGCGTCGGCCACTGGACCGCCGACGCCGGACAGCGCCGGCCCCCGCCACAGCGCCAGCGCCGCCTGATAGTGCGACCGGGCCACCTCGGCCTGGCCGGCCCCCACGGCCTGCCGGGCCTGAGTCACGTAGTGGTCAAATGTGGACACATCTGTACTGATCGCACCGGCCGCCAGTGCGTACCCGTGCGGCCGGCTCTCGATGACCGCGTCCGTCACCCCGGCCGCGGCGAGGGCGGCCCGCAGTGCGGAGACACAGGTCTGCACCTGGCCCCGGGCCGTGGCCGGCGGGTCGTTGTCCCAGATTGCCCGAATCAGCGTCTCCACCGAGACCGTGCGGCCGGGCTCGAGCGCGAGCGCCGCCAGCAGGCGGCGGGGTCGCGCGCCGCCCAGCGCGATGTCGACCTCGCCGTACCACGCCTCGAGCGGGCCGAGCATCAGTATCCGCACAGTCATCGCTGCCGAGAGTACGACGAGAGCGATTTGAGAGAGCCGGCGCTCAGCATGCTGGGCATGCGTTTTCGCCCTGCCCTACGCGTTGGCCCTGCCCTACGTTCTCGACCTGACCTACGTTTTCGGCCGGTCCTGCGCTCTCACCCGCTGATCGCGTGCCTCGGGGTCGTTCTGGCGGCCGCGCTGTCCGCCTGCTCCGGCTCGCCCTCGTCCGAGAGCACCGCGCCGACCCCCACGACCCCGTCGCGTCTGGAGCGGATGCCCGCCGACGCCTGCCGGGACAGCCAGGAGCGGGTCGCCGAGCTCAGCACCGACGCCTACGACTGGCGCCTGACCTTCTCGCCGGACGGGACGACGGCGTTCTGGGCCGTCAGCGACCAGTGGTTCCCCACCTCCCGGAAGGCCACGATCGTGACCGCGCGGCTCGAGGGCGGGGTCTGGTCGACGCCGGAGGCCGCGCCGTTCGCCAACCCGGAGTACACCGACATGGATCCGGCGTTCGCCCCGGACGGACAGATGCTGGTCTTCGCCTCGATCCGCCCGGTCGGCGACGAGCCGCGGCGGGACCTGGACCTGTGGTACGTCACGCGCACCGGCGCCGGCTGGAGCGAACCGGTGCACCTGGGCGATCAGGTGAACAGCCCGCGCGACGAGCTGTACCCCTCGGTGGCGGCCGACGGGACGATCTACTTCGGCAGCGACCGCGACGGCCAATGGGACATCTACCGCACCCGTCCGCAGGCCGATGGAACGTACGGGCCGGCCGAGCGGCTGGACGCGCCCATCAACTCGGACGACGTGTGGGAGTTCAACCCCGAGATCTCGCCCGACGGTCAGACCCTGGTCTTCACGATGCTGTCCCACCCGGACGGACTGGGCGCTGGCGACCTGTACCTGGCGCGCCTCACCGGGGACGGCTTCGACACGCCCATCAACCTGGGTGAGTGCGTCAACAGCTCGAGCGACGAGTACCACCCGACCGTCGTGTGGGACGGCGAGCCGGTGATCTACTTCGTCCGCAACGGCGACTTCCACCGGGTCGACCTGCCGCAGCAAGGCTGACGGAACCCGGAGCAGCGATCGAACCTCCGGCCCGAGAACCGTCCTCAGGACGGACCGATGGGACCCGCCCCGGGGTTGATGCGTTCGCCGCCCGAACGGTGCTCCTCCACCCAGGGCCGAGCCGGAGGGCATCGCCGCGACGCATCAACTCACTGACCGGGCCGCCTCTACCCGCGGGCGGCCCGGTCAGCCGTGTCGGTAGCCGACGACCCGCAGGGCGACGTCCGCGTAGAACTCACCGATCTCGGCCGGGGTGAGCGGGTGGTTCTCGTGGTACCACCGGGCGATGTCGACGCCGAGCGAGAGCAGGACCGTGGTGGCCGTGCGGGGATCGGGGGTGTCGAATGCCTTCTCGGCGACGCCGCGCTCGACCACGGCGCGCAGCTCGGCCGTGATCGCCCGGCGTAGCTGCATGATCTCGCGCAGATGCTCCTCGGAGAGGGCGGCGAGCTCGTAGTTGACGATCCGGGCCGTGGTGTGCGACCTGGCGTGGTGCGTGGCGAAGGCCCGCATGGCCGCGACCAGTTGGGCCGCGGGATCGTCGGCCGTGGCGACCGCGGCCCGCAGATGGTTGAGCACGGCCTCATGGCCGGCGCGCGAGATCTGGTAAAGAAGCTCCTCTTTGGACTCGTGGTGCACGTAGATCGCGGCCGGGCTCATCCCGGCCGCGGCCGCGATGTCCCGGGTCGTGGTGCCGTGGAAGCCGCGGGCGGCGAAGGCGGCCACGGCCGCCTCGAGCAGACGCGCCCGCCGGTCCGGGTCACGCCTGCGGGCCTCGCCCGCCATCGAATCAGATCCCTCCCCGCCTGCCCCGCGAGTCATGTCACAAACGCCGACCGGTTGACGACGAGCGGTCGTCACCGGCATCGTAGATGCCATTCTAGGTAAGCGACCGCTTAGTACGCATCGGAGACCGTATGCCCGAGGCTGTGATCGTCGCGACCGCCCGCTCACCGATCGGGCGTGCGAACAAGGGATCGTTGGTCGACATGCGCCCGGACGACCTGGCCGTCCAGATGGTGCAGGCGGCGCTGGCCAAGGTACCGGCCCTCGACCCGGCCGACATCGATGACCTGATGCTCGGCTGCGGCCAGCCCGCCGGCGAGTCCGGCTTCAACCTGGCCCGCGTCGTCGCTGTGCTGGCCGGCCTCGACCACGTGCCCGGCGTGACCGTCAACCGCTACTGCGCGTCCAGCCTGCAGACCACGCGCATGGCGTTCCACGCGATCAAGGCCGGTGAGGGCGACGTGTTCCTCTCGGTCGGCGTCGAGACCGTCAGCCGGTACGGCCACGGCCGGGCCGACCTCAAACCCGAGGCCTGCAACCCGCGCTTTGCCGAGGCCCTGGCCCGCAGCGATGCCTTCGCGGCCGGTGGCCAGCACTGGGTCGACCCGCGCAGCCAGGGCAAGCTCCCCGACGTCTACATCGCCATGGGGCAGACCGCCGAGAACGTGGCCCAACTGCGGGGGATCAGCCGCGAGGAGCAGGACGCGTTCGGGGTGCGCAGCCAGAACCGGGCCGAGAAGGCGATCGCGGACGGGTTCTGGGCCCGCGAGATCACCCCGGTCACGCTGCCCGACGGCCGGGTCATCGACAAAGACGACGGGCCGCGCAAGGGCGTCACCATGGAGGCGGTCGCGGCCCTGCAGCCCGCCTTCCGCCCCGACGGCACGGTCACGGCGGGCAACTGCTGTCCCCTCAACGACGGGGCGGCCGCACTCGTGATCATGTCGGACACCAAGGCGGCCCAGCTCGGGATCACGCCGCTGGCCCGCATCGTGAGCACCGGAGTCTCGGGCCTCTCCCCCGAGATCATGGGTCTGGGGCCGGTCGAGGCGTCCCGGCGGGCCCTGCAGCGGGCCGGCCTCACCATCAAGGACATCGACCTCGTCGAAATCAACGAGGCGTTCGCGGCCCAGGTGATCCCGTGCGCGCGCGACCTGGGCATCGACGACGACAAACTCAACGTCAACGGGGGAGCCATCGCGGTCGGCCACCCGTTCGGGATGACCGGCGCCCGCATCACCACCACGCTCATCAACTCCCTGCAGTACCACGACAAGCAGTTCGGCCTGGAGACCATGTGCGTCGGCGGTGGGCAGGGGATGGCGATGATCATCGAACGGTTGAGCTGAGGAGACAGATGTACGCCCTTCGGGTCCACACGCTCGGCGAGCCTCGCGACGTCCTGACGCTCGAGGACGTACCCACGCCGGAGCCCGGCGCGAACCAGCTCCTCGTCCGGGTGCGGGCGGCCGCCGTGAACTTCCCCGACGTGCTGCTGTGCCGTGGCGGTTACCAGATCAAGCCGCCGCTGCCGTTCACGCCCGGGGTCGAGCTGTGCGGCGAGGTGGTGGCGCTGGGTCCCGGCGCGACCGGGTTCGCCGCAGGCGACCGGGTGATCGGCACGCCCAACCTGCCGATCGGTGCCTTCGCCGAGTACACCCTCATGGACGCCGACAAGGCGTTCCCGGCGCCCCCGGCGCTGGACGACGCTCAGGCCGGCAGTCTCCACATTGGATACCAGACCGCCTGGTTCGCCCTGCACCGCCGGGCCGCCCTGCGCCCCGGTGAGACGCTGCTCGTACACGCGGCCGCGGGCGGGGTCGGCTCGGCCGCGATCCAGCTCGGCAAGGCCGCCGGCGCGAAGGTCATCGGCGTCGTGGGCGGGCCGGCCAAGGCCGAGGTGGCCCGCGCACTCGGGGCCGACCTCGTGGTGGACCGTCAGGTCGAGGACTTCGTCGAGGTGGTGAAGTCGTTCACCGGCGGCCGCGGGGCGGACGTGGTCTTCGACCCGGTGGGTGGTGACGCATACCGGCGCTCGACCAAGTGCATCGCCTTCGAGGGCCGTATCGTGGTCCTCGGCTTCGCTGGCGGGGAGATCCAGTCGGTCCCGCTCTCCCACGCCCTCATCAAGAACTACTCGATCCTCGGCCTGCACTGGGCCCTGTACTCGGCGAACGACCCCGCGGCCGTGGCCGAGTGCCACCGCCAGCTGACCGAGCTCGCCGGCAAGGGCGTGGTGGCGCCTCTGGTGAGCGAACGACTGCCGCTGGCCTCGCTGGCCAAGGGCGTGCAGCGGCTGGCCGACGGCGTCACCACGGGGCGGGTCGTCTACACACCCGAGGCGTGACGGATGACCGACGCGGTGGCGGTCGACGCGGTCGTGTTCGACTACGGCGGGGTCCTCACCACGCCGGTGCGGGAGTCGATCGCGGCCTGGCAGGCGGCCGACGGCATCGACCCGGCCTCCTTCACCCGGGTCCTCAAGGCTTGGCTCTCCCGCAGCGCCCCGCCCGGGACGCCGATCCACCGGCTGGAGATGGGCACGCTGTCGGTCGCCGAGTTCGACGCCCTGCTGGCGCAGGAACTGACCACTGTGGACGGCCGCCCGATCAACCCGGTCGGGCTGCTGTCGCGCCTGTTCGCGGGCATGCGCCCCGAACCGGCCATGTTCGCGCTGGCCGAGGAGCTGCGCGGCCTTGGGGTCGCGGTGGGCCTGCTCTCCAACAGCTGGGGGAACCACTATCCCCGCGACCGCATCGATCCGCTCTTCGACCCGGTCGTGATCTCGGATGAGGTAGGGCTGCGCAAGCCCTGGGCGCCCATCTACGAGCTCGCGCTGTCCCGTCTGGGCCTGCCCCCGCACCGGGTGCTGTTCATCGACGACGCGGAGGCCAATGTGGAAGGTGCCCGGGCGGTCGGCATGCCCGCCCTGCGGCACACCGACCCGGCCACGACCCGGGCCGAGCTCGCCCGCCTGGTTCCCGGGTTGCGCCCGTCCCTCGAGTGAGGTGCCGTGAACCGTCCCCAATCCCGACTCCGTCTCCACCGCCGGCACGCCGGACTCGGCACGCGGTGCGGCCGCGCCGGGGCCCACCTCGGGCGCCGCCGTTCTTGTTCAGGAGCCCGAGCATGAGCGCCCACCCTCGCCAGAGCACCGGCGCCCATCCGCCCGGTCTGGACCTCGACCGTCTCGCCGCCTGGCTGCCGACCGCGATTCCCGGCGCGGTGCCCGACGGGCCGGGCAGCCTGACCGCCCGGCTCATCCCGGGTGGACGGTCCAACCTCACGTACGAGGTCTCCGACGGCGTCCACACGTGGATCCTGCGCCGCCCACCGCTCGGCCACGTCCTGGCCACCGCCCACGACATGGCTCGGGAGCACCGGGTGATCACCGCCCTGCGCGGCACCGACGTCCCGGTTCCGACCACGTACGCCCTGTGCTCCGACGACACGGTGATCGGCGCCCCGTTCTACGTCATGGAGCGGGTGGTCGGCACGCCCTACCGGGACGCCGACGCCTTGCGCGCCCTCGGTCCGGAGCGCACCCGGACGATCGCCACGCGGATGGTGGACGTGCTCGCCGCGCTGCACCGCGTCGACCCGGCTGCGGTCGGGCTGGCCGACTTCGGTCGGCCGGAGGGTTTCCTGGCGCGGCAGGTGACGCGGTGGCGCAAGCAGCTCGACGCGTCGCGCAGTCGCGAGCTGCCGGGCGCCGACGAGCTGCACGCGCAGCTGGCCGCGCGGGTGCCCGAGCAGGGGCCGCCGGCCATCGTGCACGGCGACTACCGGCTGGACAACATCCTGGTCGATGACGACGACCGGGTGGCCGCGGTCATTGACTGGGAGATGTCGACGATCGGCGATCCACTGACTGACCTGGCGCTGCTGGTCATCTACCAGACGCTCGGGACGCTGCCCCTGCCGGTTCCGGTCTCCGACGCCACCACGGCCCCGGGCTTCCTCACCCGGGACGAGATGATCGACCGGTACGTGGCCGGCACCGGCCGGTCGGTGACGCACTTCGGCTTCTACCTCGGGCTGGCGGCGTACAAGCTCGCCGTGGTGCTCGAAGGAATCCACTTCAGACACTCGCAGGGCAAGACGGTCGGCGCCGGCTTCGAGCGCATCGGGGAGGCCGTGGTGCCGCTGCTGCAGGTCGGCCTGGACGCGGTGAAGGAGCGATGATGGACTTCTCCCTGGACGCGAAGACAGAGGAGCTGCGCGAGCGGCTGCTGGACTTCATGGAGAGCCACGTCTACCCGGCCGAGCCGGTCTTCGCGCAGCAGCTCGCCGAGCTGCCCGACCGCTGGGCGTGGGACTCGGTGCCGGTGCTCGCCGCGCTGCGCGAGGAGGCCCGGCGGCGAGGGCTGTGGAACCTGTTCCTGCCTGGCGAGCACGGCGCCGGCCTGACCAACCTCCAGTATGCCCCGCTCGCCGAGATCACCGGCCGCAGCCCGGGTCTGGCCCCGGCCGCGCTCAACTGCGCCGCCCCCGACACCGGCAACATGGAGGTGCTCGCTCTGTTCGGCACGCCCGAGCAGAAGAAGCAGTGGCTGGAACCGCTGCTGGAGGGGCGGATCCGGTCCGCCTTCGCCATGACCGAGCCCGACGTCGCCTCCTCCGACGCCACGAACATCTCCACCCGCATCGAGCGGGACGGCGACGAGTACGTCATCAACGGTCGCAAATGGTGGATCACCGGTGCCATGAACCCGAATGCTCAGATATTTATCGTCATGGGCAAGACCGACCCCACGGCCGACCGGCACCGGCAGCAGTCGATGATCCTCGTCCCCCGGGACACGCCCGGTGTGCGGGTGGTGCGCCCCATGGAGGTGTTCGGCTACGACGACCACGACCACGGCGGCCACGCCGAAATCACCTTCACCGACGTCCGCGTCCCGGCCAGCAACCTCATCGGGGGCGAAGGGGACGGCTTCGCCATCGCCCAGGCCCGGCTGGGTCCCGGACGGATCCACCACTGCATGCGAGCCATCGGCATCGCCGAGCGCGCCCTCGAGCTCATGTGCGCCCGGGCCAGCGAGCGGGTCGCCTTCGGCAAGCCACTGGCCGAGCAGGGGGTCGTGCGCGACTGGATCGCGCAGTCGCGGGTCCGCATCGAGCAACTGCGGCTGCTGGTCCTCAAGACGGCCTGGCTCATGGACACCGTGGGCAACAAGGGAGCCCACACGGAGATCCAGGCCATCAAGATCGCGACACCGTCCACTGTGCAGTGGATCCTCGACAAGGCCGTCCAGGTCCACGGCGCGGCCGGGCTCTCCCAGGACTTCCCGCTCGCCCGCGCCTACGCCAGCATCCGCACGCTCCGCTTCGCCGACGGCCCGGACGAGGTGCACATCGACTCCCTCGCCCGCCGGGAACTGCGTCGCCAGGCCCAGCGTCGCGCCTCCTCCGGCGTCTCCACCCCCTGACCCCGGCCCTACCGCTCTGCTGCCTTCCACGCAACACCCGGCCCTACCAGGCGAAAACCTCGTGACCTTGGAAGTCTGACCCCCCTATAGGGGGTACAAACATCCAAGATCACGAGGTTTGTCCGGGCGACGCGGGCGCTGGGGCGGAGTGCCTGCTCCCGATCGTGCGGATCACCTCGGTGATGCGGTGACGAGGGAGCCAGAGCAACGGCTCGTCGAGGAGCCAGGTGGTGGCCGCGAGCTCCCGGATCCGGGCTCTGGCCTCGTTCTTCGTCATCGTTGCCCCGGTGACGGCTGCGGCCCGGATCAACGCCTCCCGCCAGGTGTTGCCCACCTTGCCGTGGGCCCGGTCGAGCACGGCCCGGAGTGTGCGCTGAGCCGGGTCGAGGTCGCCGGGGTCGATCCGGGTCGCCTCGACGATGGCGTGCCGTGGCCCCGGCGTACTGCGGCGCAGCGTGAGCCGGTACTTCACGCCAACGGTCTCCCGAAGGCTGCGCTGGGCGGCCTCGTTCGCCAGGTCGGGATGATTGTTGGGCACGAGCAGGGCGAGGCGCGGCGCATTGACGGCGAGCAGCACCCGGACCAGCCAGCCGCCCGGGTCACCGCTGAGGTTGACGGCCACGCCTGAGGTGGCGAGGCTTGCGGGCGGCGGACCGGCGAAGACGGCGGCCAACGGCACGCGTTCGCCCGGGCCCACCGTCACAACGGGAAGTCCGCTCGGGCCGGCCGCGGCCGCCTGCAGCGCCGACGCCACGTCGTCATCGGGCGCCGACGGCACCCCTTCCAGCGACTGAGCTCCATGCGTATAGATATTGACAGACTTAGCGCTAAGGCCCTGCGGGCTGTGAACAGAGGGGCGCAGTACGTACAGGTCGCTGCTGCTCCCGACCGCCTGAGCCCCGTCGTAGCGGTTGAAGCGCGGCAGGACCGCCTCGTACACGAGGTTCAGACTCGAGACGGCCTGCTGCACCTTGAGCCCCAGACCGGGGTGGTCGGCCCCGAAGCCGTACGCCAAGACGAGCCGGGCCTGATCGCGCTGCCGGAGCCCTTCCAGCCCACGGCCAAGGAAGAGCCGTACGCCGTCGGGGGTGTACGGCGGATCGGCGAAGACGAGGTCGCCCCATCCACGCGCGCCCGGCGCCAGGCCGAATCGCAAGTCCGACCACAGGCAGCGCACCGAGGTCAGCCCGGCCGCGTCGATGTACGCCAGCACCGCGTCATCGACGTCGACGACGGTGACAGCCGGACGAGGGTTGACCGAGGCGACCGCGAGGCTGGTCAGGTCGTGGTCGCCGAGACAGAGCAGCCGGGCGTCGTCAAGGTCGAAGGTCGCCTCGAGCCACAGCGCCCGGCGGGCCACGGTCTCGGGGGTCGCGGGGACGTGGTCCAGCGACGCCCGCGCCGGCGGTGCCTCGGCGACCCAGCGTCGGACCTGGTCGACGAGCCCTGGGTTCGCGGCGACCAGGGGCGCCAGCGGATCAGCCGGATCGGTCGCCGCCAATTGGTCGACGCGGGCGAGTGCTCGGTAGGCCGGCTCAGCGGCAGCGGCGATGTGCAGGCGGTCGTGGTCGCGCACCAGGTCGTCGCCAAGCGCGGCGAGCAGGGCCTCCACCGTGCGCCGGTCTACGCCCGACTCGCGGATGAGCTCGGCCAGCGTCAGGCGGCGCTCGGTGAGCAGCCGAATGGCGGTGCGCAGCCGGCGGGCGCCGATGCCTGCCCGCCCAAGCAGCTCGCGTACCGCCCCGGGCCGGCCCGACTCGTCGCCCGAGTCCTGGTTGTCGGGTTTCACCGGGTGGATGCTACTGACCAGCGGCCTGGTGTCAGGAAGGACTCCCTCCCGACACCGGGGTCGGGTGTCAAGAAGGACGCCCTCCTGACGCCAGGGTCGAATGTCAAGAAGGACGCCTTCCTGACACTGGGCCCTGGTGTCAGGAAGGACGCCCTCCTGACACCAGCCCCGGTCAGGCGGCGCCCCACCACTGCAGCCACGCCGTGATCTTGGAAGTTAGTACCCCCTATAGGGGGTGCCAATTTCCAAGATCTGCGGTCTCAGCCGGCAGACCTCGTGGGCTCAGCCGGCAGTCTTCCCCGCGGGTCGCCGACCGGCAGACGTCCTCGCCGGGCGCCAGCCGGCCTGAGTGAGAGCCAGCCGGATCTCCGCGGCCACCCGGTCCGGCTGCTCCCGCACGACGTGTGTCGGGTAGCGCAGGATGGTGTACGTCGAGAGAACCAGGGCGTTGTCGCGGTCGCAGTCGTCCCACCGCTGCCCCACCTCGTCGTGGTGAGCGCCGTCGATTTCCACCGCGACCTTCCAGGGGTCGAACACGGCGTCAAGAAAACGCAGCCGCCCGTAGCGGTCACGGAACCGCAGCTGCCGCGTCGGCTCGGGCAGCCTGGCTCGGCGGCAGAGCCGCACCAGGTCCAGTTCGCCCAGCGTGTGCGAGCCCCGGGACGCGTCCTCGACCGTTGTCGCGATCAGACGGTGCCGGGGCAGGGTCGACGTCCGGTCGAGAATGGGGCGAAGCTCCTCCACCGTCACGAGGCGCTGCTGGAAGGCGGCCGCGATGATCAGCCGCGCTTCGTCGTCCGACCGGGCCCACACTGCCGCATCCACGACCGCCCGCCCGAGCGTCGTGGTCGGCGGCCGAGACGCCGGATGGCATTCGATCTCCACTGACCGATGCACCACCACACCGGCCGGCGCCACCACCCGCCGGGACGCGGGTACGACCACGTCGATCTGCCGCGCGGCGATGGTGCGCAGGCCGTGCACCTGCAGAGCGCTCACCCCGGCCAGGCATACGGAACCATCCATAAGGGACGGACCTCGGCTGGCCGCCAGCACCGCGATCCAGTGGCGTTGGGCCAGGGTGAGTGGACCACCGTACGCCACGTACACGCCGCGATGCACCCGCCGCCATCGTCCGCTGGCGAGACGATGCTCGATCGCCTTGCTGGTCAGGAACTGGCGGGCCTGCCACCGTGCGATGACGCCCTGCTGAGCGTCGATGAGCGCGGTCAGGGGGTCCCGGTCGATCACCGACCACGGCAGGTCCTCGACGACGACCTCGTCCCGTCCGGGGCCTGTCAGCCCCGGCCCGCCCGGCAGTAACCCATCGCCCCGAAGCCAGTCGCCGCCCCGAGACCAGTCTCTGGCCAGACGCCCTTCGCCAGCCCGAAGCCCGAGGCCGCCCCGACGCCGTACGGCGTTGCCTGTCCCGGCGACGCCTCCTGAACGCTGGCCTGACGCCGGCTTCGCCGACCAACCCCCCGTGGTCACGGCGAGCATTCTCAGCCACGTCGCCCGGCGACGCGACCCCGCGCACCGAGAACAACGATCATGGAATTCTGTGCCCCCTATAAGGGGTACGAAACTCCAAGATCACGCGTCGCCACCGTGCAGGCGAGCCCGGACGCGGCGCATGCCGGCGAGCCAGCGGTCGCGGTCGGCCGCGCGGCGCCGCTCGTACTCGGCGACCTCGGGATGGGGCAGGATGAGAAAGCGTCCCTCCCGCCAAGCGGCGATCACCGCATCGGCCACATCGGACGGTTCGAGGAGGGCGCCCGCGGCCAGCGTGGCCGAGGTTTCGTCGAAGCCCGCGGTCATAGGCGTCCGGACACCCTGGGGGCACAGGCAGCTCACGCTCACCCCGCGGTCGCCGTACTGGATGGCCAGCCACTCCGCGAGCGCCACCGCCCCGTGCTTAGTGACCGAATAGGACGCGGTGTCCATCTCGGTGAGCAGACCAGCGGCCGAGGCGGTGATGAGCAGGTGTCCCCGCCCACGTGCCACCATCCGGGGCACCAGGTGCCGGGCGACGTACACGTGGGCGAGCACGTGCACCCGGAAGCCCAGATCCCAGTCGGCGTCGCTACCCAGTCCTCGCCCGGTGGGCACGCCCGCGTTGGAGCACCAGATGTCGATCTCGCCGACGGTTGCGGTGATCTCCTCGATGGCCCGGGCCACGGCCGCCTCGTCGGTGACGTCGAGCGCCAGGTGGCGGCCCACATCCCCGAGGGTCGCCGCGACCTGGGCCGCCCGTTCGCCGTCGCGGTCGGCCACGACCACGGCCCGCGCCCCCTCGGCGGCCGCCCGCTCGGCCAACGCGCGCCCAATGCCGCTGGCGCCACCGGTGACGACCACGACGGCCTCGCTGGGTGTGACCATGGCGGCTCCTTGGACAGAAGACTGGCGCCAGAACAAACTAACAGTGATAGTTGTACGGCACCAGGTCGCTGGGATCCGAGGAAGGCCGAGGAACGGCGCCGCACGCGAGGAGGCAGGATGCAGCACGACGGTCGCTACGTCGAGGCCCTCTACGTCGGAGGCGAGTGGGTCGCCCCGTCGTCGCCGCAGCGCATCGAGGTGGAGAACCCAGCCACCGAGAAGGTCATCGGCCACGTGCCCGCCGGCCAGGCGGCCGACGTCGACCGGGCGGTCGCCGCGGCGAAGGCGGCCTTCCCCCGGTGGTCGGCTCTCAGCCGGGCCGAGCGGGCCGATCACCTGGCCGCGATGCACGCGCGCCTGACCGAGCGGCGCGACGAGATGGCGGCGACGATCACGGCCGAGATGGGGGCGCCGGCCGGCATCGCCGCGTCGATCCAGGTCGGCCTGCCCCTGCGTGTCCTGGACTCCTATATCCAGATGCTTCGCCAACCGGAGGAACCCCGGCGGGTGGGCAACTCCCTCGTGGTGACCGAACCGGTCGGGGTGGTCGGGGCGATCACCCCGTGGAACTACCCGCTCAACCAGACGATGGCCAAGCTCGCCGCCGCGCTGGCCGCCGGCTGCACGGTGGTGCACAAGCCGAGCGAGATCGCGCCGCTGTCGGCCTTCCTGCTCGCCCAGATCGCCCACGAGGCCGGCCTCCCGGCCGGGGTGTACAACGTGGTCAGCGGCGACGGACCCAGCGCCGGCGAGCCGCTGGTCCGCCACGCGGACGTCGACATGATCTCGTTCACCGGGTCGACGCGGGCCGGCCGGCGGGTGGGCGAGCTCGCCGCCGACACCGTCAAGCGGGTCGCCCTCGAACTCGGCGGCAAGTCGGCCAACGTGATCCTGCCGGACGCCGACCTCACCGCGGCCGTGAAGGTGGGCGTGGCCAACTGCCTGCTCAACGCCGGGCAGACCTGCACTGCCTGGACCCGGATGCTCGTCCCCGCCGACCAGCAGGAGGAGGCGCTGCAGATCGCGCTGGCCGCCGCGGCCAAGTACGTACCCGGGGACCCGACCGACCCGGCGACCCGCCTGGGTCCGCTGGTCTCGAAGGCCCAACGCGACCGGGTGCTCGAGTACATCGACCTCGGCGTGGCCAGCGGCGCCCGGCTGGTTCTCGACGGCCGTCAGGGGGTGCCGTCGGTCGGCTACTACGTGGGGCCGACCATCTTCGCCGACGTGGACCCGGACTCCCGCATCGCCCAGGAGGAGATCTTCGGCCCGGTGCTGTCGGTGATCCCCTACCGGGACGAGGAGGAGGCGATTCGGATCGCCAACGGGACACCGTACGGTCTGGCCGGCGCCGTGTGGTCGTCCGATGTGGAGCATGCCCTGGCGGTGGCGCGGCGCCTGCGGACCGGGCAGGTCGACATCAACGGGGCTCCGTTCAACCACCTGGCTCCGTTCGGCGGGTACGGCCGCTCGGGGGTGGGCCGGGAGTTCGGCGAGCACGGCTACCTCGAGTTCTGCCAGGTCAAGGCGATCCAGCTGCCACCGGCGTACCTGGAACCGAGCCCCGCCGAGCCGGCCGTGACCGCGAGCGAGGGCTGAGCCATGGTCACGGCTGCCGTCCTGCGCGAGACGGGTGGCGTCCCGCGCCTGGAGGAGATCGAACTGGCCCCGCTCGGCCCGGGACAGGTCCGGGTGCGGATCGCCGCCACCGGCGTCTGCCACAGCGACCTGTCGCTGGCCAACGGGACGCTCCGGCTCGCCATGCCGATGGTGCTCGGGCACGAGAGCGCCGGCCGGGTGGTGGCGGTGGGCGACGAGGTGAGCGATCTCGCCGTCGGTGACCCCGTGGTGCTCAGCTGGGCCCCGCCCTGCCGGTCCTGCTGGTACTGCCTTCAGGGGGAGCCGTACCTGTGCGAGCGGGCCGAGTCCGCCTGGCACCGACCGTACGCCTCCGACGATACGGGCACACCCATCTATGCCGGGCTCGGCGTGGGCGGCTTCGCGACCGAGACGGTGGTGGATGCCCAGGCATGCATCCGCCTACCCGACGGTGTCCCCCTCGTCGAGGCGGCGCTGCTGGGCTGCGCGCTGCTCACCGGCGTCGGCGCGATTCGCCATGCCGCCGGGGTGCGCCCGGGGCAGTCGGTGCTCGTGCTCGGTCTCGGTGGGGTCGGGCTCTCGGCGGTGCAGGGCGCCCGCATTGCCGGGGCGGGCCGCATCATCGGCGTGGACCCGGCCGAGGAGAAGCGGGCGCTGGCGCTGCGGCTGGGGGCCACCGACGTGGTCGAACCGGGTCCGGACCTGGCCAAGCGGATCCGGGCCTTGTGCGACGGACGGGGTGCCGACCACGCGATCGAGTGCGTGGGTCGGGCCGAGACGATCCGCGCCGCCTGGTCGTCCACCCGCCGCGGAGGGAAGACCACCGTGGTCGGCATCGGCCCCAAGACCGAGCAGGTGAGCTTCACCCCGTTGGAGATCTTCCACTTTGCTCGGACGCTGTCCGGATGCGTCTACGGCAGCGCCGATCCCCATCAGGAGATGCCGTTCCTGGTGGAGCAGTACCGGGCCGGTGGGCTGGACCTGGGCTCGCTGGTGACGGCCCGCATCGGCCTGGCCGAGGTGGGTGACGCGCTCGCCGCGATGGCGGCCGGCCAAGGGGCCCGCAGCCTGGTCGTCCTCGACGACGCCCTGTAGTCGCGCACCGCGTCCTCGACGTCCGCGTCAGAGCCCGCTATCGTCGCGGCATGACCGTCTCGCCGGCCGCGCCCATGAGTATCCTCCGTACGCCCGAGGAACGGTTTGCTGCCGTTCCGGAGTTCCCATACGAACCGTCCTTTCTGGACGTTGGCGGCGGGCTGCGGATGGCCTACGTCAGCGATGGCCCGGCCGACGGTCCGACGATCGTGCTGCTGCACGGCGAACCGACGTGGTCCTTCCTGTGGCGCCGCGTCATCCCCGTCCTCGCCGGGGCGGGGCTGCGGGTCATCGCCCCCGACCTCGTGGGCTTCGGCCGCTCCGACAAGCCCGCCGAGGTGGCCGACCACTCGTACGCCCGGCACGTCGAGTGGGTCCGCACCGCCCTGTTCGACGCGTTGGCGCTGCACGACGTGACGCTGGTCGGGCACGACTGGGGCGGCCTGATCGGGCTGCGCCTGGCGGCCGAGCACCCCGAGCGCGTGGCCGGCTTCGTCGCCACGAACACCGGGCTGCCCACTGGTGACCGGCGGATGCCGGACGAGTGGCTGCGCTTCCGGGAGGAGGTGCGCTCCGCGCCGACCCTCGACATCGGCCGGCTGGTCGCCTCCGGATGCCAGGTGCCCCTGCCGGCAGAGGTGCTCGCCGCCTAAGATGCGCCGTTCCCGGACGAGAGCTACAAGGCCGGTCCTCGGGCGATGCCGGGCCTCGTGCCGACCACGCCCGACGACCCGGCCGCGCCCGCGAACCGAGCCGCCTGGCAGCGACTCTCCACCTGGGACAAACCCTTCCTGGTGGCCTTCAGCGACCGCGATCCCATCACGGACGGCGTGGCACGCGTGCTGGCCCGTACGGTTCCCGGCGCCCGTTCCGTGACCATCGCCGGTGCCGGTCACTTCGTCCAGGAGGACGCTGGTCCGGCCCTCGCGGCCGCCATCGCCGAGTTCATGACGCGCTGAGATCACTCCACGGTAGACAGCGGGTTCGAACCGCCGGACCTACTGCTGAATCTTGGAAGTTTCTCCCCCCTATAGGGGGTATCAACCTCCAAGATCACGGGATCTGGGAGGTCCGTTGCCTGGATTTGCCGGAGGTGGCGGGGCGCAGCTCAGCGAAGGTCTTCTCCAGGCCGGCGATGATGGTCGACAGCCCGAGCTCGAAGGCGCCCTCGTCCACTTCGGCCTGATGCTTGCGGAGCCGGTGCGCGTCGGCGAGGTGCGGGTAGGACTCGCGGTAGAGCGTGGGATCGTCCGGGAAGCCCAGCGCGAAGGAGCCGAGCGCCGAGCCGGTGACGAGGTACCGCATGAGGGCGCCGATGCGGGTGGCGTACGCGGGCGGCCACCCGGCCTCGACCAGGGCGCCGTAGACGGCGTCGTCGACCCGCAGCTGGGCCGGACGCCGGCCGGGCCCTCGGGCCACGATCGGCACGATGTTGGGGTGGTCGACGAGCACGCGGCGGTACCCGCGGGCCCACTCCCGCAACGCCACCGGCCAGGGGTCCCGACCGAGCATCGACAGATCGGCCTGCTCAAAGAGCGCGTCGGCCACCCCGTCGAGGATCTCCTCCTTGGTCGCGAAGTGGTTGTACAGCGACGGCGCCTGCACGTTGAGCTCGCTCGCCAGCCGCCGGGTCGACAGCGCATCGAGACCTTCCGCATCGATGATCTCGATAGCGCACTCGATGATGCGCTCCCGGGTCAGCAGGGGCTGGCGAGGACGGGGCACAGTGCAGGCAACCTCCAAGGTCGGTGACCACGACGGGACATCGTGGCCGGTATCGACGCGTATACGGCAGGGCGGGGCTAGCGAAAACTAACGGCGTAAGTATAACATCGACGCGAAAACTGACGACGTTAGGCGGTTCGCGTGGACTTCACCCTCACTGAGGAGCAGGAGCAGCTCCGCGCACTGGCCCGCACCTGGGTGGAGCGCGAGGTCCTGCCCTACGCCACCGAATGGGACCGCGCCGAACAGGTCGACCCCGGCATCGTCAAGCGCCTGGGCGACGTCGGCTTCCTCGGCCTGAGCATCGCCGAGGAGTACGGCGGCTCCGGCGGGGACATGCTGTCGTACTGCCTGGTTCTGGAGGAGCTCGGCCGGGGCGACTCCTCGGTGCGCGGCATCGTGAGCGTCTCGCTCGGACTGGTCGCCAAGAGCATCCAGAAATGGGGCACCGAAGAGCAGAAACACCGCTGGTTGCCGGGAATGTGCGCCGGCGAACTGCTCGCCTGCTTCGGCCTCACCGAGCCTGAGACCGGGTCCGACGCCGCCTCACTGCGGATGAAGGCGGTCCGCAACGGCGACGAGTGGGTCCTGAGCGGCACCAAGATGTTCATCACCAACGGCACCTGGGCCGATCTCGCGCTCATCTTCGCCCGCACGGGCGGCCCCGGACCCAAGGGCATCACCGCCTTCGTGGTGCCGACGGCGAGCCCGGGCTTCCACCGGCGCGAGATCAAAGGGAAGCTCGGGCTGCGCGGCCAGGCCACGGCCGAGCTGGTGCTCGACGAGGTCCGGGTCCCCGACGACCACCGCCTGGGGCCGGAGGGCGCGGGCTTCAAGGTCGCCATGACTGCGCTCGACGGCGGCCGCATCTCGGTGGCCGCCGGCTGCGTGGGGCTGGCCCGGGGCTGCCTCGAGGCGAGCCTGGAGTACGCCAAGCAGCGGCAGCAGTTCGGCAAGCCCATCGCTTCATTCCAACTCGTGCAGGAGATGCTGGCCGACATGGCCGTGGAGATCGACGCGGCGCGGCTGCTGGTCTGGCGCGCGGCCGACCTCGCCCGGCGGGGCGAGCCGTTCGGCACCCAGGCGTCGATGGCCAAGCTGTTCGCCACCGAGGCGTCGGTCCGGGTCGCCAACACGGCGCTGCAGGTCTTCGGCGGCTACGGATACATCGATGAGTTTCCGGTGGCCAAGGCGCTGCGGGACTCCCGGGTCATGACCCTCTACGAGGGAACGAGCCAGATCCAGAAGCTGCTCATCGGCCGAGCCCTGACGGGCATCAACGCATTCTGAGGAGCGACATGCGCCGTACGGTGTTCAATGAGGACCACGAGGCGTTCCGCCAGGTCATCCGGAACTTCATCGAGACCGAGGTGGTCCCGTACTACGCCGACTGGTTCGCCGCCGGCGTGGTACCCCGCGACTTCTACTACAAGCTCGGCAAGCTCGGCGTGTTCGGCATCGAGGTGCCGGTCGAGTACGGCGGGGCCGGGATCACGTCATTCAAGTACGCGGCCGTCCAGTTCGAAGAAGTCGCCCGGGCCGGCGTGTCGTTCGGTGGCTCGAGCGTGCACGTGGCGCTCTGCCTGCCGTACATCCTCAAGCTCGGCACCGAGGAGCAGAAGCGCCGCTGGCTGCCCGGGTTCATCAGCGGCGAGACCATGTTCGCCATCGCCATGACCGAGCCCGGCACCGGCTCGGACCTGGCGGGCATGCGCACCACGGCGAAGCTCTCCCCTGACGGCAGCCACTACATCCTCAACGGAGCCAAGACGTTCATCACGGGCGGGGTGCACGCCGACCGGGTGATCGTCTGCGCCCGCACCGCGCCGCCGAAGCCGGACGACCGGCGCTACGGGATCTCGCTGCTCGTGGTCGACACCAAGTCGCCGGGGTACTCGGTGGGCCGCAAGCTGGACAAGATCGGGCTGCGGGTCTCCGACACGGCCGAACTGTCCTTTCAGGACGTACGCGTCCCGGTGGAGGACCTGCTCGGCGAGGAGAACCAGGGCTTCAACTACCTCGGGCAGAACCTGCCCCAGGAGCGGCTGAGCATCGCCTACAACGCGTACGCCCAAGCCGCCGCGGCCGTGGAGTTCACCAAGGAGTACGTCCGCAACCGGACGGTCTTCGGGCAGTCGCTCGCCTCGTTCCAGAACACGAAGTTCGAGCTGGCCGCCTGCCAGGCCGAGGTCGACGCCGCCCAGGCCGTGGCCGACCGAGCCCTGGAGGCGCTCGACGCCGGTGAGCTGACGGCGGCCGACGCGGCGTCGGCGAAGCTGTTCTGCACCGAGGCCGCCCACCGGGTGATCGACCGGTGCCTGCAGCTGCACGGCGGATACGGGTACATCAACGAGTACCCCATCGCGCGCCTCTACGCCGACAACCGGGTGAACCGCATCTACGGCGGCACCTCGGAGGTCATGAAGATGATCATCGCCAAGTCGATGGGGTTGTGACGGGTCAGCGGTCGGCGGACTGCTGCACGTCGACAGCCAACAACGCCAGGCCGAGCACGAGGCGGTCCCGGGCGTCCGACAGGCGCCGGCCGGTCAGCTCCTCCAGCTGTCGGAGGCGGTAGATGACCGTGTTGCGGTGGCAGTACAGGACCGAGGCCGCGTGCGTGGGCGAGCCGTTGTGGTCGAGCAGCGCCCGCAGGGTGGACAGCAACGCCTTCCGCTGGGCCGGCGGCTGGACCAGGACCTTCCCCAGCGTCTGCTCGACCAGCTCGGCCGACACCTCCGGGCTGTTCGCCACGAGGATCTCGGGCAGGCGGTCGGCCGCCGCGACCACGGTGGCGGTGCCCCGCGGGATCGTCTCGGCCGCCCCGGCGGCCAGCCGGTAGGCGACCGCCAGCCCGGACAGCCCGTCGGCCGAGGTGGCGACTCCGATCCGCGCCGGCACCGAACCGAGCCCGCCGATGAGGTCGGCCACCTGCATCTTCCGCAGCGGCACGACCCCGACCTGGCGGTCCCCGCGCACGTGCCAGTAGCACAGCACGCCCAGCCGGTCCAGGTGGTCCTCGACGCTGCGCATGTTACGCATGCCATCGAAGAGCATGACGACGCAGGCGAGCGGCTCGTCGGGGTCGAGGCCGAGCAGCTCGCGCGCCTCGACCGTCACCCCCTCCTCGGCGTAGCGGCCGTCCAGGAGCACGTCGAGCAGCCGTTGCTGGCGCTGCAGGTCGCGCCGCTGGATGCGGGCGCTCTCCCGCCGGTACGCCTCGGCCATGGTGGCGCTCTGGATGTCCAGCGCCGCCCAGATCTGCCGCCCCGCGGCCAGCAGCACGGCGTCGTCGATCTCGTCCGGGGCGTTGTGACGCTCGGCCATGAGCGCCTCCCACAACGTCCGGCTGCCGACCGCGTACGCGTTGAGGACCAGCTCCATCGGCACGCCCTGCCGGGCCCGCTGCCGGCCCGTCTCCCGCCACAGGTGGATCGCCCTCTCCTCCTCGGTGGCCAGCCCGGCCATGGTGCGCAGCCCGCGCCGCACGTGGTCGCGGGTGCTGCTGCGCAGGTCCGCCCGGACGTCCGGGCCCACGGCCTCGTACCAGCCGCCTCGGGAGGAGTCCAGCAGGGTCAGGGTGATGCTGTCGGCGATCGCGTCGGCGCGCGGGAGCAGGAGGGCCCACGCCCGCCGGACTCGCTGCCGGGTGTCGTCGCTGATCTCCGCCGGTGCCGCCGTCATGGAGCCAGATTCGCACGCAGCGCACAACCAGCCAAGGGTGTCACGGCCCCACAGGGCGGATCGCACTGAGCTTTTTGTGCGCTCAGCCCATATCGCTGCCTGTGCGGATCATCCAAGGTGGTGTGTGACCGCAACCACATCCCCTGGTCGAGGTCACACCACCGTAACCGGTTCGCAAACGGGCCGACTTCGTCCGTTTGTGCACCACTGGCCGACGTTGCGCCGAGGGAGTCGCGATGTTGCAGGTGCAGAACCTGGAGGTCGTCTACGACGACGTGATGCTGGTCCTCCGGGGTATCAGCCTCCAGGTACAGCCCGGACAGATCGTGGCGCTGCTGGGCGCCAACGGGGCCGGCAAGACCACCCTGCTGCGCGCCCTGTGCGGGCTGCTCGATGTCCACGACGGAAAGATCACCAAGGGTTCCATCCTTCTCGATGGCAAACCCATCCACACGCTGACGCCGGCCGCCATCGTGCGCCGGGGCATCAGCCAGGTCATGGAGGGGCGCCGGATCTTCACCGAGCTCACGGTGGAGGAGAACCTGCGCATCGGGGCCCACCTGAACCCCCGGGGTCGGGCCGAGGGCATGGAGCGGGTCTACACGCTCTTCCCCGTCCTGCGGAAGCGGCGCAAGGAGACCGCCGGGTACCTCTCCGGCGGCGAGCAGCAGATGCTCGCGATCGGGCGCGCGCTGATGGCCTCGCCCCGCTACCTGCTGCTCGACGAGCCGAGCCTCGGTCTGGCGCCCCGGCTGGTCGAGCAGATCCGCGACCTGATCGTCGAGATCAACCGGCAGGGCACGGCTGTCCTGCTGGTCGAGCAGAACGCGACCATGGCCCTGTCCATTGCCTCTCATGGATACGTAATGGAGACCGGAAAGTTGGTACTCGACGCGCCCGCGGAACGGCTGCTCGCCGACGACGACGTGCGGGAGTTCTACCTCGGCCTGCACCCCGAGGGGACGGTCCGCAGCTTCCGTGAGGTCAAGCACTACCGGCGCCGCAAGCGGTGGTTGTCATGACCCACGAACGGACGCACCTGCCCGGAGGCGACGCATGAGCAGCGACGTGATTCTCTCCTTCGAGGACGTCCGCCTGGCCTTCGCCGGCGTGGTCGCCATCGACGGGGTGAGCTTCACCGTCGGCCGGGACGAGCTGTTCGCCATCATCGGGCCCAACGGCGCCGGGAAGACCTCCATCTTCAACGTGCTCTCCGGGGTGTACCGGCCGCAGCGGGGCCGGGTCGTCTTCGACGGCAAGGACATCCTGGGCCGCCGGCCGCACCAGATCGCGGCGGCCGGCCTGGCCCGCACGTTCCAGAACGTGGAGCTGTTCGCCAACCTCACCGTTCTGGACAACCTCATGCTCGGCCTGCACACCCACCTGAGCTACGGCACCTTCTCGGCCATCGCGTGGTTCGGCCGGGCCCGACGGCAGGAACTGGCGGCCCGCGAGGAAGTGGAGCGCATCGTCGACTTCCTCGAGCTGGAGCAGTGGCGCCGCATGCCGGTGGGCCTGCTGCCGTACGGCGTGCAGAAGCGGGTCGAGCTGGGCCGGGCCCTGGCCATGCGCCCCAAGCTGCTGCTGCTCGACGAGCCGGTGGCCGGCATGAACCTCGAGGAGACCGAGGACATGGCCCGGTTCATCCTCGACATCCGCGAAGAGCTGAAGATCCCGATGATCCTGGTCGAGCACGACATGGGTCTGGTCATGGACCTGGCCGACCGGGTCATGGTCGTCGAGTTTGGACGGCCGGTCGCCACGGGCAAGCCGGCCGAGATCCAGCGCCACCCCGACGTGCTGCGCGCCTACCTGGGCGGGGCGACCCGCACCGGCGAGACGGCCGGCGCCGGCGAGACCACCGCCGCCAGCGAGACGACCAGCACCGGGGAGACAACCGACGGGGCCCGACAGACGGCCGCGGTCGGTGACGGGGTACGCGCCTCGGAATCGGGAGGTGGGGCATGACGACGTCGGTCGTGACGGCACCCGCGGCCACCGCCACCAGCGGCGGCCCTCCGGTGACCACGCTGGCCACCCGGGTCCGCGACCGGGCCCTGCAGACGCCCAAGCAGGTCGCCATGCGCCAGAAGGATCTGGGCATCTGGCAGGAGGTGACCTGGGCCTCCTATTGGGACACCGTGTTGACGGTGGGGCATGCCCTGCTGGCCCTGGGCATCGAGCCGGGCGACCGGGTCGCGATCCACTCGGAGAACCGGCGCGAGTGGCTGTTCACCGACGTGGCCACGGTCGCGGTCCGCGGGGCCACGGTGGGCCTCTACCCGACGAACCCGCCGCCCGAGGTGCAGTACCTGCTGTCGCACTCCGGCGCCAAGGTGCTGGTGGTCGAGGACCAGGAGCAGCTGGACAAGGCGCTGGCCGTGCTCGACGAGTGTCCGGACCTGCAGCGCATCGTCTACGTCGATCCCAAGGGGATCCGCAACCGCTACCACCACCCCAAGCTGCTCTCCTGGGACGAGTTCCTGGCCATCGGGGCCGAGCACCGCGCGGCCAACCCCGGGGCGGTGGAGGCGCGGATGGCCCAGGCCACCCCGGACGACATCGCCACGCTCATCTACACCTCCGGGACCACGGGCCGGCCCAAGGGGGCCATGCTCTCGGTCGCCAACGTGGAGTTCGCGATCGAGGTGCTGGTGGAGCGCGGAGGGTTCACCGGTCGTCCGCCCAACCCGAGCGACCTGGTGCTCTCCTACCTGCCGTTGTGCCACGTGGTGGAGCGCGCGTTCTCGGTGTGGTTCAACGCCGGTGGCGGGGTGCAGGTCAACTTCGCCGAGTCGATTGCCACCGTGCAGACGAACCTGCGGGAGGTACAGCCGACCATCCTCTTCGGCGTGCCGCGGATCTGGGAGCGGATCCTCGCCTCCGTCCAGATCGGACTGCGCAACGCGTCGCTGTTCAAGCGGGCCAACGCCAAGCTCTGGCTGGCCGTGGCCGACCGCATCGGCCAGACGCTGGTGCGCACCGGCGGCAAGCACACGGTCGGCACCCGGTTGCTCTACGCCATCGGCTGGGTCTTCTTCTACCGGGCCCTGCGCGAGCGGATCGGCATGCGTCGGGTCCGCCACGCCGCCTCGGGCGCGGCCCCGATCGCCCCGGAGGTGCTGCGCTTCTTCATGGGCATCGGGGTCCCCATGCACGAGGCGTACGGGATGACCGAGAACGCGGCGATCGCCACGACCAACCGCCCGGGCCGGGTGAAGCTCGGCACGGTCGGTGAGCCGCACGAAGGCGTCGAGCTGCGCATCGACGAGGAGACGGGCGAGATCCTCACCCGCCACCCGGGCGTGTTCGTCGGCTACTTCCGCGACCCGGAGGCGACGGCGCGCGTCCTCACCCCCGACGGCTGGCTGCACACCGGCGACATTGGCGAATGGGTCGATGGCACCCACGTCCGCATCACCGACCGGGCCAAGGACATCATTATCACCTCCGGCGGCAAGAACATCGCCCCCAGCGAGATCGAGAACGCGCTCAAGGCCTCGCCCTACATCAAGGAGGCGATCGTCATCGGCGACCGCCGGCCCTACCTGGTCGCCCTCATCGGCATCGAGATGGAGACGGTCGGCGACTGGGCCACGCGCCGGGGCATCCCCTACACGACCTACCGCGACCTGTCCGAGCAGCCGGAGGTGATCGCGCTGGTACAGCGCATCGTGGACGAGGTGAACACGCGGTTCGCCCGGGTCAGCAACGTCCGCAAGTTCCGGATGCTGCCCAAGGAGCTCGACCACGAGGACGGTGAGCTGACCGCGACGCAGAAGGTGAAGCGCTCCGCCATCGAGAAGCTCTTCGCCGACCTGGTCGAGGACATGTACGGCAAGCGGGAAGGCGGTGCCGGCTCGTGACGACCGCCATCGAGGTCATCAGCCGCGGGCTCGGCACCGGCAGCATCTACGCGCTGATCGCGCTGGGCTTCGTCATCATCTACCGGGCGACCCGGGTGATCAGCTTCGCCCAGCCGGCCCTCATGCTCGCCGGCGCCGTGCTCGTGACCTACCTGGTGGGCCCGCTCGGCTTCTACGCCGCCGTGGTCGTGGGCGCGCTCGGCACCGCACTGCTCGCCATGGTGGCCGAGCGGGTCGCGGTGCGGCCCATGATCGGCCGACCGGTGTTCACGATCGCCATCATTACGATTGGTCTCGATGTCGTGATCCGCGTGATCGCCATCGCCTTCATCGGCACCGACCTTCCCCAGGTCGGCGACCCGTGGGGGCTGAAGACGGTCGACGTCTTCGGCGCCACGCTGGAGCAACGGCATGTCGCCATGGTCGTGATCACCGCCGCGCTGGTGGCCGCGCTGTTCGGGTTCCTCCGCTACACCCGCATCGGTCTGGCCATGCGGGCGGCCTCCTTCGACCAGGAGGCGGCCATGGCCCAGGGCGTCTCGGTCGGCGCGGTCTTCGCGGTCTCCTGGGCGATCGCGGGTGGGCTGGCCGCCATCGGAGGCGTCTTCGCCGCCAGCGGCGGGGCCGGGGTCGCCGGGACAATGTGGATCATTGCGCTGGTCGCCCTGCCGGTCATCATCCTCGGCGGCTTGGATTCACTGCCGGGAGCGTTGATCGCCGGTCTCTTCGTCGGCGTCGTCCAGTCGACCGTGGCCCACTTCCAGCAGTACTTCCCGTCGTGGGTGGGCGGCAACGTCGCGGCGATCTCGCCGTACGTGCTCATGATGATCGCCCTGCTGGTGCGGCCGTACGGCTTCTTCGGTACCCGGGAGGTCGAACGCGTATGAGCACCATGGTCAGGGGCCGTCCGCTGCTGTACACGTCGTACGAAGCGGAGATGGCGCTGCTCAACACCCGCAGCAAGCGGGTGTGGGTCGGCGTGCTGCTGGTGATCGGGGCGGCGCTGCCGTTCCTGCTCACCGACGCCACGCTGCAGACCTTCGCCAAGGCGATGATCACCGCGGTCGGCGTGATCGGACTCGGGCTGCTGACCGGGTACGCCGGCCAGGTGTCGTTGGGCCACGCCTTCTTCATCGGCCTGGGGGCGTACACCGCGGCGGTGCTCGGCGGTGACCCGGAGGGCCGCCGCCTCGGCTTCGGCATCACCGAACTGTGGGTCTGGCTGCCGGCGGCCGGCCTGGTCGCGGCGCTCGCCGGCCTGCTGGTCGCCCCGCTCGCGGTCCGGTTGCGCGGCCTCTACCTCGCCATCGTCACGCTCGGTCTCGTCTTCGTGGGCGGGCACTTCTTCAACGAGTGGCGCGACGCCACCGGCGGGCCGGGCATCGGGCGCTCCATGCCGTCTCCGACGCTCTTCGGCTACGAGCTGGGCGTCAGCGACAGCTCGTTCACCCGCGACCAGAAGCTGTACTGGCTGATGTTCGGGGTGCTCGTGGTCTTCGCCCTCGCCGCCCGGAACATCACCCGGTCGCGGGTCGGTCGCGCGTTCACCGCCATCCGCGATCGGGACATCGCGGCCGGGGTGATGGGGGTGAACCTGACCCGGTACAAGGCGACGGCGTTCGCGGTCTCCTCGTTCTACGCCGGCTGCTGCGGGGCCCTGCTCTACGTGGTGCCGGGCTTCCTCGCCCCGAACGGGGTGTTCAACCTCGAGGTGTCGGTGCTGTACATCGCGATGCTGCTCATCGGCGGCATCGGGACCATCTCGGGAGCGATCCTCGGCGCGTTCTTCATCACGTTCCTGCCCACGGTCACCCGGCTGATTCCCGACGTGATCCCGTTCGTCAGCGCCAGCCCGACCGAGTTCCCCAACGTCTTCATCCTGGAGCAGGTCCTCTACGGCGTGCTGGTCATCGTGTTCCTGATCTTCGAACCACGCGGACTCTTCGGCATCTGGCTGCGCCTACGCAACTACTGGAAGACGTGGCCGTTCTCCTACTAGTCCCGAAGGAAGTGAACCATGCAAAGAATCAAGAAAGTCGCCGCTGCCTCGGCCGCGGTGATGCTCCTCGGCGGCCTGGCCGCCTGTCGCGGCACGGAAAGTGAGGGCACCACCGAGGGCGGCATCAAGACCGACTTCGGCGTGACGTCCGAGCCGTGCCCGGACGCCGTGAACCCGGACAACGGCTGCATCTACCTCGGTATCCTCTCCGACCTCACGGTCGGCCCGTTCAGCCCGCTGGCGCCCGCGATCGTCGAGGCCCAGAAGGCGTTCTGGAAGCGGGTCAACCAGCAGGGCGGCATCGCGGGCTACGACGTCGACGTCTCCACCTACATCCGCGACAACAAGTACGACGCCCAGACCACGGTCGAGGTCTACCAGGAGATCAAGCCGAACATCCTGGCCCTGGCCCAGACGCTCGGCTCGGACACGACCGCGGCGATCCTCGACGACCTCAAGGCGAGCAACATCGTGGCCGCGCCCGCCGCCTGGAGCTCGGCGTACGCGTTCGAGGACATCATCCTCGAGTCGGGCGCCAACTACTGCGTCGAGACGATGAACGCGATCGACTTCGCCAAGGGCGCGAAGCCGGAGATCTCGTCGATCATGGCGGTGCACTACCCGGGTGACTACGGCGACGACGCGGCCGGCGGGGCGCAGTACGCCGCCGAGAAGCTGGGCCTGTCGTTCACCAGCGTCATCACCGGCACGGGCGTGGAGAACCAGGCCGGCGCGGTGAGCCAGATCCTGACCGAGCGGCCCGACCTGCTCATCATCACCACCGGTCCGCGCGAGATGGCGGCGATCGTGGGCGGCGTCTACGCCCAGGCCCAGACCACCGGCTACACGCCCATGGTGATCGGCACCAGCCCGACCTGGCACCGTGACCTGCTCGGCAGCCCGGTCGCCCAGGCGCTGCAGCTGGCCTACTTCCAGTCCGGCCCGTGGGGACCGTGGGACTCGGACACGCCCGGCCACCGGGCCATGCGCGAGGCGCTCGGCGAGCCCGACACCATCACCGACGGCTTCACCGCCGGCTGGGTGTGGTCGTACCCGATCAAGGCTGCGCTGGAGAAGGCGGCCGAGAACGGTGACCTGACCCGCGCGGGTGTCTTCGCCGCGGCCAAGTCGCTCACCTCGGTCGACTACGAGGGCATGCTGCCGTCCGGCGCCGGCAACTTCGCCGCCGGTCCGTCCGGCCAGGTGAAGGCGACGATCATCAGCAAGCCCGACCCGGAGTCGTCGACCGGCGTCACCCCGGTCACCGACCTCATGGTCGGCCCGACCGCGCAGGGCTTCGACCTCACCGAGCCCTGCTACGAGATGCTGCACTAGGAGTCTGCGCCGAGAGGCCGCACTAGGCGCCTTGCGCCGAGAGGCCGCAGGCGCCTGCCGACGTAGGCGGCCCGTCGAGACTCCCGTCGGGCTATCCGTAGCGGACAGATAGGGGACAGGGGGTTGGTGCCCGGGTGGACCGGGCGCCGACCCCCTCACATTTCCCCTCACCGTGGTCGGGTGCTCACCCTGATCGGCCTCACCGATGCCGATGGGAACCCGACCGACGACCTCACGACCCCGACCGGATCCACCTCACGGGTGGAGCCGGGCGCCCTTGACGACCTTGTCGACCGCGTTGCGGGCTCCGTGCACGGCCAGCCCCACGAGGTCGAGCTTCTCCCCCGGCACGGCCCGGACGGCGGCTCGGTTGTCCACGTCGTTGTTGGTGCCGAACAGCTCCCGGGTGTAGATGGCGATGCGCATTCCCCGCTGCAACGCGCGCTGACGCGCCGCCGCGAGCAGCTCGGCGTCACCGGCGAAGACGAGTACGGGCTGGCCGAACATCGGCAGGTACTCAGTGCCGTCCGCGTCCAGGTAGGTCTCGCCGATCAGCTCCGGTCGGGCCGCGGCGATACCGCTGACGAGGAACGCGGTGACGTTGAGGCTCTGCCACGGTTCGAGGTCGTCGCGCAGCAGTACCGCGATCTTGGTGTCGAAGCGCATACCGCCCAGCGTTGCCGGGCCGCCCGCCGGCCGTCTTGTACGTTCTTTGCATGGCCGAGCTCCGCCGAGCCGGGCCGGCTCACCGGCCCGAGCTCCCCGGCGACCCCCGGCCGCGCCGCTCCGACCGCCCACGCGGGACCGAGCAGGTGCGGGCCTGGCGTCCCGCGGTGCCGGGCATCCTCGAGGTGTTCCACGCCCGCTTCGTCGAGCACGCCTATCCCCTGCACGCCCATGAGGCCTGGACGCTGCTGATCGTCGACGCCGGCGCAGTCCGGTACGCCCTCGACCGCAGCACCCACGGTAGCCATCCGGCGACCGTGACGCTGTTGCCGCTCCACGTCCCGCACGACGGCCGGGCCGCGACCGCGGGCGGGTTCCGCAAGCGGGTGATCTATCTCGATCCCGAGATCTTCTCCCCCGCCACCATCGGAGCGGCCGTCGACTCCCCCGACCTGAACGACCCGACCCTGCGCCAACGCATCGACGTACTCCACCACGTGCTGGCCACGCCCGGGGAGGATCTGGAGGCCGAGAGCCGGTTGGCCTTCATCCGGGAGCGCCTGCACGACCACCTCGCGCCCCGCGGGTCGGCGAGCGGTCCGTCCCACGCCCGTACGGCCGGTCGCCGTACGGCCGACCAGTTGCGCGAGCTGCTGGACGCCCACACCACCACCGGCATCACGCTGCGCGAGGCCTCGGCCCGGCTGGGCGCCCACCCCACCCACCTGGTCCGGGCCTTCACGGCGGCCTTCGGCCTGCCACCGCACGCCTACCTGACCGGCCGACGCATCGACCTGGCCCGACGGCTGCTGCTCGACGGCCGGCCGCCGGCTCAGGTCGCCACGGCCGTGGGCTTCTACGACCAGGCGCACCTGAGCCGGCACTTCCGCCGCTACCTCGGCACGACCCCGGCCCGCTACGGGCGGACCGGTCGGCCATAGCGGCCGCACGGCGCCGCCGTCGGACGCCGTCGTACGGTCGTAACCGTCGGGGGTCGCGGCCGTACGGTCGCGGCGAGCAGTCACCCAGCGCCTACCCGTCGAGCCCAACGGCCATCCGGCCGTACCGCCGGAGCCAACGGCCCCGCCGCCGGGACCTCACCCGAAGGCGGGGCGGCCGGTCGGAGCCGGCGTCCCGCCGCGTCGTCCGGTGCTAGCGTCGGTCCGTGCCTCAGCCGGCCGACCGTAGCCTGGTGGACCCGACCAGTCACCGCCGGTCGGAGTGGGGGTGGGACGATGATCGATAGATTTGTCATCTTCGGGGCCACGGGTGACCTCACCGCCCGCTTCCTGCTTCCCGCGCTGGCCGCGCTGCAGGCGGCCGGGAAGTTCCCCGCTGGGTTCGAGGTGGTCTGCTCCGGCCGGCAGCCGTTGAGCACCGAGCAGTACCGCGAGTGGGCGACCGGCCGGCTCGACGAGCACGGCGGAACATCTCCGAAGGCCGCCCGCCAGGCGGTCGTGGCCGCGCTCCGCTACCAGCCGGCCGACGTCACCGACCCGGAGAGCGTGGCCACCGTCATCGATGACGACCGGCCCGTGGCCGTGTACCTCGCGCTGCCGCCGGCGCTGTTCCCGACCGTGGTCACCGCGCTGCAGCAGACCGGCCTGCGCTCCGGCAGCCGGCTGGTGCTGGAGAAGCCGTTCGGGGAGGACCTCGACTCGGCCGTGCGCCTCAACCGCTTGCTGGCCGGGCTGCTCCCCGAGCAGGCGGTGTTCCGGGTCGACCACTTCCTCGCCATGACCACGGTCCAGAACGTCCTGGGCAGCCGGTTGGCCAACCGCATCTTCGAACCGATCTGGAACAGCGCCCACATCGAGGAAGTGGCGATCATTTGGGAGGAGACGCTCGCCTTGGAGGGGCGGGCGACCTACTACGACGGTGCCGGCGCGCTCAAGGACATGGTGCAGAACCACCTGCTCCAGCTCCTGTGCCTGGTCGCCATGGAGCCGCCGCTGGGCATCAATGAACGTGACCTGCGCGACCGCAAGCTCGACGTGCTGCGCGCGATTCGGCCCCTGACCGAGGACGATGTCCGCACCCGGACGCGCCGGGCTCGCTACACGGCCGGACGCATCAACGGTCACGCGGTGCCGTCCTACGTGGACGAGGACGGCGTCGATCCGCAGCGATGCACGGAGACGTTCGCCGAAGTGGTGCTCCAGATCGACAACTGGCGCTGGGCGGGGACGCGGTTCCGGCTGCGGACCGGCAAGGCGTTCGGCGCCGACCGCAAGGAGGTCGCCGTCCACTTCAGACCGGTGCCGCACGTGGCGTTCGGCCGCGACGAGGACGTCCGCCCCAACGTGCTGCGGTTCGGCCTCGAGCCGGAGGGGATGGCCCTCGATTTGGTCGGCACCGGTCCGCATTCGCGTAGGCTCGCCCCGGTCACCCTGACCGCGCAGACCGAGCCGGCCCGCCTGCCGGCGTACGGTCAGCTGCTGCTCGACGTGCTCACCGGCGATCCCACGCTCTCCATCCGCGGCGACGAAGCCGAGCAGGCGTGGCGGGTGCTCACCCCGATCCTCACCGCCTGGGAGAAGGATCTTCTCCCCATGTATGAGTACGCCGCCGGCTCGGCCGGCCCACCCCTGATCTGATTGCCCCGACCGCTCAACCGGGAGCCCGAAAGAGTGCATGCCCCGCCCTGGGGAGGCCGTTTCGGTTTAGCCGGGGCCGGTCGACGGTAACGCCAGGATATGAAGCCAGCGAAGGGGTCGGCTTCGCGCCGACCCGCCCCCACGAAGCCAGGCCGGATGACGCCGCCGGGCCGGGCGGCAGTGCTGGGCCGGGCGGCGGTGCTGGGCCGGATGACGCCACTGGGATGGGCCGCGGTGCTGGGCGGGGCGGTGATGCTCGGCGGGGTGACGGCGGTGGCCGCGCGACGCCTGATCCGGCAACGGCGGTGGTGGCCCAGTCGCCTGTGGCGATCCGACGGCCGGTGGCACTCGGTCACGGTCAACCGGCACCCCGAGGACGTGTCCACGACGATAGGCCCCGCCCCGCTGGAAGAGCTGAGTCTGGAGGTCGACATCCGCTACCGCCCGGCGCCGGGTGGCCGCGGGACGGAGGTAGCCGTCCGTGCTCCCCACGGCGGCCTGGCTCAGCAGCGGAAGATCCGGGCGGCGTTGCGGCAGGCCAAGCAGCTGTGGGAGACCGGCGAGGTGCTGCAACCCGATGAGCCGGGCACGGCGCAGCGCACGCTGCTCAACCGACCGCTGGCGTACGCGACCCGGCACGCACGCGAGGATGGACGGCTATGAAAGCGGTCATCTGGGCTGGGATCAATGAACTTGCGGTTACGGATGTCCCGGAGCCGACGATCCGCAACAGCGACGACATGATCGTCAAGGTCCGGCGGACCGGCACCTGCGGTTCGGACCTGCACCTCATCGGCGGCTACATCCCGTTCGTCCGCAAGGGCGACGTCCTCGGTCACGAGTTCATGGGCGAGGTCGTGGCGGTCGGCGACCAGGTCCGCCGGCACCGGGTGGGCGACCGCGTCGTGGTGTGCTCGTTCATCTCCTGCGGCCGGTGCTGGTACTGCCGACAGGGGCTGTACTCCTGCTGCGACAACGGCAACACCAACCCGGCCATCACCGAGGCGCTGTGGGGGTTCGCGCCCGGGGGGTGCTTCGGCTACTCGCACGCGCTGGGCGGGTTCGCGGGCAGCCACGCCGAGTACGTCCGGGTGCCGTACGCCGACGTTGGCGCGTTTACCATTCCCGATGAGGTGAGCGACGACCGGGCGGTCTTCGCCTCCGACGCGGCGCCGACCGGGTGGATGGGCGCGGATCTCGGCGGGGTCGGGCCCGGCGACGTCGTGGCCGTGTGGGGCGCGGGCGCGGTTGGGCACATGGCGGCCCGGGCGGCGATGCTGCGGGGCGCCGAGCAGGTGATCCTCATCGATCGGTACGAGTACCGGCTGGACCTGGCCCGCCGCCACCTCGGCTGCGAGACCCTGAACACCGAGCTCGTCGATGTGGGCGAGGAGCTGCTGGACCGTACCGGCGGTCGGGGCCCGGACGTCTGTATCGAGGCGGTCGGGATGGAGGCGAGCACCACCGGGGTGCAGGGCGTCTACGACCAGATCAAGCAGAAGCTGCGGCTTCAGACCGAACGGATCGGCGCACTGAGGGAGGCGATCTACCAGTGCCGCAAGGGTGGGACCGTGGTCATCCTCGGGGTGTTCGCCGCAGTGGCCGACTCGTTCCCCGTGGGCGCGGTGATGAACAAGGGCCTGACCATCCGCGCGGCTCAGCAGCACGGCCAGCGCTACATCCCGACGTTGCTGGATCTCATGCGCCGGGGTGAGCTGGTCACCGAGTATCTGGCGACCCACACGATGCCGTTGGACGAGGCGCCGGCCGGCTACGAGATCTTCAAAGGCAAGCGGGACGACTGTCTCCGCTGCGTCTTCGTCCCGTGACGGGCGTCGTCGTCCCATGACGAACGTCGTCGTCTCTCGACCGGGCGTCGTCGTCCCATGACGAACGTCGTCGTCTCTCGACGGGGCGTCGTCGTCCCGAGACGACTGCCGGGTCCACGTCGCCGGCCCGGGACGCGGTCGGTCGCCACGTTCGGCGTGACCCTGACCCGTCCCCTGGGGGCGGTCTCCCGTCGTCGTCTTTTGTGGACTGTCGCGCGCGGACCGTACGCCCGCGCGGACCGTACGCTTGCCGCAGGACGGCCGAACCGCCGCCGCGTCCCACGTAGTTCACCCCAGCGGTGGCGTGGGTGCGCTGGTGCCGGCGGCGACCGCCTGACGCATCCGAATCACCAGCGTCCGGCCGTCGTGGCGCGGCCGCCAGCCGACCTCGGTCCGAGCCCGGGTGCAGTCGAGCACCGGAGTGTCCAGCAGGAGGTCCGCCCAGGACGGGCTGAGCCGTTGCAGGCGCAGCCGGTGGGTCACGCCCAGCACGGTGCGTACCGCGGCGGCGGGCACCGGTACGTGCCGGCCGCCGAGCAGCCGGGCCAGCTCGGCCGGGGTGAAGACCGGATCGTCGGCCACGTTGTAGGCGCCGGCGGCCCCGTGGCGTACGGCCCGGCCCACGAGGTCGGCTACGTCGTCGGCCGCCACGACCTGGGCCCGGGTTCGCGACGGCAGGGGCAGCAGCGGCAGTCGGGCGTGCGTCAGGCGGGCCAGCGGCGCGAATCGACCCAGGGCCATCCCTGTCACCTCACGGGCCGCCGAGGGCTGCAGCACCATCGGCGGGCGCACCCGGACGATCCGTAGGTCCGGGACCGCCGCCTCGACCCGGTCGAGCATGTCCTCGACGGCCACCTTGTCGGCGCTGTAGGACGATCCCGGGATGCCGCGCCGGGGCCAGGTTTCGGCCACGGGCACGCCGACCGGTCCGGGTGAGTAGACCGCGGCCGACGACAGGTACACCAGCTGCGGCACCCGGGCCTCGCGTACGGCCCGGACGACGGCGGCCGTGCCCTGGCGGTTCGTGCGGACCTGGCCCGCGCGGTCGTGGTCGGCCAGGATGCGCCAGGCCAGGTGCACCACCGCGTCGGCGCCGCGGATGATCGCGGCCAGGCGCTCGGCCGCGTCCGGAGCGCCAAGGTCGAGGGCCTGCCAGTCGGCGCGGTCGTACGCCGGGTCGGTGCCCCGCCCGGGTGGCCGCCGCGCGACGCCGACCACGGAGTCGACGTCGGGGGCATCGGCCAGCCAGCGCAGCAGAGCCGAACCGACGTTGCCGGTCGCCCCCGTCACGACCACCCGCATGGGCCCAGCATGCCCCAGCCGGCCCGAGTACCGCAGGCTGTTGTCAGGAAGGACGCCCGCTTGACGCCTAGTGCCCAGGAGGGCGTCCTTCCTGACACGACGGAGGTGGCGGGGTACTCAGCGGGGCCGAGGAAGCTCGATCTCGTAGAAGTACGCCTCGATCTCGGGGCCGCGGCGGGCGTGACGGGTGAAGCCCATGCTCTCGTACAGGGCGATCGCGGCGACGTCCTGGTTCGTCGTGGCCAGATCCATCGACGTCGCTCCCCGCTCGCTCGCGTACCGCATCGCCGCGGTCAGGAGCTGACGGCCGAGGCCCAGGCCCCGCATGGGCGGCCGGACGTACAGTTCGGCCAGGTAGCACTCGTCGCCGTCCTCCCACAGCGCCGGACGGAAGCGCAGCACGGCCAGGCCGTCGGCCGGCACGTCCGACCGGGCCCCGTCGAGCAGGATCACGGCGGTCTCGCCGCCACGCAGCAGGTCGGCGACCCGGCGTGCGAGCCACTCCTGCTCGGGCACGGGCTCGTCGAACTCGGCGTTGAAGTCCCGCAGCAGCCGCGCGATCAGGTCGGCGTCGGCGACGGTGGCGACCCGTGTGCGGGCCTGGTCGGCAGCGGTCACGACCATCAGCCTAGGGGACCACCCTCGGATACCCGTGCTCACCGAGCCCGACTCGCCGGCCCGGTGCGTCCTGGTCGCTGCGTCGGCGGGCGGCTCGAAAGCCCGGTAACTCGGGGCTAAGGCGGCGCGGCCTCCTCGGCCCGGCCCGTGCTCCGGGCGCGGAGATTGAGATCGATGGCTACACCATCGTCCGAGCGGACGATATCCCCGATCGTGATCGAAGAATGACAATAGCGGCATGCGTATCCGGCGCCCATCGTCTCTGCTGCTCGCCGCTGTCGCGGGCCTCACGCTCACCCTGGTGGCCGCCAACCCGGCGGCCGCGGTCACCCTCCAGCAGAAGCTCTCGGTCATGCTCGCCTGGAGCCAGCCGAACGCCACCAGCTACAACGCCTGGAACGCGGCTCGGCAGAACCAGGCGGCTTGGGCGGAGTACGGCTTCGACTGGTCGACCGACTACTGCTCGTCGAGCCCGGACCAGCCGCTCGGCTTCGACTTCCGGCTCTCCTGCTACCGCCACGACTTCGGCTACCGCAATTACAAGGCGGTAGGCCAGTTCCCGGCCAACAAGGACCGCATCGACGACGCCTTCTACTACGACATGCGCACGAAGTGCCAGGAGTACAACAGCTACGTGCGCCCGGCCTGCCTCAGCCTGGCCTGGACGTACTACCAGGCGGTGCGGATGTTCGGCAGCGTCGTGGTGAGCCAGGCCGAGCTCAACCGCGCCGCGCAGCTGAAGGCGGAAGGCCTGCGCCAGCAGCAACTCGCCGAGGCCGCCGCGTCCTGACCTGCCTTGACCACCCCCGTGGCCGCCCGAGCCGTCGGCCAGCGGCGCCGCCGAGCGTCCGGTCGCCGGCTCGGGCACGGGCGTGGAAGCCGCGATCCCTCCGGCCGCACCCCACCTCGTCGGGGGTGACCGGCCGGACGCGCCGTGGCGCCGGCCCGGTCGCGGCTACGCTCACGGCATGCTGCGCCGCGCCTACGGCATCGCCCGGTCGCTCGTCATGTACTACCCGCCGGGCAAGTACGGCCGCATGCGCCGTCTCTACGGGCTGTTCCTCCGGCCGGGGGACGTCGCGTTCGACATCGGCGCGCACGTGGGCAACCGCGTGCGGGCTTGGCGCAGCCTCGGCGCGCGCGTCGTCGCCGTGGAGCCGCAGCCGGACTGCCTGCGCATCCTGCGGCTCTTCTTCGGCCGCGATCCGAGGGTGACGATCGTGCCGACCGCGGTCGGCGCCCACCCCGGGCGCGCCCGGCTGGCCGTTTCGTCGGCGACGCCCACGGTCTCCTCGATGTCGACCGAATGGCGGCGGACCGTCACCGCCGACGAACGGTTCGCCCGCATCCGGTGGGACCGGTCGCTCGAGGTCCCGGTGACGACTCTCGATGACCTGATCGCCGCCCACGGTGAGCCGGCGTTCTGCAAGATCGATGTCGAGGGATTCGAGGTCGAGGTGCTGCGGGGGCTGTCGCGGCCACTGCGGGCGCTGTCGTACGAATACCTTCCGCCGGCACACGACGCGGCCCTGACGGCGCTGGAACTGGTGGAGCGACTGGGCGCGGACGCGGGTGGGTACGTGTACAACTACTCGCCGATCGAGACCATGCGGTTCGCCAGCGATCGCTGGTTGTCGGCCGAGGAGCTTGTCCGTGTGTTGGAGCGGTTCCGTCCTCTGGGCCGGTCGGGCGACGTCTACGCGCGGCTGAGGCGACCGCCGGGCGCCCCGGACCGTCCGTAACGCGGCAGACGGCTGTCGCGGCCCGCCGGGCTCGGCCGTCAGTCGGTCCCAACCGCCGGCCGGGCGTTTGAGGCGATCGATGCTCTGCGTGGGCCAGCGGGCGGAAACGTCTGACGACCCGCAGACGCCGGTTCTCCGGACGGTGGCCTGCCCGCTGCCCTCCGCCCCCTGTCCGCTGGCCCCGGCCTCCGCCCCCTGCCCGCTGCCCTCCGCCCGCTGCCCTCTGCCTCCTGGCCTCTGGCGATGCTCCCGGGCGGGCCCCCCAGACGACCGAGCGCGCCACGAAGCCGCATGACGGTGCGTGACCGGTCGCCGGCCCGGCACCATGCCTCACGCAACTTCCTTTGCTCTGCTGCCCTAGACGCAACACCCCGAGAACAGGGAAAACATACTCCCACAAGATCTTCAAATCACTGCGGGCCGCTACGGACAGTAACCAGCAGCCGTATGACCCTCGCTGCGACCGAGAAGCGCTATCGCCCTCAGAGCGACCGACAGGCACCATCACCCTCAGTGCCACCGACAGGCGCTATCACCCTTAGAGCGACCGACAGGCGCTATCACCCTTAGAGCCTCCGACAGGCGCGGTCTCGCTGTGCCGCCGGCCTTCCCATTGCGAAAGCGCTCGGCCCTCGCCAGCAGTATCCCGCTCACCGAGCCATCAGGACCTACCCTTCGCCTCCCGACACGGGATGATTCGGCAAGCGGCTGACCGACGGCATCAGCAACAGTGGCCGCCTTCGCACCGGTGCTCACCATCCGTAGCCACACAGGACAGATCAAAAATCTCCACTCTCGCTATACGTCCTGGTCGGCATGTGTTGCGTCTAGGGCAGCAGAGCAAAGCAGTGCGCGTGAGTCCTATGGCCCGACCGCCAGACGGCTACTGTCCGTGACCAGCGCCGCAGTGCGCCGCGCCCGTGGCCGCGCCGTAGTTGCCGCCCAGGGACCCGGTCGACGCCAATCTCGCGTCCAGGAACCGGCCAAATCCTGAGGAGGCCTGCACTGTCGATGCCGACCGATCAGGCGAAGGCCGCCAGGAACCGGTCGCGGAACTCGTCCATCCGCCACACCGGCGCATCGGCGCCCGGCACCAGCCCGTCAACCCAGCCCCAGTCGGCGATCAGCGCCATCACCTCGGGATCACGGGTCACGAGGCTGATCGGCACGTCCCGGTTGTCCGTGGACCCCGTCACCACCGGGGCCGGCTGATGGTCCCCCAGGAACACCAGCACCAGGTCGTCATCGCCGTACTCCTCCACATAGGACAGCACCGTGCTCAGCGAGTACCCGACGGCTCGCCTGTAGTCCGCCTGCACCCGACCGGCGTCGCGCTGCAGCACGATCTCCGCCGGCTGCAGCGCCTCGGTCGGGGCGGCGTAGACCGACCCGTCGCCGATCTCGGCCCAGTCGAGCAGCTCGGGCACCGGCGTCCACGGGGCGTGGCTCGACATGAGCGGAATGACGGCCATCACCGGGCCCGGCCGCGCGCTACGGATGCGGTGAAAGACCGAGAGTACGTACTGGTCCGGCATCGTGTCGAAGCAGTAGAGCGGCCCGGCGTACCCCAGGTCCTGAAACTCATAGATGTCGTCGAACGCGTACCACGGGCCCTCCGCCCAGCCGAGGGTGACGCCGGGCATGACGGCGACGGTGCGCCAACCGGCCCGCCGGAACGCGCCGGCCAGCGGCAGGCGATCGCTGTCGGCCAGGGACTGGTAGCGCCGCTGGTTGTCGACCCAGGTGCCCGACAGCAGACTCGCGTACGCAAGCCAGCTCCCGCCACCGGCCGTGGGCGAGGTGAGAAAGCCGCTACGGGCCGCGAACCCGGCGGCCGCGAGCCGGTCGGCCCCGGACCTGAGCACGGCAGTGACCTCGGGCGCGATCCGGGGATGCTCCAGGGCGACGCGGCCGTAGCTCTCCACGAGGACGATCACGACGTCCCTGCCGCGCAAGGCCGTGAGCAGCGCGTCCGCCGGTGCATCCCGGTAGGCATCATCGGCGAGCTGTTGCTGATAGGCCGCGCCGTCCCGCAGGCTCGCCCCCAGCCCACCGATCCGCTCCAGATAGTCCCGCCCCGCCACCGGCACCCCGTCGACGACCTGCGCACCGGTTGCGGCGCAGACGATCCACACGACGCTCAGCGCCCCCAGCGCCTGGGCCGAGCGGCGGCGGTGCCGAGACGCCAGGAAGCCGAGCCGCCGTACGGACACCGCCACCAGCGTGACCACGGCCAGCGCCGCCACCACGGCCGCCACGACCACCCCGGTCGCGCGGACCGAGCCCATCGATCGTTCCAAGACCCTGACGCCGGAGGACAGGAAACTCCAGTCCAGGACGGGATCGAACGGCCGGGAGAGCACGGCGAAGAAGCCCACATCGACGATGCGCAGTACGGCCCACAGGCCCAGCGCCCCGCCCACGACCAGGGCGACCAGGCGACGCCACCGCGCGGGCACGGCCAGCACCAACCCCAGGCCCAGCAGGGCCTCGACGGGAATGCGCAGGACCGCCGCCAGCGTGGCGTGCTCGGGGCCGGGAACAAGGAACACCGCCAGCACCACCAGGCCGGCCAGGACCGTGACCGCCTGGCTCAGGACCCCCCGAGCCCGCCCGGTCGGGGCCGGTGCCATCGAGGGAATGGACGGCGACGCCGCGGACTCGACCCCGGACGGCGGCGAGCCGTCCGTCCCGGCCGACGTCGCCGTGTTCACCGGGGCGCCTCGAGACCGGTCCCGGGCCCCTCCCCCGAGCCGAACCGCTCGGAGAGCGCGTACCGCAGCAGCACGACGTCGCCGAGCTGGCACACCTCGGCCAGCTCGGCCCGGCGATCGGCGTTCCACGGAAACCGGCCGTCGCCCACGAACCGCCGGGCCCGCGAGTCGCCCACGAAGAACGGCGCCACCACCAGCTGCAGCTCGTCGGCCAGCCCGGCGGTGAGGAACTGGGTGTGCACCGTACCCCCGCCCTCGACCATGAGCCGGCGTACGCCCCGGGTAGCCAGATCCTTGGTCAGCCGCTCGAGGTCGACCAGTTCACCTCCGTCGATGACCGTCGCCACCGCCCCGAGCCGGGCGATCGCGTCCTCCAGCGCGGCGCTCGAGCAGTAGACCAGCTTCTCCACGTCGCCCATGGTGAAGAACGCGGCCGTGGGGTCCAGGCGGGCGCCGCCGGTCACGGTCACCTTGATCGGCGAGGGTGTCCGGCCACGGGCGACCCGGGCCGCCCGACGCTCCGGCGCGCGCACCAGCAGACGCGGATTGTCCCGACGTACGGTGGTGGCGCCGACCAGGATCGCGTCGCAGGCCGCCCGCACCGCGTCGACCCGGTCGAAGTCGGCCGCATTGGACAGCAGCAGCCGCTCCTCGGTCGGCCCGCTCAAATACCCATCGATCGACATGCTGCAGCTGAGCACGGTGTAGGGTCGTTCGCTCACATGCCTCACCGTCCCGTCGGGACTCGTACGGTCTGGGCGGCCCGGGTCAGTACAGCGTCGCAGGCCTGGACGGTGCTTGCCCACCCCGGCAGCGTCGGGCGTCGCTGCCGGGCCGCGTCGCGCAGGTCGGCCCGTAGCGTGGGTTCCTCCAGCCAGCGTCGCAGCGCCTCGGCCAACGCCACCGGATCGTCCGGCGGCACGAGGATTCCCGGGCGCCGGCCGTCGGGGGCGTACCCCAGGGCCTCCGGCACGCCACCCACCGCCGTCGCCAGCACGGGAATGCCGTGGGCCAGCGCCTCACTCACCACGAGCGCGTACGTCTCACCGCGCGACGGCAGCACGAGCAGATCCGACCGCGCGTAGTACGGACGCAGGCTCGCGTGCGGCACCGCCCCGACGAACCGGATCCGCCCGGCGATCCGGCTCCGCGCCGCCTCGGCGCGCACCGACGTGACGAAAGCCGGCTCTCGCTCGGTCGTGCCCACGCACACGCAGCTCCAGCGCCGGTCGGGGGTCAACGACAGCGCCCGCATCAGGACATCGTGTCCCTTGTGGACGGCGACGGCGGCGACGCAGAGCAGCCGCCGACCGGACCGGGTCCCCGCGGCCAGCGGCGCCGGATCGGTCCCGGGCGCGGCGATGTGGATGCGCTCGGGCGGCAGCCCGTAGATCTCGACGAGCCGATCCCGGCTCCACCGGCTCACGGTCATCACCGCCACGGCGGTCTGCAACGCCTCGGCCTCTCGGGCCCGGGCCACCGGTCCCCCGGCGTCTCCCACCGGCATGTGTACGAGGATCACCAGGCGTAGCCGGTCCGCCTCCCGAGCCAGGATCTCGGGCACGGCCGAGGCGACCAGGCCGTCGAGCAGCACCACCGCACCGGACGGCAGCGCCGCGAGCCGGGCGGCCAGTTCCTGCCTCGCCGCGGTGCCCGGGTCGGGCCAGTCCCCCACCACGGCGTGTTCGATGACCGTCCACCCCAGAGCCGTCAACCCCCGGATGAGCCGGCGATCGTAGATGTTGCCGCCGCTCGGCCGGGCCGGGTCGTCGATGTCGTTCGGCAGAACACAGTGGACGGTTCTCATGGGGCCGGTTCTCATGGGGAGACGGTCTTCCTGGGTCCGGTGGTCACAGCGGGCGCTCGTAGGTGGCCCAGGCGACGTGCGACTCGTGCAGGGTCACGGCCAGGCCGGTCACCGCCCGGGCCGACTCACCCAGCAGTCCGGCCCGTACCCGGTCGGCCAGCCGATCGGCGATCACCTGGGCCAGCACCTCGGTGGTGGTGTTCACGCCCGCGAACGCCGGCTCCTCGTCGAGATTGCGCATGTTCAACTCCGTGAGCACGGCCTTCAGCTCACGGGCGGCCGCGCCGATGTCCACGACGATCCCGTCACTGTCGACGGTGGGCCGGCGAAACGTCGCGTCGACGACGTACGTCGCCCCATGCAGGCGCTGGGCCGGCCCGAAGACCTCGCCCCGGAAACTGTGCGCGACCATGAAGTGATCGCGGACGGTAACACTGAACATCATCACTCCTGGCCGTACGCGATGACATGGGACAATACCGGTCCGGCGCCCGCGGCCATGTCGGCCAGCACCTTGGGCAGATCATCGAACGCCGATGTGCCGTCGCGCAGCGCGTCGAACGCGGGATCGCGCAGCAGCTCCAGCGCCAACCGCAGCCGATCGGCGTGCGTGCGACGACCCCGGCGGGCCGGGGCGATCGCGCCGACCTGGCTGCTGCGGATGGTCAGGCGTCCAGAGTGGAACACCCCGCCGAGGGCGAGGCCGACCGTACGGTCGCCGTACCAGCTCAGCTCCAGCACCGTGCCCTCGGAGGCGAGCAGGTTCAGGGCGAGCTGCAGTCCCTCGCCGGTGGCGCTCGTGTGGACCACGAGGTCCCGGCCGGGCGCGGCCTGGGCGGGCTGGGCGAACTCCACGCCCAGAGCCATCGCCACGGCCGCGCGGGACGAATCGACGTCGACCAGCTGAACGTGGACCGCGGGGAACCGGGCCAGCAGCGCGGCCACGCAGCAGCCCACCATGCCCGCCCCCACGACCGTCACGCGGTCCCCGATCAACGGCGGCGCGTCCCACAGGGCGTTGATCGCGGTCTCCACGGTTCCGGCCAGCACGGCCCGCTCGGGTGGCACCTCGTCGGGGACCACGACCACCGCGTCGGCCGGCACCACGTACCGCGTCTGGTGTGGATAGAGGCAGAAGACGGTCCGGCCCCGCAGTTCCGTTGGCCCGGCCTCGACCCGCCCGACCGACAGGTAGCCATACTTCACCGGACCCGGGAAGTCGCCCTCCTGGAACGGGGCCCGCATCACGGCATACTGGTCGCGCGGTACCTGCCCTCGGAAGACGAGTGTCTCCGTGCCGCGGCTGATGCCGGAGCAGATCGTGTGGATCAGCACCTCGTCCGGGCCGGGCTCGGGCACTGGCACGGTGCGGATCTCTCCCCGGCCCGGCGATGTCACCCAGAAGGCGCGGGCGTGGTCGACCATATGCCTCCTCCGCTGACGAAGCGCCATACCTCATAACGGAGGATGGAGCGCGTGGTTCGAGGGGGGCCGCTGGTCGGACTGGTCGGGCAGGTCGTGGTGCTGGCCGCGCTCGACGGGACCATCGGCATAGGCATCGATGGGTGGCTCGTCGGTCTGGCGTACGGCCTGGTCACCGCCGTCGCCCTGACCGTCGGAATACGGATACACGTGTCAGGGGTACCCGTGTCAGGAAGGACGCCTTCCTGCGCAGAAATGCCTAGGAAGGCGTCCTTCCTGACACCGAGCGTCCTGACATCGGGGCTGAGGTACGCCGACTGGGTGACGCTGGTCCGGGCGACCCTCGTCGGGGGCATCGCCGCGCTCGTGATCCACGGGCTGTACTCCGAGGTCCCGGTGGCGCCCCTGGTGGCGATCGCCTCGGTGGCGCTGGCACTCGACGCCGTGGACGGATGGGTGGCACGCCGGACCGGCACCGCGTCTCCCCTCGGTGCCCGTTTCGACATGGAAGTCGATGCCTTCCTCATCCTGGTGCTGAGCGTATCCGTCGCCCCTCGGCTCGGGGCCTGGGTTCTCGCCATCGGGGCCATGCGATACGCCTACGTGGTGGCCGGCTGGGCCCTGCCCTGGCTGCGCCGGCCCGTGCCACCCCGGTACTGGCGGAAGGTCGTGGCCGCGGTCCAGGGGATCACGCTCACCGCCGTCACATCGGGCCTGTTCCCTGCGTCGGTCTGCGTGGCCGCGGTGGCGGTCGCGCTCGGTTTGTTGATCGAGTCCTTCGGTCGCGACGTCGTCTGGCAGTGGCGACACCGGCGTGCTCGTGTCAGGAAGGACGCCCTCTTGACGCCTGGTGCCTAGGAGGGAGTCCTTCCTGACACCGGCCGGACGTGACGCCGGGCCCCCGCTCCCCGTGACGCCGGGCTCGCGATCTCCGTCACGCGTACGGGTCACCCCGAACGCAGCGGCGCGATCCGCGACCGAGGTCACATCGCGACCCGGTGAACCACCCGGCCCGCGCGGATACTCAGTACGCGATGGGTGACGGCGACCTCGACCTGCTTCAGCGCATCGCCGCCGGTGACGAGCGTGCGCTGGAACATCTCTATGCCCGTCACGCACAGTCGCTGCTCGCCTACGCCTATCACCTGATCGGGGATCGCCAGGCCGCCGAGGAGGCGCTGCAGGACACGTTCGTGGCGGTCTGGCGGGGCGCCGCCGCGTTCGAGGAGCGCTCGGCCGTACGGACCTGGCTGTTCGGCATCTGCCGCCGTCAGGCCCTGCTGCGCGTCCGCCCGGGCCCGGCGGCCCCTCAGCCGATCGAGGAGGTGCCGGAGCTGCCGAGCGAGGCCCCGGGCCCGGACGCCGTGGTGCTGGCCCGAGCCGACGCGTCGGCGGTGGCGGCCGCGCTGGCCACCCTGCCCGCCATCCATCGGGAGGTGCTCGATCTCGTCTTCGGCGCGGAGCTGTCCCATGCCGAGGTCGCCGAGATCCTCGGCATCCCCGTGGGCACGGTGAAGAGCCGCCTGTTCCACGCCCGGGCGGCCCTGGCCCGAGCGTTACCGGTCGATACTTCGCACAGCTCGCCGGAGCGAAGTCTGCCAGCAATGTCTCCGGCGGGCCGAGGGAGCGTCGCCGCGAGCCTGCGAGCGAGGAGCGGACCGAGCACTGCCGGACCGGGAGTTGAGGTGAGCCAATCATGATCCACCCGACTGATCAGCTCGCGGGGTACGTGGCGGCGACGCTTCCGGCCGAAGTGGCCCACCGGGTGCGTGACCACCTCGCGGAGTGCGCGTCGTGCCGGGCGGAGCTGGCCGCCTGGCAGCAGGTGTCGGCCGGGGTACGCGAGCGGGTCGCGGCCGTGGCCGCGCCGTCGCCCGCGCTGTTTGCGGCCGTACGGTCGCGGCTCACGCGCCCGGCCGTGGCCCGGTACACGGCTCCCCTGGCCAACGCCCCGGTCCGGCGGGCCGTCGGGGTGCTGGCGTACCAGTGGCGGCTCATCCGCTGGCCGACCTGGGTTCTCGCGGGCCTCGTGCTGGTGGCCACGGCGCTGGCGGCCCTGTCCCCCATCGGGGCGGACAAGGTGCTCGCCACCGTGATCCCGCTCGGCGCCGCCGCGGCGATCGCGGGCGTGTGCGGCCGGGGCCTCGACCCTGCGGCCGAGCTGACCGGCTCGACGCCCACCTCGCCCCGGGTCGTGCTGCTGGCTCGCCTGACCTCGGTGCTCGCCACGGCGACCCTCGCCGGGCTGGCCCTCACCGCCCTGGCCGCCACGACCGCGTCGGCCGGCCTCGGCGGGGCGCTGGCGATCACCATGGCCTGGCTCGTGCCCCTGGCCGCGCTGTCGGCGGTGAGCTTCGCCCTGGCGGTCCTGGTGCGTCCGTCGGCCGGTGTCATGGCGGCCGTGTCGGCCTGGTTCGTCCGCGTGGTGTCGATCGACGGCGCCAACCGCTGGCTCACCGACCTTGTCGATCCACTGTGGACGAAGGCGCCGGTCGTCTTCGCGCTGACCGCCGTCGTGATGGCTCTCACCATTTTCCTGGCGCCGCGGCGTGAACGCTTCCGGGCCGCGAGCTAACCAACAGGACGTGAAGGATTCGTCCCACGACCATGTGACGGCTTCGGCTCGACGCCCCGATGAGGCTTCGCCCGAAAGCCATGGAAAGGCCGGGCGCCGACCCCGCGGGGCACCTCGGCGCCGCGTCAACGCCGCCCTCTGGCGGCACGAGATGGGGCGCGTCGGCTGGGTGGGCTGGTCGGCTCCCTTCGCGGCCGTCATCGTCGCCGTCGCGTTCGCGGCGCTGTCGAGGGCGACCGGAACGGCTCGGCCCTACGTCGCCGACGTGCTGCTGGCCGGGCTCGAGGCGTTCGTACCGCTGGCGGTCGGCCTGGTGGCGGTCACGACGATCGCCCGTGACGTCGGGCGCGAACTGCACCTCGCGCTGCCGCGCGCGTACCTGGTCACGCTCGGCCGCCGGGTCGCCGTGGTGGCCGCGAGCGGCGCCGTGGCCTCAATCGCGTTCTGGCTGGCCCTGGTGGTCACCGACTGGTGGTCGGGTCCGGGCCCGGCCACGGCCACGCTGGTCTGGCTGGCCCCCACCCTGGCGCTGACCGGCCTGGCGCTGCTGGTGGCGACGGTCAGTCGCAGCGTGGTCGTGGCCACCACGACGGTCGCCGCGATGTGGATCGGCCAGCAGATCTACGCGGCGTCGATGGCAGCCAGCGCGTGGGGGCGTCCGTTCCTGCTGTTCCTGACCAGCCGGGTGGGTGTGGTCGACGGCTGGCTGACCAACCGCTTGGTCCTGTCGTTGATCGGCCTGGCCATGGTGACGGCGACGGCCGGGCTGATCCGCCGCCGACTGCTCGACGAAGAGGAGAGATGACCGGTGATCCGGTACGAGTTCCTGATGCAGATTCGTAAACGTTCACTGTGGATCAGCACGGCCGTGCTCGCCGTGGCCATGGTGGTGCTGCAGGGCGACCGCGGCCCACGGTACGTTCCCGACGGCACCCCGGCCCGGATCGTCATGACCAACTGGGCCGTGCTGTTCGGGGTGCTGCTGCCGCTCGGTTTCGGCATGGTCCTGGCCGACCGTCTCGTCCGGGACCGGCGGCTCGGGGTCGGCCGGGTCCTGGACAGCCTGCCGACCGGACCGCGAACTTTGGTCGCGGGCAAGTACGTGGGCAGCGTGGCCGCCACCGCGGTGGCCGGCCTGGCCACGATGCTCGTGGCTGCGGGGTTCGAGTTCGCGGCCCGTCGGGACCCCGCGCTGTTCGGCTGGGCCTTCGTGGCGTTCGCCCTGGTGATGCTGCCGGGCCTGCTGTTCGTCGGGGCCTTCGCCGTGGTCACGCCGATGCTCATCACCGCCCCGCTGTTCCGCATCCTGTTCGTCGGCTACTGGTTCTGGGGCAACATGCTCAGCCCGCTGTTCCTCCCGTCGCTGACCGGGACGCTGCTCACCCCGATCGGTGACTACGCGGCCAGTTGGCTGTTGGGCGAGACCGCCCTCTACGCGGGCGTCGACGGCATCCTGCCGTGGCTGCGGCCCGAGCCCGGGGCGACGGCCGCCGCGGTCAGCGCCGGCATCCTCCTGCTGTTCGCGCTGATCGTGGTGCTGCTGGTCGGCCCGCCGCTCTACCGGCGCCAGCAGCGGGCCGCCTGACCACCGACCTCCGTCCACCAAGACATCAACGTTAGGAAACATCCATGGACATCAAGACACGGGATCTGCGCCGCGACTTCGGCAAGGTTCAGGCGCTGCGCGGTGTCGACCTCACCATCACCGGCGGCATGTTCGGCCTGCTGGGCGCCAACGGCGCCGGCAAGACCACGCTCATGCGCATCCTGGCCGGCGTCATCCCGGCCACCTCCGGGCAGGCCATCGTGGGCGGGCACGACCTGTCGACCCGCGAGGGCCGGGTCGCGGTGAAGCGCCGGCTCGGCTACCTGCCCCAGGACTTGGGGCTGTATCCGGACCTGACCCCACGGGAGTTCCTCGACTACATCGGCATCCTCAAGGGGCTCGATGACACGGCCGCCCGCCGCCGGCAGATCACCGACCTGCTGGACATGGTGGGGCTCACCGACGTCGCCGGCCGCAAGCTCAAGGGCTTCTCCGGCGGCATGCGGCGCCGCGTCGGCATCGCCCAGGCCCTGCTCGGCGACCCTGCCCTGCTCATCGTGGACGAGCCGACCGCCGGCCTCGACCCCGAGGAGCGGATCCGGTTCCGCACCCTCCTGTCCTCGCTGGCGGGGACGCGGACGGTCCTGCTCAGCACCCACGTCGTCGAGGACGTGGCCCAGACCTGCCGGGAGACGGCCGTGATGGCGGCCGGCCGGATCGTCTTCACCGGCCCGGTGGCGGATCTGGTGAGCGCGGCCGACGGCGTGACGTGGGAGGTCACCACGGCCGGCCCGGCCCCAGCCCACGGCGTGGTGGTCTCGGCCGTGAGCCGCGCCGACGGCACGCGCTACCGGGTGGTCAGCGCCGAGCGCCCGGCCCCCGACGCGGTCCCGGTGGCGCCCACCCTCGAGGAGGGGTACGTCGCCCTGATGCGACGCCTGTCCCCCGCGGCGACGCCGTGAGCCGGCCATCCCGTGCTCGAACCATCCACTGAGGACAGATCCTCACCCGGACCGGAAGCCGCCCGACCGGACGCGCCGATCCGGCGTCAGCGGGACGACTCGTCGGAGCGCGCCTCGGCGTTGATCCGCTGCAGGAACGCGTTGTAGCGCTCCAAATCGTCCTCGACCCCGGCGGCGTCGGCCCGGTCGGCGGCCCGGTCCAGGCGGCGCTGCTCCCGCTCGTCGTCGCGCATCCACTGGCGCACCAGCATGACCGCGATCACGGCGCTGGGAATCTCGCCGAAGGCCCAGGCGATGCCGCCGGCCATCTTCTGGTCGGCCGCCGAGGTGCCGGCCCAGGGCGGGTGCACCAGGTCGTACCACGAGCCGCCCACGATGTCGGTGGACTGCATCATGGCCACGCCGAAGAAGGCGTGGAACACCATGGACGCGAACAGTACGAGCAGCAGGATCGGCGGCGACCACCGGCGCCGGCCCGGGTCGGACCCGATGAGCACCCAGGTCAGCAGGTACCCGCTGAAGACAAAGTGGACGATCATGGCCAGGTGGCCGGTGTGTGACCGCATCAGCGCGCTGAACAGGTCGGTGAAGTACAGCCCGTACAGCCCGACCACGTAGATGGCCAGCGCGACCAGCGGATGCGTGTAGAACCGGGCCACCCGGCTGTGCAGGATCGCGAGCAGCCACTGCCGGGGGGCGCGCACGGCGGGGTCGGCCGGCTCACGCAGCGTCCGCAGAGCCAGGGTCACCGGGGAGCCGGCCACCAGCAGCAGCGGCACCACCATGGTCAGCACCATGTGCTGAGCCATGTGGACGCTGAAGAGTACGTACGCGTACCGGGCCACGCCCAGGTTGGTCGCCGCGGCGAGCAGGGCCAGGCCGGTCAGCCAGCACACGGTCCGCCCCCACGGCCAGTGATGGCCGGCCTGCCGGAGGCGACGGACGCCCACGACGTACGCCCATCCGGCCGCCACGACGAAGGTCAGGATGAGCAGCTCGGGCAGCACCGGGCCCACCAGACGGGTCGCGCTCAGCGGCGGCGGCATGGGGAAGCCGAGCAGCTCGGTGATGGGGTCGTACTCGTCCGGGTTGGTCGGCACCGGGGTGGGCGTACGGGACAGGGCCGCCGCCAGGCCGAAGGTGGCCGCGAACAGGACGATCTCGCCGCCGGCCAGTTGCAGGAACGCGCCCGGCTGGCCTGCGGCGAGCCGCCGCAGGCTCCAGCGACGGTGCAGCAGCCCCACGGCGCCGACCGCGGCGATCGCGGCGACCTTGCCGAGGACGAGCAGGCCGTAGCGGGAGCCTACGAGCGGGCCGAGACCGCCCAGGCGGACGGCCGCGTTGGCCACGCCGCTGACCGCCACCGCGACGAAGCTGACCAGGGCGATCCGGCTGAAGGCGGGGGCGACGGTGACCAGGAGGCGACGGGGCCGGACCAGCAGCAGCGCGACCAGGCCGCCGGCCCAGAGCGAGGCCGCGATCACGTGCACGACCAGGCTCGACACCGCGAGCTGGTGACCGCCCGCCCCGGCCGCGTGACCGGTCAGCGCCGGCGGGACGACCGCCACCAGCGCGATCACCGCGGCCATGGCCGCGCCCGTCCGGGAGATCGCCACCCGGGCGATCACGGCCACTGTGGCGGCCAGCCCCACCTGCCACACGAGCGCCTGGCCCTGCGAGACCGACAGGGCGACGCTGAGCACGGCCCGCGGCGTGGTCTGAGCCAGGGGCCGGCCGAGCAGGTCCGAGGTGATCAGGACCAGCAGCCCGGCGGCGGTCAGCGCCCAGACCCCGGCCACCAGCCCGGCCAGGCGCAGCAGGCGGTAGCCGGCCGGGCCGACCGTCCGATCCAGACCGGGGAGGAGGAAGGCGGCGAACACCGTGCACCCGACGGTGACCGCGGCCACCACGTCACCCACGAGCCGTAGTACGGGCAGCGCCACCGTGGTGAGCGGGCCGGCGTCGGCCAGCCCGGTCAGGCGGCTGCCGGCCAAGGCGCCGCCGAACCAGGCGGCCAGCACCAGGACCGCGACCGCGAGCGCGGCCCCACCCAGCCACCAGACCAGACCGGTCCTCGCCGGTGTCGACGTCTCCTGCTGCGCGGCGTCCCGGGCCGTGGTGGCGGTCACGGCGCCCGACGACGGCCGAGGCGCACCAGCAGTACCGCAACCACGGCCAACGCCGCCCCGATCGGTACCCACCACCACAGTCTGCCCCCGCCCGATTCGGCGTCGTCAGCGGCCGGTGGGGGCGGCGGTGGCTCGGCCGGTTCCTGCCCGGCGGGCAGCTGCACGGTGAACGAGAAGGTCCCACTGACCGGGTGCCCGTCGAGGGAGACCACCCGCCAGGCCACCTCGTAGTCCCCGGACCGCAGCGGGTGCACGGGCTGGCGGAGGACGTTGTCCTGCACCGACGGGTCGCCGGTGGCGTACGCCACGCCGTCCGGGCCGGTCACCGCCACGGCACTGAACTGCGCCCGCACCGGCTCGCTGAACGTGAGCGTGACCTCGGTGGTCAGGGTGGTGACGACCGAGCCCGCGGCCGGGCTCGTGTCGAGCAGGGCCGCGTGCGCCAGCGCGGGAGCCGGCGCCGTGAGCAGAGCCACGCCGGCCGCCACGGTGGCGATCACGGCCCGGCGCAGGAACGTCATGCCGGTCACGCGGCCCGCTCCCACCGCGCCGCCCCAGCCGACCGACGCGGCACCGCGGCCAACCGGCCTGCCACCACAGACGGTCGGCCGGCCACAACCGACCGACTCGCGGCCCGCGCCGACGGCGCCGGCTGGGCCCGGGTGACCAACTGAACGCGGGTGATCGCCTGAGCCCGGGTGACCAGTCGCAGTGGGGGCCGGGACGCGGTGGGGCGGGTCACCTCGGTCCGGTCGCTCACGGGCGCAACCGGACCGGGTCGGCGCTGCGCGGGCGGGTCGCCGAAGTCGAACCGGGGCCGGGACAGCACCACCACCACGAGGTAGCCGGCCGCCACGAGCGCGTGGCTGACGAGCCGGGCACCGTCCACAGTGCCCGCACGTACGTCGTTCGCGCTCAACAACACCAACATCACCACGAACGCGGTCAGCAACGGCAGCAACGCGCTCGGCGGCGTACGGCGCAGGGCGATCCAGGCGAAGCCCGCACCGATCGCGATGTTCCAGGCCGCCGACTCATGCCACAGGTGGGCCGGGCTCAGCCCGCCGAGGTGCACATGCCCTGCTCCGGCCACCTGGCTCACCTGGGCGATGCCGAGCAGGAACTGACCCGCGCCCAGCAGGCCGAGCAGCCACCGCAGCCCGACCGCCAGCCGACGCGGGCCGGCTCCGGGGGCCGCCGCCGCGAGCCGCTCCGGCGACAGCCGGTCCAACACGGGCCCCGGGTCGGGGACCGCCTGCAGGCGCGCCAGACGCGTCACCCGCGCGGCCGCCTCCCACCATTGGACACAGGCGTCACAGGTGGCCAGGTGGACGTCGGCCGCGGCCGCCTCACCGGGCCCGTCCTCGCCGTCAAGTCGCGCCGACAGGATCTCCCGACACTCGTCGCACTCCACACCGCAATAGTCGTCACAGCCCCCGGCATAGTTCCCGGCACCCCGCGCGGATAGCCTGGCCACCATGACCGACGGGTCCGAGGAGGCGATCACCGGCCTGGCGTTGGCCGCCAAGGCCGGCGACCGTCGGGCGGCGGCGGAGTTCATCCGGCTCACCCAGCCGGGTCTGCTGCGCTTCCTCGCCGTGCTGGCCGACCGCGAGGACATCGAGGACCTCGCGCAGGAGACGTACCTGCGGGCCATGCCGGCGCTGGCCCGCTTCGACGCGCGCTCCACCGCCCGGACCTGGCTGTACGCGATCGCCCGTCGCGTGGTCGTCGATCACGTCCGCCACGCCCAGCGCCGGCCTCGCACCTCGCCGTTGGAGCATCTCGACGAGACCCGACACCAGCGCGTCCCGTCCCAGTTCGACGAGGCCGTGGCGCTGCACGACCTGCTGCGTCACCTCGACCCCGACCGCCGGGAGGCGTTCGCGCTCACCCAGCTGCTCGGGTTGAGCTACGAGGAGGCGGCGCAGGTGTGCGACTGCCCCGTGGGCACCATCCGCTCCCGGGTGTCGCGGGCCCGGGACGACCTGATCGCCGCCACGAGCGGAGACCACATGCGGCCCCGCTCCGTGGGGTCGCCCGCGCCCGCCCGAACGCGGCGTCGCGGCGGCGCCGCCTCCGGCGCAGCCCGGGCGAGCTGACCGTCGGTGTAACCGGCCCGCTTTCGGCCCGAGCTGTGCGTGGTGGCCGGACGTTCCCACCCGGCCACCGAGTGATCGCTATTTCCCCGATATTTTTGGATGTCGCCAGCCTTCAGCCCGGTCAACGCTGCCTTCCGCTGGGCCATCCATCGGGCTCGGGCGGCTCAGTCGGCCAGACGCAGGGCCTGCCGGATGAGGCGGGCCAACTCGGCGACGCTCTCGTCCTCGGTCTCTTGGGCGGCCGCCTCGGCGATGGCGGCCAGGTCGGCCAGGCGGACATCCCGACCGTACGGGCTCTTGCGCAGGACCTCGGCGAAGAAGCCGGCCGCGTAGGCCACGCGCAGCCGTGGCGACGCCGCGTTGAAGGGAACGTCGAGCTCGCTCACCGTGATAGCGCTCGCGGTCTCGGAGGGCTCCCGGGTGGTCGGGTGCAGCCAGCGCACTCGAACTTCGGCGACCGGCCCAGCGGTGACGTTCTCGTGCAGCCGGACCAGGTAGAGCGCGGTCACGCTGTGCCCGGGGCCGACCTCGCCTCCGTCGACCCGGTCGTCGCGAAAGTCCTCATCGGACAGGACCCGGTTGTCGTAGCCCACCAGGCGGTAGCTGTCCACCGTGGACGGGTCGAAGGCCACCTGCACCTTGGCGTCGAGCGCCCGTACGGTCAGGGTCGCCGGCAGCCGGTCGACGAAGAGCCGGCGGGCCTGGTCCGGTTCGGAGACGTACACGACGAAGCCGTCGCCCTCGTCGGCCAGTCGCTCCATGAGGGCGTCGCCGTACTCGCTGCCGACGCCGACGCCGAGCAGCGAGATCTGCTTGCGGGCCTCCTCCCGGATCTGGGCCAGGATCGGCGAGGCCTCGGTGTTGCCCACGTTGGCCAGGCCGTCCGACAGCAGGATGACCCGGTTGGTGGCGCCCTCGACGAAGCCGGCGCGGGCGACCCGGTAGCCGAGCACGAGGCCGGCCTCGAGGTTCGTGCTGTTCTCGGGGGCCAGGTCGTCCACCGCAGCGTGCAGGGACCCCCGGTTGCTGGCCGGCGTCATCTCGCGCAGCACGCGGGCCTCATCGCTGTAGACCACGATCGCCACCGAGTCGGTGGGCCGAAGCTGGTCGATGAGGTAGTGCAGCGCGTCCTGCACGAGATCCAGCCGGCCCGGCTCGGCCATCGAGCCGGAGACGTCGATTACGAACGTCAGGGCCGCGTCGGGACGGGTGGCGCTGTCCACGCCCCGGGTCTGCAGGCCCACCCGCATGAGGTGGTACGCGCCGGCCCCGGCGTACTCGTCGGGCGTCCGGGCTCCGTCCACCGTGATCGAGAACCCGTCGCCCGGCGGCGGCCGGTAATCCTGTCGAAATGCGTTGATGAACTCCTCCGGCCGGACCGTGCTGGGGTCGACGGTCCGGCCGTCCAGGAGCTGGCGCCGGGCATAGGTGTACGACGCGGTATCGATATCGATGGCAAACGTCGAGAGTGGCTGTTCCTGGGCGTCGTACTCGGGCTGGAATTCTGAGAAATCGCCGCCCTCGGCCGCCGTCACGGGGGGCGGCGCCTCATCGTGCGCCGTGAGCGGCCCACCGTCGCTGCTGCAGGCGGCCAGCGCCACCAGGACGGCAGCGGCGAGGACGGGGACGCCCGTGCGGGCCATGTGTCTCATGTGGACCCTCCATCGGTCATCCGGCGTGGACTCCAGTCAGACACGGCGACCGGGCATTCGGTGCCGTCCGTGACCGGGCTGCAACAAACGCGTTAGCGCGCCGTCTCGCCGGATACCGTTTCGTGACTGGGCCGCGTCGGCGCCGCGACCGAGCCGACGGTCAACCGTGACCGGACCTCGGGCCGGCTGCACCGACCGCGGACTGGTCGGCGCCGGTCACGAGGTCACGGTTGACGGGCGGTCGATTCACGGGGTGGCGATCGACGAGCCGGCGATTGGTCGCGGGCCCGGGCAGGCCGAGCGCAACGTGTAAAGCCATAACCAACGATATGCCCAGCTTTGTTAAACGAACCCTTGCCCTATGTACATCGTCAGCTTACGCTTCCCGGCAGCACCTCCTCAATTCGTCCCCCTGAAAGGAGTGCTCCGGCCATGAGTGCCGATGAACGTTTACACAGACTGACCAGGCGGGGATTACTGCAGGCGGGGGCGGTGGTCAGCGCCGCGGCCGCCGCCGGGGTGGTGGCGAGCGGACCGGCCTCCGCCGCGCACGGGGCCAACCCACCGGGACTCGGCCACGGGGAGCGGCTCGTACTGCGCAAGGGGCGCATCCACACGATGGACGGCCGCGGTTCGGTCGTCGACTCGGTGGCGATCGAGGACGGCCGGTTCGTCGAGGTCGGCCGCAACGTCCCACCGCGGGGCGGCCGGGTAATCGATCTGCGAGGCCACACGGTGGTTCCGGGCATCATCGACAACCACAACCACATCGTGCTCATGGGCAACCGGCCGGGCCACCACACGCCGCTGGAGAACGCGTACTCGATCGCCGATGTCCAGGCCATCTACCGCCAGCGCGCGGCCGGGCTGCCCGCTGGTGCCTGGATCACCACGATCGGCGGCTTCCATCGCAACCACCTGGTGCCACCCGACGAGGCCCCGCGCCTGCCCACGCTCGCCGAGCTGGACGCGGCCGTGCCCGACCACCCGGTCTATATCTCGGAGGGCTTCAGCGGACCGTCGACGACCAACAGTCTGGGCAAGGCGTTCTTTGAGTCGTTCGGCATTCCCGTCGGCGCGGACGGCTCGATTGCCGGAGGCTTCGGCGCGACGTCACCGACCGGCCGAGCCACCCTGGCACTGCGCCAGACCCTGCTCACGTTCGCCGAACGCAAGCGCGGCGCGCGGGAGGCAATCGCCTACGGCCTGAGCCTGGGCGTGACCACCCACCTCGACCAGGGCGCCTTCCAGGCCACCGGCACGCCGGCGGACGGGGCCGCTCACGAGGACAACTACTCGATGCACCTGCCGTTCCTGGCCCTGCACCGTGACGGGGAGCTGCTGGCGCGTCTGCGGATCAACTTCCTGCACATGGAGTCCGACCCGAACACTCCGGAGCTGGCCGAGCGGCTGCGTAACCAGTTCCCGTTCTTCGGCGACGACATGCTGCGCACCGGCGGCATCGGCGAATTCATCGCCCAAGGAACCGGGGCGGCGTTCGCGGCGGCGGCGCTGCGCGTGGCCCAGGCAGGCTGGCGGGCCGAGGTGCATTCCCTGTCCCAGACCGACTTCATCGCCGAGATCGAGGCGTTCGAGGCGGCGAACGCCCAGTTCCCCATCACCGACCTGCGCTGGGTGGTCGCCCACGTGCCCTTCATCACCGAGGAGTACGTGCACCGGCTCAAGGCGCTGGGCGGCGGGCTGTCACTGACCGGATGGCGGTACCTGGCGGGCACGCCAGCCCAGAACGGTCCGCCCTTCCGGATGATCGTCGACAGCGGCATTCCGGCCGGGATGAGCTCGGACGGCATGCAGATCGCGCCCATGAATCCATGGTTGCACATGTACTACGCAACCACAGGCCGCAACGCCCGCGGTCAATTGATCAACGACGGTCAGCAGATCACTCGCGAGGAGGTGCTGCGCCTCTACACCCGCGAGAACGGATGGTTCCTACGGGAGGAGGACCAGCTCGGTTCCATCGAGGAAGGCAAGCTCGCCGACCTCGTGGTGCTCAACCGCGACTACTTCACGGTTCCGGACGAGCAGCTCAAGCACATCCGCTCCGAGCTAACCCTGGTCGGTGGTCGGATCGTCCACGACACGGGCACGCTGACCGTCTGACCACCATCGATGCAGCTGACCTCGGGTGGGAGGGTCGATGCACCGGCGCCTCCCACCCGGGGCGCCGCCGGCTGGCCAGGCCGACGGCGGCCGGGGTCCAGCCATGCACGCGGTACCGAGAACTCCTTGCGGTATCGGCACTTCCGGCTGGGCTGAGAACGTTCTGCCTGGTCCTTAGAACTTCTTAGCCGCGTCAATGGCCTCCGCGATGGCCAGGCCGCGGCTGGCCTCTGGATCGGCGGTGGCGAGATTCGGCCGGAACGAGATCGACCTGATGTCCGTGATGCCGGCCCACCGCAGCCAGTCGTCGAAGTACGGCGCTTGGAAGTCCGCGCCGAACGCGGGCCCGCGGCCCTCGCCGTAGACCGCGCTGGTGTAGATGACCGCCGCCTTCCGCCCGGTCAGCAGGCCGGTGTAGCCGCGCTCGGGATCGAAGCTGAACACCATCCCGGGTTGGCTCACGACGTCGATGAACTGCTTGAGGATGTATGGCACGGACGCGTTCCACATCGGAACCGAGAACAGGTACTTGTCGGCGGCCGCGAACCGGGCAAAGGCCTCGCCCACCGCCCGCCACGCTTCCGCCGCGGCCCCGGTTGGCTGCTCGCCCGCGAAGATGCTCATCTTGGCGGCGGTCGCGACCGGGCCGAACTCCGGCAGCGTGCCGTCCCACAGATCCCATTCGACGATCTCGTCGTCGGGATGGGCGGTGCGGTAGGTCTCGAGAAAGACCCGCGCCAAGGCGAGCGACTCGGAGCGCGGGCCGCGCGGCGAGGCGGAGACGTGCAGCAGCGTGGACATCGGTTCCTCCGTCTGGTGGTCGGCGCGCCACAGTATGTGTGTGCGCACGCACATTTTTCGTCTGGCTGCGACTGTAGCACGTGTGCGTGCGCACGCACATTGATCTGGTAACGTACGGGTGTGACCTCGACCGCTGCCTGGTCGGCCCTGCTCCGGGTCCACGCTGCCCTGGTTCCGGTGCTGGACGCTGAGCTCCAGGCCGCCCACAACCTCCCGCTGACCTGGTACGACGTGCTGCTGGAACTCAATGCCGCGCCGGAGAAGCAGCTCACGATGTCACAGCTCGGCTCGGTGGTGGTCGTCAGCCGCAGCCGGGTGAGCCGCGTCGTGGATGAGCTGGTGCGGGCCGGCCTGGTCGAGCGGGTCCCGAACCCGTCCGACCGGCGCTCGGCCTTCGCCCGCATCACGCCGGCCGGGCGGGCGCGCTTACGGGCCGCCGCCCCGACCTACCTGGCAGGTATCGAGAACCATTTCACCCGCCACCTCACCGAGCGCGAGGCCGCCACCGTCGCCGCCGCGCTCGAGAAGGTGCTGCACGCCCGAGCGGGGACGTGACGCAGGCTGGCGAACAAGCCGAACACGGCCCACGCCGCCCACTCCACGCGTCACCGTCCGACGAGCTGGCGCGCCTTCGTGTCGAGGAGGTGCAACACGTGGTCGTACGAGGACTGGAAGCCTGCCGCGCCCTGTTCCTCGAGCGTGAGGCCGACATCGTTCATGTCGACGCGGGCCTCGGCGAGGCGGTCCATCACCGCCATAGCGGTCTCGACGTCGGCGTCGACCGTACGCGCCACCCGGCCGTGATCCTCGAAGGCGGCGATGGTCGACTCCGGCATCGTGTTGATCGTCGCCGGGCCGATGAGGTTGTCGACATAGAGCGTGTCGGGCAGCCGCGGGTCCTTGGTGGACGTCGACGCCCACAGCGGCCGCTGCAGTCGCGCGCCCCGGGCGGCGAGCCGTTCCCAGCGAGGCCCGGAGAACCGCAGCCGGAACAGGTGGTAGGCGAGCTTGGCCTGGGCGATCGCGGCTCGGCCCAGCAGAGCCAGCGGCCCGGGCGTGCTCTCCGCGGCGAACGCCTCCAGGCGCCGGTCGACCTCGGTGTCGACGCGGCTCACGAAGAACGACGCCACGCTGTGTACTGTGGACAGATCACCGCCCCGCTCGGCGAAGATCTCCAGCCCGCTCAGGTACGCCTCGATCACCTCGTCGTAGCGGCTCAGCGAGAAGATGAGCGTGATGTTGATGCTGCGGCCTTCGGCGATCATCGCCTCGATCGCCGGGATGCCCTCGGCGGTCGCCGGAATCTTGACGAGCAGGTTCGGTTGGTTGATGCGCTCGTGCAGTTCCCGGGCCATGGCGACGGTGGCGTCGGTGGACCGGTACAGGTACGGGTCGACTTCAATCGAGACGAACCCGTCGCTGCCGTTGCTGGTCTCGAAGGTCTCCCGCAGCACGTCGAGCGCGGCCGAGACGTCGTCGATCGCGAGCTGCCAGAACGCGTCTCGGACCGACCACCCCTCGGCCATGAGCCGCGCGAACTGCTCGTCGTACGCGTCGGAGCTCTCGATCGCCTTGGCCATCGTCGTCGGGTTCGCCGTCACCCCGCGCACGCCGTCGCGCACGAGCCGCGCCAGCGTCCCGTCGCGCAGGTACGGCCGGGTCAGGTTGTCCAGCCACGGGCTCTGGCCCTGCTCCTCATAGAGCTGGTGCAGTCTCGTCATCGCAATCCCCTCGCACCATCATCCGTCGCGGCCCGGCCACCGCGCGGCGGAACGAGGATTTGCGCGCGGGCTCCCAGGTCACGAACGGCTTGGCGGACTCCTGTACCTTGGGTCTCGCTCGTCACGTCCGACCCGCTTTTATCGATGACCCCGAAGCCCTCGTAAGGCGCCGCGAAGAGACTGGCCATGAGCACGACTCGCTCGATTTATGTGAAGTACTCAGGCGAGGGGTCGCGGCTGGCGCGACGGGCGGCGGAAATCCTGGGAGCCCGCGGATACTACTACTGCCTCGGCGACTACGACCTGTTGGTCGACGGCCGACGATGGCAGGACAACGGCGTGATCCTGACGTGGGTGTGTCTCGACCGCACGGATCTCGGCGAATACGGCGAGCTGGAGGCCGAGGGCACGGCGCTGGCCCCGTACGAGTACGACCTGTTCTTCGAGTATCGCGGTCAGATTGAGGCGGCCGAGTTCTTCGAGTATCGCGGTCAGATTGAGGCGGCCGAGCAGCTTGTGCGGACCTTCTTCGAGCGGTTGACCGCGTTGAACCTCCCGATGGTGTACGTGAGCCCCGAAGAATGGCTCGTGGCAGACTTTCTGCCTGGTCGAGGCATACGCAACTTTCCACCGCAGACCTCTCCCGAAGAGCGGGACCGCGCGAGGTGGTACGAGCCGCGGCTGCACGACGACCCGATGGCACCCTGGCCAGGCGAGCTTGCCGACGAACAACTCGCGTCGCCTCGGTCGGTACTGGTCTTCGAGACCGACGGGTGCCTGCAATTTGTCCCCGTCGCCACGGAGCACGGCCAGCGGCGTTGGCTCGTCCCGGTCGCCGAGGCGCGGTCCGACATCACCACGGCCGACGATCTCGGCCGGCTGGCTCGCTCGCTCCAGCGCACCGTAGGCCGCCACGGGGACCAGGAGGAGCCGCTCCTGGACTTCCTCGCCCGGCTTCTCCTCAAGTCCACTGAGGACTTTGCCCGCGACACCGTCTGCGTGGAGTTGTGTCCCTGCCCGGATGGCCTGGCCGGCGGCCCCTGTGCGCTCTCCAATCTTCAGGGAGTCGACCTCCCCGTCGCCCGAGTGGTCCACCACGTCTCAGCCACGGAGCCACCCGAGATCCTGGGTCAGACCCTGCTCGACCTCATCGAGGCCGCCCGACCGCCCGCTCAGGAATGACCCTGGCTCCCCCACCGGTTCTCGCGCATGCCTTCGCCCGACCACCCCAGTTCAGCGCTCACCCGACCACCAGAGCTCAGTGCCGTCACCCAGCCAAGCCCACCTCGACCAGGAGGGCGTCGCGGTTGGCCAGGATGTAGTCCTTGAGCTCGGCCGGTTTCAGGTCGACCGGCGCGAGCGCGTCGCCGGCCAGATCCACGCGTTCCACGTCGTACGTGCCGCGGCCCGGGTCGCTGAACTCCGGGCCGTAGCGTCGTGATTCGTCGAGACCGACCAGCCGCGCCACGAAGAGATGATCGATCACCAACCCGTCGGGCGACGGTGCGCTAAGCAGCAGCACCTGCGACACGTGGCTCGTCGCCGTCGCCCCGAGTTCCTCGGTCAGCTCCCGGTGCAGGGCCGCCTCGGGCGTGGCATCGCTCTCCTCGACTCCTCCGCCCGGCGTCGTCCCGTACGTGCCTCGACCCGGCTTGGTCCGCTTGATCAGAACTAGGGCGTGTCTCCTGGATCTTTGACGGCGGGTGGGATAGACCACTTTTGTGGTTGGTCGTCATGATTTGACGGATGCGGAGTGGGCTCGGTTGGAGCCGTTGTTGCCTGACCGTACGCCGCGGCG
>Ga0310826_100173_pt1 | contig 99177 bp, 78 predicted proteins | sample WT_ome_FD_201306 | JGI IMG/M metagenome (GOLD analysis project Ga0310826, IMG submission 201306) | Sorghum-adapted microbial communities enriched on wild type (WT) sorghum from Joint BioEnergy Institute, Emeryville, California, United... ... | reverse complement strand
CGGTTCAGCCGACGCCCCGAACCACCCAAACTGCCCACCGTGGCCTGGATCAACCCACCCGACGAGCACACCCGACTACAGAACAACTGACCAACTCGGTGTCCAAGAAACCTTGACAGGTTCCGGGTTGGTGACGCGGCTGATGGGTGGTTTGCCGCCGAGTGCGGTGTGGGGCCGGTGGTGATTGTAGATGTGTTGCCATCGGTGGAAGGCACGCCGGCGGGCGGTTTCGCTGCGGTAGGGGCGGGCGTAGGCCCATTCGAGGAGCATGGTGCGCTGGTAGCGTTCGACCTTTCCGTTGGTGCGGGGCCGGTACGGGCGGGTTCGCTTGTGCACGATGCCGGCCTCGGCGAGCATGCGGCGCCAGAGGCGGGATCGGTAGCAAGATCCATTGTCGGTCAGCACGCGGCGTACGGTGATGCCGTGAGCGGCGAAGAACGCCTGGGCGCGCTGCCAGAACGCGACCGCGGTGGGAGCTTTCTCGTCGGTGAGGATCTCGCTGTAGGCCAGGCGGGAGTGGTCGTCGACGGCGCTGTGGATGTAGCCGTAGCCGCGGGCCGACGGTGCGCTGGCGCGGCTGTTGCGCCGCCCGGCGGCCCGGCCGAGGGCTCGCCAGCCGCCGCCGTCGGGGATACGGCCGAGCTTCTTGACGTCCACGTGCACCAGGTCACCGGGCGTGGGGTGCTCGTAGCGGCGCGGCTCCTGCCGGCGGATGGGCTGGCCGGTGGCCAGATCTATGCAGGCCAGCTTGGGCACGCCGTGGCGGACCAGGACCTTGTGCACGGTGGAGGCGTGCATACCGAGCCGGCCGGCGATCGCCGCCGGGCCAAGACGCTTGGCCCGCCGCAGGTGCAAGATCTTCCGCTCCACCGGCGGCCGGGTCCGGTTCGGGCTGCGGTGAGGCCGGCTGGACCGGTCGACCATCCCCGCCGCGCCCAGCTGCCGGTACCGATCGGCCCAGCGTTTCGCCGTGGTTGGGCTGACCTGAAACCGCTCAGCGGCTCGACGCAGCGGCCACCCGTCGTCCACGACACACTGAGCAAGCTTCAAACGGCCGCGTTCGGTCAACGTTGCGTTAGCGTGGGGCACGAAGACCTCCAGGTGACGGTGTGCGTGTTCAGCAGCTCCACACTCACCCGGAGGTCTTCAACCCTTATGGATCTCTACAGTCGTGTCCCTGTCACCAACCTCTGTGGGCAGTACATCTAGCCGATGGCCGCCAACCTCACCGCGACCGAGCCGGCCACCCCCAATCCCCACCACCCGGCGGGACGCTCACCCCGTCTCCGCTGAGGACGGGACGACCCGTTCAAGACGGCGTTCAACATGGTCGCCGGGTTCTGGCCGCAATGGAGCCCGTCCGCTGAGGACGGGACGACGTCGGGGACCTCGTGTCCTCCGATTGGGGCGAGGGACCGCCGCAATGGAGCCCGTCCGCTGAGGACGGGACGACAGGGCGCATCTCCTCAACACCGGCCGCGACGCCAGCGACGCCGCAATGGAGCCCGTCCGCTGGGGACGGGACGACGTCCTTGAGGTGGACCGCGCCGCCACCCAGGACCGTGCCGCAATGGAGCCCGTCCACTGGGGACGGGACGACGTAGTCCTCCATGATGCGCTTGATCCAGTGCGCCTGGCCGCAATGGAGCCCGTCCGCTGGGGACGGGACGACCTCGAGGCCGAATTGGCGGCCAACCTGGCGGGCCGAGCCGCAATGGAGCCCGTCCGCTGGGGACGGGACGACATGGTTCCAGCCCAAGGAGGGATACGAGCCCGACCAGCCGCAATGGAGCCCGTCCGCTGGGGACGGGACGACCCGAGCGCGGCATGGGTGCCAGCCGGCGCCAAGATCCTGCCGCAATGGAGCCCGTCCGCTGGGGACGGGACGACCCTCGTGGACGGCCCGCACCAGCGCGAGGGCCTGCTGACGGCCGCAATGGAGCCCGTCCGCTGGGGACGGGACGACAGCGGGACCAGATGAGTGGTGCCCCGTGGCGGGATCGCCGCAATGGAGGCCGTCCGCTGGGGACGGGACGACGGGGCACACCCTCCGCCTTAGCTGCACGCAACAGCGCCGGCCGCAATGGAGCCCGTCCGCTGGGGACGGGACGACCGAGCTGCTCGATGATGCCCTGCTGCATCGCTCGCTGGCCGCAATGGAGCCCGTCCGCTGGGGACGGGACGACGGCGCACAGTGTAATGATCGTCACCGAAGGTTCCCGGGCCGCAATGGAGCCCGTCCGCTGGGGACGGGACGACTGATAGAAAGGGATATCCCCTTTGTCAGCATGTGTGCCGCAATGGAGCCCGTCCGCTGGGGACGGGACGACACTGAAGTCAACACCCTCCTCGCCAGCAAGCTCGCGCCGCAATGGAGCCCGTCCGCTGGGGACGGGACGACGACGCCGCGGCGACACGCTCTGGTGGCCAGACTGCTGCCGCAATGGAGCCCGTCCGCTGGGGACGGGACGACTTCTCCACCAGGCCTGCCGTTGGGGACGCGATCACCGGCCGCAATGGAGCCCGTCCGCTGGGGACGGGACGACCCAAGTTTGCGTGGTCCGTCTACGGGGTGAGCCTGGGGGCCGCAATGGAGCCCGTCCGCTGGGGACGGGACGACCGAGGCCCATCTCTGCGTCCTCGTCGCACCAATCACGGCCGCAATGGAGCCCGTCCGCTGGGGACGGGACGACGTAGACACGTTTCTACCTGACAGGACAGGAGTACGGGCCGCAATGGAGCCCGTCCGCTGGGGACGGGACGACGCTCGCCGTCCGGGGCCGGGTCAAACCCGGTGCGGCAGCCGCAATGGAGCCCGTCCGCTGGGGACGGGACGACCCGCGAATGGCGCTGGGACCCGAAACGGCAGCAGGCGCCGCAATGGAGCCCGTCCGCTGGGGACGGGACGACCCGCACCCCGGTCTGCTCGCCGGTCTGCGGGGCCGTGGCCGCAATGGAGCCCGTCCGCTGGGGACGGGACGACGTGACGTAGATAGCGCGGAGCGGCTCACCGGTGCGCGGCCGCAATGGAGCCCGTCCGCTGGGGACGGGACGACGTCCACGACAACGCCGACCGCGTCAGCTCGTTCGAGGCCGCAATGGAGCCCGTCCGCTGGGGACGGGACGACCTCGTCGACGACATGCCGGGCCTCGTCGAACATGTCGCCGCAATGGAGCCCGTCCGCTGGGGACGGGACGACCGGTTCGCCGCAGTACTCGCAGTTCGTCTTGCCGACGAGGCCGCAATGGAGCCCGTCCGCTGGGGACGGGACGACCGTCAGCTCGTTCGAGGATTCGCTGTGGGCGTTGCGCCGCAATGGAGCCCGTCCGCTGGGGACGGGACGACTGGAGGCGGTCAACGCCGTCGTCGTTCGCGGCGAAGGCCGCAATGGAGCCCGTCCGCTGGGGACGGGACGACCCTCCCGGTGTGGCCCAGCGACGAGCGCGTCCCAGCCGCAATGGAGCCCGTCCGCTGGGGACGGGACGACCCCGAGCCCGCTGCGCCGGCCGAGCCCGCCCAGCCGCCGCAATGGAGCCCGTCCGCTGGGGACGGGACGACAGGACTCCACCAGCCGCCTGAGCACCCAGCCGCCGCGCCGCAATGGAGCCCGTCCGCTGGGGACGGGACGACGACCTCGACGACGTCGAGGCGACCGTCCCGGACCAGCCGCAATGGAGCCCGTCCGCTGGGGACGGGACGACCGGTTGGAACTCGGGATTCTGGCGATCAGCTCAATCACGCCGCAATGGAGCCCGTCCGCTGGGGACGGGACGACCCGCACACCCATGAGGGTTGGCGGGGCCTCACGCGAGCCGCAATGGAGCCCGTCCGCTGGGGACGGGACGACCGATCCGGATTCGTCTTATATCGGCTATGAATACGACGCCGCAATGGAGCCCGTCCGCTGGGGACGGGACGACCCAGCCCCACCAAAGCCTGCGACGTCGAAGTCCTCGCCGCAATGGAGCCCGTCCGCTGGGGACGGGACGACACGAGACGCTGTCCGCCGCGGGCGCGGACAACACATTGGCCGCAATGGAGCCCGTCCGCTGGGGACGGGACGACCGAGGTCGAACCAGTACCGACGCGACTTGGCGAACAGGCCGCAATGGAGCCCGTCCGCTGGGGACGGGACGACCCACGAGCGGGCCAGCGCATCGCCGCATGGGCGAGCAGCCGCAATGGAGCCCGTCCGCTGGGGACGGGACGACGCCGGTACCTGGCGTATCGCTACGTCGGCATCCTTGCCGCAATGGAGCCCGTCCGCTGGGGACGGGACGACTTGCTCGGCGATTCGCCAGAGACTATGGCAGGCCCGCCGCAATGGAGCCCGTCCGCTGGGGACGGGACGACCACGCGCGGCCTTGACGATGCCGCCCTTGGCTAGCGGGCCGCAATGGAGCCCGTCCGCTGGGGACGGGACGACCCAGCGACCAGGACTCGTCCTCCTGGCCCCACGCCGCGCCGCAATGGAGCCCGTCCGCTGGGGACGGGACGACCTTGGCCCGCAGCGGGGTGCCGGCGGGCGGGGCCTGGCCGCAATGGAGCCCGTCCGCTGGGGACGGGACGACGGCTCGCGAAATTCGGGCCGTCTGACCTGCGGAAACACCCGGCTTTGCGAGCGCCTCCCCGTGGAGATCCACAATTGGCCCTCTCTGTGGAGTTGTCAAGCACCAAAACCGCCTCTGACCTGGGCGCGAGCGGTCAAGCGCTCAGGGGTCACCACCTGGGCGCTCGCACGATCTAGACGATCACGGCCTGGCTCACCGGGAGCGCGGCATGCGGACCGATGAACACAAACTTGGACGTATCGGCAGGCTGACCAAGATCTATGATCATGACGCTGTCCTCTGTGGTCTTGATGAGCTGCTCGAGTTCGCCCCGCATCTCGATCACTTCCATCTCGGACAGGTCACACAGAAAAACCGAGTACTGAATCCGGTAACCGTACCCTTCCACGCACGTGGCCACAGTGCGCAGGCGCCGATCATCGCGGATGTCGTAGGCGACCAGATACCGCCGTCGGGCCATGACTCACCTCGTGACCATCGGCTCATACTGCGGCAGCTCGCCCAGCAAATGGGCGGCCAGGATGCGGGCCTGCAACTCGATGGCGCGCCGGTAGCTGACCGAGTAGCCGAACAGAGGGTGTCGAATGTGTGTTGACAGACGTCGCTCCCAGGCCCGAATCACGGTTCGACGACCATCGGCGGTCAGCGTCACCGCTCCGGCGCGGACGAGGAAGTCGGAGGCCGCGATCTCGCGGTTATTGACGAGAGTGACCGCCACCGAGTCGGCGAGCAGCGGCCGGAACTCCTCGGCGAGGTCCAGGGCCAGCGCCGGCCGACCGAACCGGGGCCGGTGATACAAACCGATGTAGGGATCGAAACCAACCGCCAGGCACGCTGCGGTCATGTCCTTGACCAACAGGGAGTAACAGAACGACAGCAGGCAGTTCATCGCATCTGTGGGTGGCCGGCGGTTGCGCAGACCGGTGAACGGCGGCCCCGGAAGCTCGTCGACCCGGTTCACCAGACGTGGCAATGCCGAGAAGTAGAGGCGCGCCGCCGTTCCTTCGATCCCGAGCAAAGTCGCCGTGCTCGTGGCCTCCTCGGCGGCACTGGCCAGTCGACCGAGCTGATCGACGACAGTCGCGACGGCGTCACCACCGTTGCGCCGCAGCAGCACCCGGCCGTTGCGGATCTTTCCAGCGATCATTCGCCGTGCGACGTCCACGTCCCCCTGGGCTGCTCGGGCGGTCTGCCGGATACGCAGCATGACGTTCTTCGTGGGCAGCCCGGTGGTCATCCCCACCAGCCAGCCTCCGTACGTGAAATAGAAGATGTCGATGTCGCGCTCAATCAGACTGCGCACCGCTTGGGCGGTCACCTGGACATTGCCGTAAACCCCGACATGGGAGACGTCGATGAGCCGGACGCTGGCCAACTGCTCCCTCTGCTTGGACACGATGAGACGGCCACCGTCCTGCCCGACCACGGCACCCTGCTCAGTGACATAGACCGGGCGGGCATCGGAATCCGGAGCGATCAACCGGCGGGGCGGCTGCTTCCGACCACCACTGAGCACACGAACCTCGTCCGGCAGGCAGATGCCCACCAGCGAACAGCGGGCACACTTCGGGCTGCCGTCCAACGGTGCTGGCGGCTCCAGCCGGGCTGCGGTCTGCCGGGCGGCGGCGACAACCGACAGTGTACGGTCGATCAGCTCAGCGGTCGGCTCAACAACCACCCGCTGCCGAGTCTCGGCGTAGTAGACCTCGCCTCGCTCGCATTGGTAGCCCTGTTCCCGCAGCAGCATCACCTGCGCGCACACCTGGACGGCGTCAGCGTCCCAGGCCGATCCGTCGGGGCGCGGGCGCCCTTTCTTGGTGTCGACCGGCACGACTCCCCCATCGACACCCTCCACCAGGTCCAGCTTCGCCGAGATCCCGAGCGACTCGCTGGCCAGCTCCACCGAGCGGGCGGCGACCAGCGGTCCCTCGTCGGGCAGCGGGGCCGCGCCGCCGCCGGAGTCCACCCTCCGATGACGGCGCAGCCCTTCGGCAACGTCCGCATTGGACGCCCAGAGCTCCTCTACCCATTCGAGGAAGAACAGCCGTGGGCAGTAGACGTACTCGTTGAGCATCCGCGCGGGCACGAGATCCGGCAGGTCGACTGCGAGCATCGCTACCGGTCCTCGGGAACGAACACCCCGAACCCGAAGTGACTGAGCTGACCGAGCATCAGCGGGCCGGCCTGCGGCTCCGCGAACGTCAGCCGGAGCCCGTACCCGACCCGCGCATCCCTCGTCATCCGCTCGCCCGCCCGGTAGCGACGGAAAGCCATGGCCCACCGGTCCTCTTCGGACACGCGGACCACCTCGACCTCCGTCGGCATGTTCCGGTACGCCAGCTCGCGCCGCACGTCCTCGGCGAGGAACTGTTCGTACGCTCCGCGGGAGCGCTTGTAGTGACGGACCGGCAGGTACGGGGTGAGGCTGCGCCAGGTGCGGCTCGGCCCGCACAGCTCGGGGGCGACCTGCTGGACCGGTCCCACGCTCTGCAGCAGCAGCGTCGTTTTCGGGAAACCCTTCAGCTCGTAGCCGTCGGGGCCGTCACCTCGGCGTCCCGACAACCAGCGGGTTTCGATGATCACCGCGACCTCCTCGGGCCGGATACCGCCGGGCGCCCACACGAGCAGGCCCTCGATGGCTGCACCCGCGTCCGGCCCCGAGGGCAGCGGCGTCCAGTGGGCGTGCTGGTGGTTGGTGGCGGCGCCACCGTGGCCCAGCAGCTCAGGCCGCCCGCCGTTGAGCTTCTTCGTCACCGCCCGGTGCATGATGTCGGCCAGCAGCACGCCGTGGGTGGCCTTGAACGGCGCCGTGGCCTGGATACCGAAGCGAATGGCCTCCACTGTGGAGGGTTCGCGCCAGCTGGGTCGAGGCGGTTCATCCACCGGTACCTGCCGGGCGTACGTGACCCAGTGGGTGTCCGGCGGCATCGTCCGCCGGCCCTTCCGGACCGCCACCGTGCCGAGCTCGAGCACTGGCCGGCGCACTGGGGTGACCGGCGCCAGCAGCCGTACCGTCTCGTTGCCACGCCCACCGGGGCGCCACCAGGTCTCGTCCACCGGCACGTCCTCGTCGAGCAGGATCATCTCGCACACGGCCTCGGCTCGGCCCAGGTACGGCACGAGCTCGACCAGCTTGCCCAGCACCTCCCGTTGCTCACCGGTCAGGTTCGCCGCCCATCGGATCAGCAGATGTGACTCCGCCTCACGCGACAACGACAGAAACGGGTCGAGGGCCAGGTCGGTGCCGCCGGAAATACCACTACGGTAGGCCAGGTCGGGCAGGTAGTGACGGGTGTGCCCGGGCTTGGTGGGGGCGACGCGGTACTCCGGTGGGTCGCCGAGCGCCTGCAGCAGGTCGTCCAGGACGGGCGCCGGCAACTCGGGCCAGCGCGTGTACCAGGTGGACACCAGCGCCCGCAGAACGCGCCACGGCGACGGCGGCCACTCCACCGCGCCCTCGTTGACATTGCGGTCCCACGGGGTGGCGTGGTAGCGCCCCAGTGGGAACCGGACCGAGACCACCGTGCCCATTTACTTGCCCGTCCAGGTCACGACCGTCACCGGACCGAGCTCGCTCGCGCACTCGTAGGCCAGGCCAGCGATGCGCGTCGCCGCCTCGGCCGCCGAGGGCCGCTCGCCCCGGATTACGTCCACCACCTCGAGGTCGCAGGCCGTCCGCAGGCGCAGTCCACTGTCGAGCAACGTGCCGATCTCGAAATCGATGATCGCCTCCAGCAAAGCCGTCGCCGCGTCGGAGAGACCGTACGAGCGCAACTGCGTCCGGTCGACGGCGAAGTACGCCCTGATGCTGGACGCGGTGTACTCCACCCGGTGGTGCGGCACTGACCCGTACCCCTCGGCAGTGCCGAGCTTCTTCTGCTTGTCCTTGTCGACCTGGTTGTGGACGCTGTCCCGCTTGACACCACCGCTGACGGCGGGCTTGATGTCGTACGCCTCGATGAAGCTCGTCACCGCCCGAGCCACCTTCGGCTGCCACGGCCAGCTGCTGCGGGCGAAGAAGACGCCGTGCACCAGTGCGAGCGGGTCGAGCGCGAAGCACGCCCGCGCCACCGCGCGGTGGTCGAGCGGCTTACCCTTCTGCAGCCCGAGCTTGTCGGGCAGCCACTCGACGCCCTTGATGCCGTCGATCGTGCCGTCCATGATGTAGGCGCTGGCGAGGCGATGGGCCTCCAGACGGCTCGACGTCAGGAAGGTGCCGGACGGGTCCTGGACCCGCACATACGGCAGGGCAGCCAGCTCGGCGACCTGATCCTGGCGCACCTCGTCCCAGGTCGTGGCCTCCAGCCGGTTCGCCATGGACTGGGGCGACTCGACGAGCAACGACCGCTGGCCGTCGGCGTTCTCGAACTCGGCCGCGCCGAGGTCGGGGAAGCCGGTGGGCTGGAAGCGCTGTCCCACCAGGGGACGCAGCACGACCTCGATGACACGACGCGCGTCGGTCTTGGTGCTCACGACAAATCCTCCTCAATCTCAGGGTCAAGCTCTTCATCGATGTCGTCGGCCAGGTCGGGCGCCTGCTCGTCCTCGGTGACAGACAGGTACCTGGTCAGCACACCGGACGCGTGGGCGCACCGGGGCACGAGTGCGGCGGCAACGCGGGCGCCGTCGAGCTCACGCAGCAGGGCGTCGCTGGCGGCCTCCGCGACGGTAATGCCGGCCAGACGCAGCCGCCGGACGGCGTCGGTGTGGACATCGGCCAGCTTTCCGCCCGCGAGCCGGATGGGCCAGTCGGGATGCAGTCCCAGCACCGGGCCGCCGTAGTCAGCATCGTCCTGTCGGGACACCACCCCGGCGGCCAGTGCGTGCAGCACCCCGAGCAGCGGCACCGGCAGTTCGCCGACGGGTGACTCCGTCCAGGTGGGACGGACGCCCCGCCAGTCGAGCGCGAGACAGGCCTTGAACCACATCAGCACCAGGTTGTCGTCGAGCCGATGCTGCAGCCAGGCGTGCAAATCGGCGGCCGGAACCGGGACACCGAGGCGGAAGGTCAGTACGCCGCGCACCGGGCGGTCACCGTCCGAACCGGACGTTTCGTCGATTCCGGTGCGAGCCCGCCAGACGAGAACGTCGGCCAGCACCCGCTCCAGCGGGCGAACGCCGAATCCCGGGACGATCGGGGTCGGTCGCCACCCGGGTCGCGGCCGGCCCGGGTCGACGGGGAGCAGGATCTGCCGCATCGTCCGGCTCGGCGCCGCGCCGCGGAGCGTGCGGCACGAGGCGAGCCCGACCGCCAGGCGCAGCTCGGCCGACTCGGCGTCGCGCAGCACGTCCAGGAACCGTCGGGCGTTGGGTGGCACCCGCACGCGTACGGTCTCCCGGGCCCGCCCGCTGCGACCGACCGCCATCTCCAGGTCGGTAACCGCGGCGAGCAGCCGCCCCAACGCAACCGGGTCACCAGTCTTCGCGAACTCCAGGTGGGCCTTGTCGTACCGCCGGGCCGCCTGGCCGATGGCGGCGCTCGCCTCGCCCCGCCGGGCCTGCTTGACCCAGTCCTCGATGCGGGCGGCAAGCACCACCGAGGGGCGGTTGTCGACCTTGACCCGTTCGATCGGCACGGCGACGTGGGCCTGCCCGTTGCGCTGGTGGATGCCGTACCGGACGAACGCGTCGATCCCCCGGGCCACGCCGAGTGTCCGCGTCGCCGCGTAGAACTCCACGGCCTGCTGGGCCGGCCGGCCGCGCCAGGCCGCTCGGGCCTCGCCGAAGATGTGCCGGATCTCCGCGTATGTCAATGGCCGTTCCCACAGCGGCGCCCACAGCTCGCCTCGGGAGGCCTCGTCGGCCCCGCTGGGCGACCCCTCCGGCGACGGCGTAACGGTGAACGGGATCGCGGCGCGCCGGGCGTCGTGGAGGTTGCGACGGGCCGCGGTGGCGGCGAACATCAGCGTGCCCTCGATCATGAGCACGTAGGCCCACGGGTTCACCAGCGAGTCGGCTTCGCCGAAGGGCGACGAGTTGCGACCGCCGGCGGCCGCCGGATCGAACTGACCGATCGCAGCCGGTGTCAACGGCTCGGTCTGCGCGCCGCTGAGCAGATCGCGGACCAGCACCAGCCGCCGCGTCGCGGCCGCCGGGCTGGGGTCGAACAGCCGCACCAGGTGCTGGTGGAGGTTGCCGGCGAAGTCGAACCGGCCGTCGTTGCCTCCAGTGCCGAGCAACGGGGGATAGAAGATCTCCTTGTCAGCCAGGACGGTGGCGGCGTCGATCCACGGCAGGGCCTCATCGGGACACCAGTTGCGAAACTCGCGGGTGACGTCCGCGTTGTTCCACGCCCCGCCGCGGTAGCGGGCCGCCGCCCGGTGGGCCGCCGCCAGCGTGGCGCGGTAGGGGTCCAGCCGGGGTGACGGGTTCCTCAGCAGCTCGGCGAGCTCGGCCGACGGAGCGGCGTCGCCGAGGCCGAAGCCGCTGCCCGGGTTCCAGGCCCGTAACACCGGTGTGGGGACGAACCTCTCGGCCAGCCAGCTGGCCAGATCGTCCACAGTGGTCTCCATAACCAGCCCGGCGTCGTCCCACCAGGAGGAGAGTTCGGAGTCGGCCTGCTCCGCCACGACGCGGATCACGCCGAGCCCGACCAGGTAGGACGCAAGCGGCTCGGGTCGGACGCCGCCCAAGACGTGCTTGGTCACTGCGCCTCCTTCTTCGTTGCCAGCGACGCGCCGGGCGTCTCGCTGGCCCGCCAGTCGGCCATACGGACCAACGTCTCCAAATAGGCGAGGAGGAACGGCCCGAGCTGGTCCCGGAGCCGGAGCACGGTTCGGGTCCACGACCGTTCGTGGCCCGGGATGAACTGGTCAATGTCGATGGTCAACGTGCCTGCCGGTTGGCCGAGCAGCGGCGGCATGGACACCTCCGCGCCCCGCTTCAGCCCGAGCAGTTCCTCCTCGTCGACGTCGTCGATCCCCCGCACCTGGACCCGCAGCTTGCCGTGGTGGGCCAGCACGAGATACCGCACCAGGTCCGGCTCCGCGACTCCGTCGAGCAGGGGGCGCAGCGGGCCGTCGAGCAGCAGCAGGGAAGCCAGTTCGTGGCGGAACTTCACACCTCCGTCGAACCGGAGGTCGTCGGACGACGCCGACTTGGCCCAGGGCCGGCCGGCCTCGATACGCTCCCGATCCTCCTCGGCGGCGAGCCGACACAGCGCGTCCTGCCAGATCGGATGGCTCTTGCCCACGTCGTGGACGTAGGCGGCGGTGACGACGGCCTGGGCCAGCGGCTCCGGCAGGTCGACCTGGAGGTCCGCGAGCAGCGTGGTGGCCTCGACGCGGGTGTCGTCGCTGTGCTGCTGCAGGCTGATCCACTGACGTTGCGCGACGCTCGCCTCGTCCTGACGGTAGGCGTCCTCAGTGCCCGTCGTCGGGTCAGCGCCGACACTCCGATCTGGACGGAGCGGCAGGTCGGGCGCATCCGACACCACGGCCTTCGACGATGAATCGAAACCCGTGTCGGGGTCGTACCCGCCGTCGGAGGCGGCCATGACGAGGACCTCACCGGGTCGGGGCGGGGCCGCGTCGCTGACCCGCGACCACACGCCCTCGCCCTGCTCGAACCGCCAGACGGCCCGGCTGCGGGCCAGGATACGGACCTCACCGACGGGGACTCGGCAGCGGTAGCGCGCCTCCGGCGGCTTGGCCCGGTCCGCCGGCCGGCCGTGGTCGTCGACCGGGTCCCAGCGGGCCCAGGCGAGCTGGACGTCGAGGTCCTCGGCGTCGCGCACGTACGGCGAGACGTCGACGTCGCCCCCGTTGAGGTCCTGGGCCGTGTCGAAGAGGTCCAGCAGGTCCGAGCGACGCAGCACGCTCACGGCCGGCTCCGTGACCGCAACGTCACAGGCGAGCAGGTTCTCGCCGGTCACCGCCTGACCCTCCAGACGGTCCAACGCAGCCACGCTGGCCGCCACGTCGTCGGCGTCGTACGGATCCGGTTTCGCTGGCGGGAACCACCACAGTTCGGCGTCGGCGACCGTGCCCGTACGGTTGCAGCGTCCGGCCCGTTGCACCACCGACGGCCAGGGCGCCGCCTCGGTGACGAGGACGGCCGCGTTGATGTCCACGCCGGCCTCGACGACCTGGGTGGAAACGACGACGTGCCCCTCCGGCCCCGGCTGGGCGAGCACCCGGTCCATCAACCGATCCCTGTCGACGCCCCGGAACCGGGAGTGCAGCAGGGTGCAGGGTGGCCCGGCCTTGCGCAGCTCCTGGTACAGCGCCCGGGCGGAGCGCACCGTGTTGACGACGACCAGCGTGAGGGTGCCGGGCCGGTGCCGCTGCCGCACGGCCTCGGCCAGTGGCTTGGGCTCCCCGACGGCGACCGGCAGCCGCCGCACGGTCCGCGCGGCGGCCAGGCGCTGAGCGAGCTCGCCCACGCGGTCCTCCGGCTCGATCCTGACGATGTCGTGCTCGGCTGGCAGCGGGTTGTCCACAGTGGCTAGCAGGGTCGGCGGGACGGTCGCCGACATGCAGGTCAGCGCGAACGGCTCAGCCGTCCGCCACGCTCTGTCCCGGCGGGCGTCGGCGAAGGCGACGAGTTGCCGCAGCGTCGTGGTCGACTCGGGACACAGCTGGATCTCGTCGATCACCCACTGCGCCCCGTTGGTGACGAGAGCGAAGTCGACCGGGTACAACGCGCGGGAGATGCCGTAGCCGCGGTTGAGCGCCTTGGATACCAGCGAGTCGACCGTGCCGACTACGATCGCCGGCTTGTCCATGCGGATCCGCCACTCGCCCTGAGTCTTGCCTTCGCCACCCATGACCACGTGCAGGGCCACCTGGTCGGTGAGGCCGAGATTGGCCAGCCATGTGGCCGCCTCCCGGGCCGTCTGCTCCACCAGCGTCCGCTGGGGTAGCGCGAAGATCAGCCGACGGGGGATGGTCCTTCGCTCGGCGTCAGGCAGGTGCAACCGTCGCCACAACCAGGCGAGGATCACGGCGGCGGTCTTCCCCGTCCCCGTCGGCGCCGTCAGCACCGGCGGCAACCCCGTCTCGGCCAGCCGCCGCTGGTACCCGTACGGTCTGGCCCCGGTCGCCCGCTCAAAGAACTCATCGAATGTCGCCACATAATCTCCTGTGTCGGTCATGCTGGCCGATCGCCGGCTCCCGTCGGCGGTCATCGAAAAGCGATCTCGGGACGGACGCGGCTTGCTCTACGCTCGCCGTGGCTCCCGGCTCTAGCTGGGGGACGTGGACCCGGTTCCCAGCCGGCCGACTGCGGGACCGGGTTCCACGTTCAGGTGGACGGTGCGATCGAGAAGCATCGGCTGGTTGCCGATGGCCTACAGTGACGGACGCTCATGACGCCCGGACCTTGTACTGGGTCAGGTGGGTGAGGATGGACTGGTTCGCCTCCCATCCATCGGGGAACTTGACGGGCACGTTCAGGTGGACCGGCTCGGTCGAGGGGTGGGTGTCGAGGAGCTCCTGAATCCCGGCCCGGGCCACGACGATGCACGCGTGCCGGTGTCGGGAGGTCAGGACGCAGAGCCGACCGGTCTCCAGGTGAAAGGCGGTGGCGTCGAGGCGCCCGGACAGCGGATGCAGCACGATCGTCACGTCGTACTCTCGACCCTGCAGTCGGTTGGCCGTGTCCACAGTGATCCCCGGGGCGCGGCCGGCCAGAGCGGACCGGATCGCGGCCGCCTGGTCGCGGTGCGCCGTCCCGATCGCGATGCGGCTCGGCGTGACGGGTTCTCCCGCTGGCGACCGGTCGGGCGAGTGGGCCACGGCTCCCCGCTCCAACAACCGCAGCGCCAGGGCACAGCAGGCGGCCACGGCCTCGGCGTCCGTGCGCAGCGTGTGCCGAGCCGGCAACTCGTACAGGGCCCAGCCCGTCTCGGCCGCCGTCTCCAACGCCCGGTCCACCGCCCCGCCGCCGAAGCCGGTCGTGGCGAAGGTCAGTCGCCGGTCACCGGGGGCCGTGCCGGCAACGAACGGGGTGAACGGATAGAACGCCGCCGAGACAACCGACGCGGCGCTGGGTGGCAGGCGCCAGGACACCGGCAGGCGATGCTGGGCGACATCCGGGTTGTGGGCGAGCAGGACGCTCACCGCGTTCTGCATCGGGTCCCACGTCAGCCCCGTCCACCGGGGAATCTCGATGGTCGAGAACGGGTCGAGCTGGCCCGGGTCGCCGACGAACAGCGCCCGCTCGAAGCGAGGCGCGACGCGCAGCAGCATGTCCGACCGCATCTGGTACGCCTCATCGATGATCGCCCACCGCCAGGTCAGCCCATCGACGAATGACCACTTCGCGGCGGTCGACGCGATGACCGCGGCCGAGCCCAGGTCAGCCACCTTGGTACCGACCTGGACGTTGCCGTGGGCCCTCACCCGGTCGGGCGGTCGATAGTCCTCGGGGGCCAACCGGCCCACGGGCAGGCCCGGGTCTGCGGTGGCGATCCGGTCCACCAGGTCGTCGACCTGCTCGTTGGTCTGGGCGACGAGCATGACCGGGTCACCGGAGGCAGCGATCTCCCGGGCGGCCCGAACCACCAATGTGGACTTGCCGGCGCCCGGCGGCGAGTCCACGACTACGCCCCGCGCGGCCCCCTCCCGCAGGTCCGCGAGCACGGCGAGGACCGTACGCTCGGCCTCCGCCGACGGGTCACGCTCGCGTTGCGCCAGCACGCGAGCGCCGGTCGTCGTATCGGCGCTCATGACCAGTCCTCCCCCGCGTCCTCGTCGGTGGGCACGTACTCCTCCGGCGGCCCGCCATGGGTCCACGGTGTCTGTTCCCGGCTGGGAAACGGCACCGACCGCAGCGGCTCACGGACCAGTGACGAGTAGCAGAGCCGCTCGCCCAACTCCGGCACCGAGCCCGGTTCGGGCGTGAGCGACCGGCCCATGCCGCCGGAGAGTTCGAGCGTCACCTCGACGACCGGCCCGGTGGTGGCTTCATCGGCGCCAGATGGATCGGTGGGCGATGGCGACGACAGGGCGACGATCCGGGCCGTCTGGTTCGGCCGGGTCGTCGACCGTACGGTGTCGCCCACCTCCAGCCGTACCGGATCTGTCGTGGCCACCACGATGTGCGGGCGCAGCCGTCGTCGCCGACCCGACGTGTCCAGCCGAGTGGGATCCCGCCACGTCACGCGACCAACGAAGGCCTCGCCGCTCAACCGGAACTCGGCCATGACGAGATCGTCGTCAAAGGCTCTGTCCACGGTGTACTCCTCGAGCTCCCGCTCGAGCCAGTGGAGCCGCTGCGCCGCCGCGACCGCGTGGTCGCGCCGGGGCTGCGGCGGGCCCCCGTCGCGCCAGAACTCGACCTGCCGGGTGAACTGATGCCGGTCGCGCAGCCACCGTCGCTCCACTGAGGAGCCGGGCGGCAGGCTCCGCAGCAGCTCGATCGCCCGCCACAGCAGGCGCCAGGTGGGCTCCATCTGACCGCGCAACGCCTGCTCGAGCGCCGCGACCGCCCGGGCCCGTCCGGTGTCGTCGACGGCCAGGTCGTACGCGCGGATGAGGGGCGCCAGCACCTCGTTGTCGAACGTGGGGTCCGTGGTCGGACCGGCCGGCGGCCACCGCAGCGGGTCCTCGGCCTCGGCCGCCGCCTCGAAGCCGGTCAGCCCGTCCCAGGGATCGATCCATCCCACCAGCGCGGCCAGGTTCAGGTCCTCGATCGGGCTTTGACCGGTGGCCCAGTGCGCGGCCAGAACAGTCGTCATGACGAGCATGGCCGACGAACCGGGCCGCTCGGTCTGCTCGGCGAAGTAGGTGAGCCACCGGCCGAGCAGTGGCACCGAGGGCGCGACCGGGTACGGCCCGTCCGTCCGGCGGAGCCGGGTCGACCGGCCGAGCAGGCGGGTGAACGCCGCCGCTGACGGGTTGGCCACCACGAGCTGCGGTGCGTCGGTGAACACGTTCTGGTCGTGGTCCGGCTCCATCGACACCGTGAAGGAGTCGACGTACGCCAGGACCACGTCGGCCAACGACTCAGCGAACCGGAACCGCAGGTCCCGGTTGCGCGGCTGCGGCACCACGAGCATCGTGGGTGACTCGGGCGTGGAGCCGACCAGACAGGCCAGCGGCGCATTGGCCTCACCAGCCATCGACAGCGGCACGAAGACCAGCGGCCGATCGCTGATGTGCACGTGTCGGCGGGTCGCGATCGGGACGGCGCGACCCAACTCGTAGGCATGGACGCGGGCCAGCGAGGTCAGGACGCTCATGCCACGCTCCCCAGGCACTCCGCGCGGATCGACCACGCCTGCCGGAGCAGGGTCGCCGCCTCCGCCTGATCGGGCGCGGGATCGCGCTCGCCCCGGGCGAGGGCAAGGGCGCCATCGACGGTCGACATGCCGCCGAGGTCCTCGCTGACCGCGCGGCCCATGACGTACGCGCTCCCCTTGGCCTCGTCGCGGCAGAACCGGGCCAGCTCACACGTCTCCAGACACTCCGGCATATAGCGTGCCTCGATGCAGCCGAGATCGAAAGCAACGTCGGCCGGGTCACGGTCGAGCGACAACGACAGGTTCTCCGGGAGCAGATCGAGGAGTTCGTCGATACGTGTCAACCGTGCGAACTGACGCCGCAGAACTGTGAGCTGCTTGCGGACGTCCACGAACGTTGCGACGGGCCGGTTGCTGAAGTCCTTGGGACAGACCAGGATGACGTTGTCCGACACCGCGGTCGGCGAGACCCCAGCCGCAACGAGCATCTCCCGCATGGCGTAGACGTAGACGGCGCTCTGGATCGCGGCGGCCGCCACCTTCTTTCCGTCGGCCTGGCCGTCGATCACCGGGAACGACTTGATCTCGATGACGTGGTACTGACCCTTCCACTGAAACGCGATGAGATCCGGCTCGAGGTACACCTGCCGGCCGCCCACGGGCAGGCGCAGCAGCGGATGGTCAAACAGGGTGCCCGGATCGTCGGTGCGGGTCAGCAGCCGCTGGGTCTGCCGGTGGCGCAGCCCTGGGTCGTCGTTACCACCCACCTCGTTGAGATCGGTGTAGGCGACCTCGGGCAGGGTCAGGCCGAGCCGTTCCCGAAGCAACGTCAGCAACTCCGCACACCCGTCGGCCTTGACCTGCGCCTCGAAGGCGGCGCCCCGGGCGAGCGCGAACTGGGACTGCCCGAACTGACTGGGGAAGCCGATGTGCGCGGCCAGCCGGGCCTTGTCGATGCCCGCCGCGTCCATGATCGCCCGGCGGGCGCAGCCCGGATTGGTCGTGAGCGCCGCGATCGTGCGAGCGTTGTGGCGTCGGGCCGGTCCGCCCCCGCGAATACGGTCCAACCTCGCCTCGGTGTCCTCCCCCATGCCGGTCGTCACCTCACTCGTGCACCTCCGTGTCGGTCATCCCACGTCCTCCACATCGGACACCACGCCGAGCCGGACACCGAACAGCCGCTGGACATCCGTCAGTGCCTCGGCTCGCTGGGCGCCCCGCTCGCGGGTCCGTCGATCCTCGTCTTGGTGGATCACCAGCTCTGCTCGCGCTGCTTTGATCACGGTCGACGGGTCGACACCGCCTTCGGTACCGCCTGGAATGTTCGCCGCGAACCGCCACAGCAGCCGCATGGCCTCGGGCCGAGGGTTCTTGACCCGCCGGATCGTCTCCGCAACCTGGATCGCCGCGATGAGGAAGTGCACGCGCGGACTCAGGGGCCCGACGATCCGGTCGGCCATGGGCCACGTCGAGATTGACAACAGGGCCCGTGCGGGAGCGAGCCGATCAAACGTCAGGGCCGGACAGAGGTAGTACGGCCGGGCGTACGGCGCCGAACGAAACGACCGCTCCTCATCTCGGCGCAGGCTCGTCAGTCGTGTCGACGGAATATCGTCACCCACGAAAGCCGTGTGAACCACGGTGATCAGTCGCGGCGCGGCCGGAACCGTGAGCAGTGTGAGCGCGTGGTGAACCTTTTCTCGCAACGGCAACAGAGACCCGGAGGCCGCCGGTTCCGAACTGTTCTGCGTGGACTCGAGTTGAGCGAGCGCCTCCTCCCACTCACGCTCGGCGCGTCGCAACTCGGCGCGCAGCACGCGAGCCTGGACACTGTCTCGGGCGACGACTGCTTTCCGCACTGCGGCTCGCAACTCGTCAATTCGAGCTTCCAGCGCCTCGATTGACGGCTTCATGCGCGGAAGCCTACACTTCTCCACGATTCTCCCACAACCTCCAGTAACTTCGATCCGTCAAGATCATTACAATCCTCGGCGATGCCTTGTGCAGAACGCGACAGAATAGCGGACTACCCCTCCGAATTCCAGGAGCGACATGTCGCTTGATTTGGATCATGTCCACTCTGTATCTTCGTCGGCTGGCCTGCTCGCGGCCGGAGCCAGACCAGCGCCTTTGCTCGGTACTCGCCCCGGAGGTCACGAGGTGCTCGTTTTCGCGATCAGGCTCTATAGCCGCTCGAGGGGGTGTCGCTCATGACGACGCCCGCTCGTGAGCACGTCATGCTGACCAGCCTCGGCACCAACCCGTCCGACACCGTCTACACGTTGCAGGGACGGAAGCACGCGTCCAACGTCGCTCCAGCCGCCCTCTACGCACTCCTCCCCGAGACGGAGCGACCCGACCGCATGCTCGTGTTCTGCACCAAACAGGCCGAGGAAGTATCACTGCCTCACCTCAAGCGTGCGCTCGACGGCCAGCCCTGCCCCATCGATGTCGTCCGCGTCAGCGAGGAAGGAAACACCGAAGCGGTCCACGATTTCCTGGCCACGCTCGCCGCGAGCGTGCCGAACGACGTGGACCTCACGGTCGACGTGACGCAGGGCTTCCGCCACCAGGCGTTCCTCACCTACACCGGTGTGCTGTACCTGACCGCGCTGAAGAACGTTCATCTCCGGGCCGCCTTCTACGGCATGCTCACGGAAAGCCCGAGTCCGTTCATCGATATCGGACCGATCGTGGAACTCCCCCGCTGGTTCCACGCCCTGCAGGTCCTGCGGGATACCGGCAACGCGCACCTGGTCGCGAAGCTGGTCGCGGAGTCGGGGGCCGAGGCCACGAAGGTGAGCCGATCGCTCGAGTTGGTTGCCGAGGCCCATGCGTCGGGTCTGCCCATCGAGTTGGGCTACACGGCCGCGCAGTTCCTTGATCACCACGTTGACAATCTGCGGGTGCTTCTGCGCCAGCGAAACCTGCCGCTGGCCGACACACTCGTCGAGAACCTGAGCGACAGGATCACTGATCAGCGTCTCGCCACGATCCCGCCGGGATCGGATTGGAAGAAACGCCTGGAACTCGGCAAGGACGAACTAGCTCGCCAGGCGCGCATCATTGACAGCTACCTGGAGCGCCACGACTACCCGACCGCGTTCGGACTCATGCGCGAGTGGTTGGTGCTCTGGGCGATGTGGCGTACCGGCCCCGTCAGCAACTGGCTCGATCACACGCGAGGGCGTGAGCCCGCGCGGAGGGCTCTGAACGAGCTGCGCCAGCAGCAACACCGTCGGGACGAAGCCGCACGGCGTGGCCGGGCCAGCGGTGTCGTGTTGACCCCGGAGCAGGACTGGGTCGCCACGGTGTGGGGGCACCTCATTGCGCTCCGCAACGCGTACGCGCACCACGGTTTGGACAAGAAGGTCACTCTCTCCACCGAGACTGATGTGAGGAACCACACCGACGCGGCAATTCGAGCCTGGAACGAACGGCTGCGGGACGTGCCCGAGATTCCCTTGGAACTGCCGTACCAGGGAGAACCGAGGCGCCGATGACGGAGGAACAACCACAACAGGTCCTCGTCAGTCCCGTCGGTCTGAGACCGGGTGTGCTGTACAGCGCCTTGCTGACAGCCGGGCCCCAGCAGCTCAAGCGATGCCTGGTGATCTGCTCCGCCGAGTCGGCGGAGCCCGTCGCGCGGGCCTGCCAGGCCGCCGGCTACACGGGTGACGTTGTCCTGATCCAGCTCGCCGACCCGTTTCCCAGCGTCGAGGAGATCAACCGGCAGGCCACGGAGGCGGTACAACATATCGACGCCGATGTCGTCTACGTGAACATCACCGGCGGCACGACGTTGATGGGCGTCCTCGCCGAGCGCATCGCCAGCGAGGCCAGACGCGGTCACCGCACGGTCTACCGGTTTGCCCTGGTCGACCGTCGGCCCCAGCCGGAACAGGAAGCCGACCCATTCCGCCTTGGCGAGGCTTACTGGCTCGACGAGAGTCCGCACGAGGAGCAGTCATGACAACCATTACGGCGACGTTCCACGTGACGACCCCGATGTTCCTTGGCGGTGCCGACGGATGCAAAGCGGAGCTGCGATCGACGAGCTTCAAGGGCATCCTGCGTTTCTGGTGGCGGGCCTGCGCTTGGTCGCGATTCCCCGGCGACCGTGAACAGCGGCTCGCCGCGATCCGCGCCGAGGAAGAACGGATCTTCGGTGGGCCGGGCACAGGACAGTCGCGGGTCATCATGCGCGTGAGCGCAACGGGCGCCGTGCTGCTGGAGCCTCCAGCCGTCCTGCCAGAAGCCACTGGCCAGCAGGCTGCTGGCGCTCGCTATCTCGGTTACGGCCTGATGCACGCCGCTGCCAGCACGTCCACCGGCGCCAAGCCGGCCCAGCTCGTCCGTGGGTGTCTGCTGCCCGGATTCGATGTAACAGTCGAACTCCGTCTACGCGGGCTCGGGGAAGACCAAACTGCGCTGCTGGTGGATGCGGTTCGCGCGCTCGGGACCATCGGCGGCGCTGGCGCCCGCAGCCGCCGTGGATACGGTTCGCTGTCCCTTCGTTCGATCGAAAGTCCCACGGACGTGGGCACGGACCTTGAGGAGGTCCGGACCGTGTTCGGTGCGAAGGGGCTACCCGAGCTCCCGCCGTACACGGCGTTCTCCCCAGCGAGCCGGGTCCTGATCGGTCCAGCCGCACCCGCCATGAGGGCGCTCAACGATCTAGGCGAGCAGTACAAGGCCTTCCGCATGAGACTGACTGACGACACTGAAATCGTCCGGCGTACCGGGGACGGCCACCCGGATCGAGCCGCGTTCGGGCTGCCCGTGAACTTCGAGTTCAAGAAGCCGAGGGACAAGATATCCGTCCGGCCAGCCAGCCCGGACGGCGACCGCCGGGCGAGCCCTCTCTTCTTCCACATGCACGAGCACGGCGGTCGCGTAAGGCCGGTCGTCGCCTTCCTCCCTGCGCGGTTCCTTTCCGAGAACAAGATCGTCTACAGCCGCGAAAAGGGCTGGCGGAGCAAACCTCAGCAACTGCCCGACACCGATCGGCTCTACGAACCCGTGCACCGGTTCCTTAACGAGTTAATCGAGTCGGGTGGATTCGAGGAGGTTCCGGTCGGATGACGTGGGAGATCGAGTTCTCGATCGGGCCAGTGCAGGGGTTCGTGGCGCAGTCGCGCCGCACCCGTGACTTGTGGGGCAGCTCCTACCTGCTGTCGTACCTGTCGGCTTGCGCCATGAATGCGGCGCGGGCTGCAGGCGGCGAGGTCGTCCGACCGCACGTTGCCGAGGACCGCCTGCTGGCGTGGGTCGCGACGGGCCGTTCGGGCCCGGCCCCGTCTTTCGGCAGCCTGCCCAACCACTTCGCCGTGCGCACCACGGCTGCCCCGGCTCAGGTCGCCGAAGAGGTGGCCACAAAGGTGCGTCACGCCTGGCAGGAGATCTGCGACGCCGTCTGGCAACAGGTCGTCCTGCCTCATGTGGACAAGGGCCGGGACACGGAGACGATCTGGAACCGCCAGGTCTCGTCGTGCTGGGAGGTCGTGTGGGTCGCGGCGCCTGAGGGACACGTCGATGGGCTGCTGGAACGACGCAAGCACTGGCGCACCCACCGGCTGCCCAACGAGCCAGGCGACAAGTGCACGGTCATGCCCGACTTCCAGGAGCTGTCCGGGTACATCTCGGTGGACCGGCACGAAGCCCGCCGGCAGTCGGAGTTCTGGCAGGCGATCCGGCAGCGCGTGGGCGTACTCGACCTTCGCGACGACGAGCGGCTGTGCGCGCCGGCGATGGTGAAGCGGCTGTTCGCGCGGTACGGGCCAAAGCCGATCCGCGACGGGCTCGACGTCGACCAGTGGCCCTCCACTCTGTACGTCGGCGCGGTGCCGTGGCTCCGCCAGGTGGCCGAGCACGCGCCCGAACCGGCGGCGGCGTACATCGAGGCCTTGAAGGCCGCCGCGGTGCCCGGAACGATCCGCCGCCGCGTCCCCGTCCCCCGTCTGGCCGAGACGACGCGAGACGCGTTTTTCCGGCTCGACGCCAACTTCTACCATCGGCATCTGGTCGCCTCCGCCCGGGCGTGCCCGCTCAAGCCGGAGGCCGAGCAAACGCGCAAGGAGCTCGGCGAGCTTCTCGACAAGGTGAACCAGGCGGCGGGCGGCGCCGCCCCGGTGTACTACGCGCTGCTCGTCGCGGACGGTGATCGGCTCGGCACGGTGATCCGGGATGTGGCCGACCCTCCTGCGGTAGCCCGTGCGATGGAGGCCTTCGCCAGCCAGGTCAGGACCCTCGTCGAGTACCACTACGGCGTGACCGTCTACGCCGGCGGCGACGACGTGCTCGCCATGCTCCCCGTACGGGAAGCGCTGGCCTGCGCGGAAGAACTGGCCCGTGCCTTCACCGATGCCTTCCAGACCACGGTCAACCGGAGGGCAACGCTGTCGGCGGCCGTGGTCTTCGCACACGTACGGATGCCCGTCGGCGGCGTCCTCCACTTGGCGCGCCAACTGCTCGATGACGTCGCCAAGGACGCCAACGGCCGCGACTCGGTGACCGTGACCGTGGCCAAACCGGGTGGCGAGAGCTGTCGATGGACGACGAGTTGGACGAGGCACTATCGCCAGCCCGACGGCAGCGTCCGGGCTGAACGCGCCATCGACCAGCTGCGCCAGTTGGTCGAGCGGGTGGCCCGCCCGCGACGGGACTTCTCGGCCTCTCTGATCCACCACACCCGTGACGTGCTGGAGCGGCTGGGCGACCTCGAGCGCGAGCCGGGAGCCACGGGCGCCCTGCCGGCGGGCCTGGACCTGACGGCGTACGTCCGGGCCGAGATCAGCGACAGTTGGGACAGCGCCGACCAGACGCCGGACGACGAAGCTCTGGCCGAGCTCGCGCAGCTCGTTGTCGACCTGCTGTCGCCGTCGTCGGGCCGGCGGGGTGAGAACGGCGAGCCGACGCCGGTCGACCGTGGCCGGGTCAGTCCGGACGGCCTGCTGCTCGCCGCGTTCCTCGCCGGAGAAGGCAGAGAGGAGGATCACCGGTGATCGGCCTAAGGATGGGTGCGATCGACACGCTGCACTTCCGTGACAGCACGCCCTTCGCTCCCACACTGACCTCTCCGGAACACCACAGTGGACAGTTTCCGCCGCACCCCACCACCGTGGTCGGTGCGCTGCGCGCCATGCTCGCTAGGACCCGTGGATGGCGGGGTGGCCCCTGGGGTCCGGACATCACGGCCGTGCTGGGCGACGGCCCGAAGCTTGGCGATCTCAGATTCGACGGGCCGTACGTCCTGCGCGCCGGCGAGCCGCTCTATCCCGCGCCAGCTCACCTGCTCGGCCCCGACAAGGACGGCTCGTGGCAGCCGCGCACGTGGCTGCGGCCCGGACCTCCGGTCACCTGCGACCTGGGTGAGGCCGTACGCCTTCCCGAGCCGGCACACCCACGCGACCCGTGGAAGCCGGGCACCGGACACTGGGTGACCCGGTCCGGTCTCGAGGCGGTGCTCCGCAGTGCGTTGCCCGGCCCGGATGAGATCGTGGCGGCGAAGGATCTGTGGCGCGACGAGCACCGCGTGGGCATCAGACGCGACAACCACACCCGCACGGTGCAGGAGGGCATGCTCTACACCTCACGGCATGTTCGTCCTCGTCCCACCGTCGAGATCGGTGTCCGCATCAGCGGGCTTCCCGACGACTGGTTGCCGCCCGCCGACAAGAGCCTGGCCGCTCCCCTCGGCGGCGAGGGACGCTGGGTCGAGGTCAAGCCCTGGTCCGGCGATGCTCGCTGCAACGTACCGATCCCCGCGAACGAAACCCGCATCACGGTCGTCGCCCTCACGCCCGTCGACGCTGGCAATGAGCCCATCCGTCCGGGCGCGGTAATCCCCGAACTCGCGGGCGCCGAGGTCGTCTCCGCCTGCCTGCCGCGGGCCGAACGCGTCGGCGGCTGGGCCAGCACCAAAGGCCCGGGCCGGCCCCAGCCGCTGGTGGACATCCTTCCGGCGGGAAGCGTCCTGTTCTGCGAGGTCAAGGAGCCGGAGCGCCTGAGCGCCGTTCTCGCCGCCGGAACACCCCGGATCGGTCGCCGCCCGGAGTGGGGGTTCGGAGCGATCGCCGTCGGCATCTGGCCCACAACGAAGGAGCCACATCAGTGAAGAGTGTCGTTCTCGGCATGCTGGCCGAAACATCGATTCATCCAGGCGCCGGCCACAGCCTGGGCGTTATCGACCTGCCCGTGTCGCGGGAGGCGACGACCGGATACCCGGTCATCGTCGGGTCGAGCCTCAAGGGCTCGCTGCGGGACGCTATGGAACAGTGGTTGGGTGACAAGGAGCACCAGAGCATCCGGGAGGTCTTCGGCTGCCAGGAGTACGCCGGCCATGTCCTGGTGTCCGACGCCCGCCTGCTCCTGCTGCCGGTCCGCAGTCTCGCCCAAGCCTTCCGCTGGGTGACCTGCCCGCACCTCATCGAGCGGTACCGCCGGGACCTGCGCCGAGTCGGTCAGACCGACCTCCCGCCAGTCCCGAGCGTTCCTGACGGCAAGGCGCTCGCGTACGGTCAGCCGCATCTGTTCCTGGAAGAGCGACTGTTCGAGGTCGTCGGCGAACCCGATGAGTCCCTCGTCAAGCTACTGACGCCGTTGATCGCCGCCGAGGAGGTGGGCCTGCGGCTCAGCCAGCGTCTGGTCGTGCTCAACGACGACGACTTCGCATGGTTCTGCCACTTCGGGCTGCCGGTGCAGGCCCGCAACCAGCTCAACGACAACAAGGCGAGCCAGAACCTCTGGTATGAGGAGACGTTGCCACCTGACACCCTCATGTACGCGCTGCTGCTCAGCGGTCAGCCCAAGTCTCTGAGTGCCGTCGAGGATCTCATCGGCCAGAACGGATACCTGCAGGTCGGCGGGAACGCCACGGTCGGCCAGGGCTGGTTCGCGATGACGGTGTATCACGGAGGTGGCCGATGAGGGACCTCGAACGCGAGCGGGCCGAGCACGCGCTGCACTGCGTCAAAGAGTTGACCGGCGAGCCGGACGAGCTGCTGAAGCGTTCCTATCGGTCCTATGTGGATCGCTTCGGCGGGGCGGTGGTGATGAACGGTCTGGGCCAGGCGCTCGCCACGGAGTACGCCGCGTCCGACGGGGATACCCAAGCGTCAGGGCCGCAAGCACATAGGCGTCTCTACGACAACGTCCGCGCGTGGCTGTGCCGGGACGGCGGCGTCTTCGCCGGAGCCGACGACGCGCTGGACGCGATCCTGGCGTGCGACCAGGACACGTACGTCCGGGCCCAGACGGAGACGCTGGCCTGGCTGACCTGGCACAAGAAGTTCTGTCACGCTCTCCTGCCGAGGCCGAAGGGCACCGAGGAATGACCCTGCCTCTCTACCGGCGTCCCGAGGACGTCACAAGACTCGGCGAGCACGGCCACCGAGGGTTGTGGTATGACAAGTTCTGCAACCAGTGGCGTATGCCGTGGAACCTCAAACCGGCCCAGGGCGAGAAGGGGTCGCCCAAGCTCTCCTGGGTCAACGAGGTGACGGCGACACCGGTCGGCGATGCCTCCGACATCCTCGCGTACGCGCAGCGGGTTGAACGCCTGGTCTCCGCCTGCGGCGGCGAGGTGGTGGCAGTCGTCAGCCAGTCGCGTTTCGTCACCGGGCTCGGCCGCAGCCATCCGATCGAGAACGGCTTCGCCTGGCACCCGACCCTCGGCACGCCGTACCTGCCCGGCAGCACGCTCAAAGGGCTTGTCCGGGCCTGGGTCGAGCAGCAGAGCCTGGCGAGTCAAGATGATCTGGCTGAGGTTCTGGGCGCCGGTGGTCAGGCCGGCACGGTGGCGGTGCTCGATGCCGTGCCACTGGCGCCGGTGAAGCTCGAGGCCGACGTGCTCACCCCGCACTACCTACCCTGGGACGCGGACAACCCGCCAGCCGACTGGCGCTCGCCGAACCCGGTGCCGTTTCTGGTCGCTGCCCCCGGCCTGCAGCTTGTCTGCGGCGTCATCCCGCTCAGTCGGTACGCGGCTGACCACGTCGCCACCGTCAAGACCTGGCTCGTCGACGCCCTCCGCGAGATGGGTGTCGGGGCGAAAACAGCCCTCGGCTACGGGCAGTTCGTTCCCGACCCTCGCGCGCAGCGCACACTCGACGAGTGGCGTCAGGAGCGCGAACAGAAGGCGGCCAAGGCCACCCCGGAAGGCCGGTGGCGCCACCGGTTGCGAGGGCTCAGCGAACAGCAAGTGCTTGACCTGGTTCGCACCGAGCTCGACGCGATCAGTGACCCTGACGAGAAGCGAGCATTCGTTCGGGCGGTCCTGGACACGGGTTGGGTAGCGAAGTGGAGCCGCGGCGAGAAGAACTACCCTCAGACACCCACCGGCAAGGACAAGCTGAAGCAACGCGCGCGAGCAGTCCTCGCGGCCGCAGCCGAGCTCGGCCTCGAACACTGATCGCGAGGAACCCTGACGTTCATCGCCGTAGCGAGATCAGCACCCACGCCACCGCGGTCAGCTGGCTCGCGCCCCGGCAAGACCGGCCGCGGCGGACCTCTGCTCCGGCAGTCGCTCGCCTTGGACGGGAACGCCGTCGACGCGGTAGCGTGCGAGCGCTGAGGTGGTGGGTACCCCACGCTCAACCGCTCGCGCCCAGGTCAGGGGCGCTTTTGTACCTTGACAAGACCATACCGAGAGCATGTACGTCGATGTCCGTGGCAGGCGCTCGCAACGGCTCGCGTTTCCGCAGGTCAGACGGCCCGAATTTTTGCGAGCCGTCGTCGCCCCGTCCTCTCCGGACGGGCTCCATTGCGGCCGCTTGCGGTTGGTCACCAGTCGAGGTCGACGGGGCCGTCGCCCCGTCCTCTCCGGACGGGCTCCATTGCGGCGATACCACGACCGTCACGCTCGGAACGAGCGCAATCGTCGCCCCGTCCTCTCCGGACGGGCTCCATTGCGGCCGCCGCCCCGACCCCGCGACCGTCATCCACTGGTCGTCGCCCCGTCCTCTCCGGACGGGCTCCATTGCGGCCACCCCACCCCGTACACACGCACCGCACCCAGTCGAGTCGCCCCGTCCTCTCCGGACGGGCTCCATTGCGGCCGCATCGGCATCGGCCGCACACACACGCCGTACTCGAGTCATCCCGTCCTCAGCGGACGGGCTCCATTGCGGCCCCAGCGTCAGCGACGTACCCGGCTGCCCCGGAAAGTCGCCCCGTCCTCTCCGGACGGGCTCCATTGCGGCGCCGTGCCCATGCTCACCAGGAGGGACTGACCAAACGTCGTTCCATCCTCAACGGACAGGCTCCATTGCGGCGGTTTGCAGCCACTCCAGGAACGCGTCGTCGTCCTGGGTCGCCCCGTCCTCACCGGACGGGCTCCGTTACAAACTATCATTGGCTATTAATTCCTAATAGGACGTCTATCGCCGTCCCAGGTAACCTCCGCCTCGACTCCTGTAGGCAGGCTCGGACTCAGGCGCCCTGCCTCATCACGTCCAATACGTGCTCCGACTACGACACCACGTCGGGTCTGTGCGACGGCGAGGCCAGCGTGGGCACACCGACAGCTACGCTTTCCTCGTGTTCGGAGGGAGGCGCGCTCAGGGCTGCTCACCACGCTGGTGGGAGGTCAGCCCCGCTGACGGGAAGCGGGGGCTGACCTGGACGGTCTGCGCCTCGGCGTGGGGCGACGAGGAGAGCTCCGCATGAACCCCCGGCTCCTCAGAGCGCTGCGGAAGCAGCTCACGGTGCTCGTGGACGACCTGCGCCGGCAGTCCGAGGTCGTGCCCGAGTTCCGCGACCGGCTGCAGTGTCAGTACGCCGAGGCTCGGGCGGGTCGGCGGACCAGCGCCAGCTACGAGGAGTGGCGTGAGGACAAGCTGGACGAAGCGGCCGTGGCCTGGCTGCTGGGCACGGTCTTCGTCCGGTTCTGTGAGGACAACAAGCTGATCAGCGGCGCCTGGATCGCCGGGCCGGGTGAGGCGACCGAGGCGGCGGTACAGGCCCAGAATGCCTACTTCCAGCGCACCACGGGCAAGACCGACCGGGACTGGATTCTGCAGGCCTTCGCGCACCTGCGGCAGCTCGGCGCCACCGCCAGGCTGTTCGACGAGCACAATCCGGTGTGGACGCATCCGATCTCGGGCGACGCCGCCAGCGGGCTACTCCACTTCTGGCGCCGCGGCCCGGGCGTGCACTCCTTCGCCGACGACGAGCTGGATACCCGGTTCCTCGGCGACCTCTACCAGGACCTGTCTCAGCACGCCCGCAAACGCTTCGCCCTGCTGCAGACGCCGGAGTTCGTCGAAGAGTTCATCCTCGACCTCACCCTCACCCCCGCCATCCAGGCGTACGGTCTGGAAAACACCGCGCTCATCGACCCGGCCTGCGGCTCGGGTCACTTCCTCATCGGTGCCTTCCACCGCCTGCACAACCTCTGGCTCGAACGGGAGCCCGACACCGAGCCCCGAGTCCGGGTCCAAATGACCCTCGACCAGGTGACCGGGGTCGACATCAACCCCTTCGCGGTGGCCATCGCCCGGTTCCGCCTGACGATCGCCGCCCTGAAAGCGTGCGGCGAGAACTCGCTGGAGTCGGCCCCCGAGTTCTGGATGCGCCTGGCCACCGGCGACTCCCTGCTGCCCTGGGGTCAGGGCGTCGCTCAACAAGGCGACCTGCTGGCCACGGTGGATGGTCCGAACGGCGCCGCCTACGTCACCGAGGACGCCGACCTGCTCGCCGAGTACCTCCGCCCCGGCCAGTACACGGCCGCCGTCGGTAACCCGCCCTACATCACGGTCAAGGACAAGACCCTCAACGAACGGTACCGTGACCTCTACCAGACCTGCGCCGGCAAGTACGCCCTGTCGGTGCCCTTCATCGAGCGGTTCTTCCGACTCGTGCGCCCCCGCGACGAGTCGGGGCACGCCGGATTCGTCGGCCTGATCACCGCGAACTCGTTCATGAAGCGCGAGTTCGGCCGCAAGCTCATCGAGGAATTCCTGGCCCATCGTGTCGAGCTGAGCCACGTCATCGACACCTCCGGCGCCTACATCCCCGGCCACGGCACCCCCACGGTCATCCTCGTCGGCCGCAACCGTCCACCCACGACACCCACCGTGCGCGCCGTGCTCGGCGTCCTCGGCGAGCCGTCCATCCCGGCCGACCCGGCCGAAGGCGTCGTCTGGAACGCCATCGTCGAGAACCTCGATCACCCCGGCGCCCCGAACCCGTACGTCACGGTCTGCGACCTACCTCGATCCGTACTCGCAGAGTTCCCGTGGAGCCTCGACGGCGGCGGGGCTGGCGACCTGCGGGCCCATCTGGAGTCGGCCGGGCCCACACGTCTGAAGGACGAGATCGACTCCATCGGCTTCGGCGCGATCACCGGTGAGGACGAGGTCTTCGTGATCGGGCCGGCCCGGTGGCAACGGCGTCCTCCCCTACTTCGCCGGCCCTTCGTCGAAGGCGACCGAGTCCGCGACTGGCGGGTGGACACGCAGGTCGAGGCCGTCTTCCCGTACGACGAAAACCTCACAGCGAGCATCGCCGGGCCGGACCGTCACCTGTGGCCGTACCGGACATCAAAACGATCAGCGCTGATGTTCGGCCGGACGAACGAGCAGCGTGGTCTGGCCTGGTTCGAGTACGCCTTCCTGTCGCGGGCCCGGCTGCGGGCGCCGTTGTCGATCGTCTTCGCCGAGGTGGCGACACACAACCACTTCGTGCTGGAGCGCGGTGAGAAGGTCCTCAAGCAGACCGCACCGGTCATCACGCTGCCCGCGGGAGCCACCGAGGACGACCACCTGGGTCTACTCGGGATTCTCAACTCGTCTACGGCGTGCTTCTGGCTGAAGCAGGTGAGCCACAGCAAAGGCAGCACGGTGGACCAGCGGGGCGCGCGTCAGTCGACCGTACCGTGGGAGGACTTCTACCAGTTCAACGCCACCAAGGTGGCCCAGTTCCCGCTGCCTGCCGAGCGACCGGTGGCGCGGGCGCGCGCCCTGGACCAGTTCGCCCGGCGACTGGCGGAGGTGCGGCCGGCCGCCGTGTGCGCGGCTGGGGTACCGACGCGGAAGGTCTTGGACGAGGCGCGAGCAGAGTACGAGCGCATCCGCAGCGAGATGATCGCGGTCCACGAGGAACTGGACTGGGAGGTGTACCGGCTCTACGGGCTGCTCGACGACGACCTCACCGCCCCCGCCGACGCCGTGCCGCATCTGCGTCTCGGTGAGCGGGCGTTCGAGATCGTGCTGGCCCGGAGGATGGCCGCCGGTGCGTCACAGACCCAGTGGTTCGCCCGCCACGGCTCAAGGCCGATAACCGAGATTCCGAGCCACTGGCCTGAGGATTACCGAAAGATCGTGCAGCGGCGTATCCAGCTCATCGAGGAGCGTACGGACATCGCGCTCATCGAACGGCCCGAGTGCAAGCGCCGCTGGGCCGCCGCCCCGTGGGAGGAGCAGGAGAAGGCCGCGTTACGCGACTGGCTCCTCGACCGCCTCGAAGACACGAGCCTATGGCGTCAGTGCGGGCAGGCTCGGGCGTTGTCGGTCGCCCAGCTGGCCGACCGCATCGGCCCCGACGAGGACTTCCGGTCGGTGCTGGCGCTCTATCGTGGACGCGACGACTACGACCTCGTGGCCGAGCTGACCCGACTGACGGAGAACGAGGCCGTCCCGTACCTCGCGGCCTACCGGTACAAGCCCAGTGGTCTGCGCAAACGCGCTATCTGGGAGCGCACCTGGGACCTGCAGCGCCGCGAAGACGCTGGCGAAAAAGTGGACATTCCCGTGCCCCCAAAGTACGCCCAGGCCGACTACGCCAAACCGTCCTACTGGCGCCACCGCGGCAAGCTCGACGTCGCCAGGGAACGCTTCATCCTCTACCCCAACGCGGGACGCGAAACCGACAGAACTCCGGTACTCGGCTGGGCCGGCTGGAGCCACCTCGACCAAGCCGACGCCCTGGCCAACCTTTACCTCACCCGCAAGACGGGCGACGACTGGCCAGCCGAACGACTCCTCCCCCTGCTCGCCGGCCTGGCCGAGCTGGAACCGTGGCTGCACCAGTGGCACGCCGACTCCGACGACACCGACGACGAAAGCCCAGCCCAGTACTACACCCACTTCATCGACACCGAGCTTGCCGCCTTGGGCCTCGGACGACCCGACCTGGCCCGGGACGACCTCACCGGAAGAACGGGCAACGGACAACACCGCTGAGCCGGACGTGATCATGGTCTTGGACAATAGAATGCCAACCGCACTGGAAGTCACGACGAAGGCAAATGCCCAATCGACTTAGGTCGCCCATTCGACCGACCGACGATGCATCCGACGTTCTGCCGATCCTCCGCCCTCTCTAGTATTGGGCGACGAACGGCGACTTCCCTGACACCGTACGAAACCTCGGATCGTTTTCCCATGATCAGGAGGAAATGTGGGATACCCGACGACGCCGTCACAACCACCGTCTGGCCGCAAGTTGACCACACCCGCCATCGTGGCGATCGCGGTGGCCAGCGCGTTCGTGCTCGTGTGCGGTGGCTGCGTGGCCGGCGCCGTGTTCAGCAACATCGGTGACCGTACAACCTCGACGGCAGCCGACGACGCTGGCACCGTCAGCGCATCCGTCGTCGGGCCGGCCCAGACCGAGACGGTCCCGGTTGTGTCGACCGCGAGCCAGGAACCGTCCTCTCCCGTTGACGCCCCGGCGCCGACGCTGGACGAAATGATCGTCGTCCCGAATGGCGTCGGTCTTGACTACCAGAGCGCTCAGGACCTGTGGCGAGCCGCCGGCTTGCACGTACTTCCCGCAAAAGATGCCCTCGGAGCGAATCGCCTGCCCATTATTGACAGCAACTGGGTGGTGCTGGCGCAGGATCCGGAGGCTGGTGCGGTTGTTCCGCGAGGGTCATTCATCACGGCGACGGTGAAAAAGTACACCGACCAGTGATGTCGTCATCCCCATCACGGGCGTAAGAACGAAGGGCCGGGGCCACCACTGTTCGTGGCCCCGGCCCGCGGCTCCTGCAACCCAGTCAAGAGGACGACCGACCCGACCTGCTTGACCGTCCTGCGGCTCGTGCTGACCACATAGGACGGTCCGGCGACCCGCCTGAACATCGACCCGCACCGGTCGACGTCATGCTGGACGGTCGACGCCAGTGGACCCCTATTGCGACGAGCGGGCGAGCGCGAGCAGGTCTCTGCGGCTGATGCCCGCCACGACCCCGCCGTCGCAGAGGATGTCGGCTCCCGTCAGGTACCCGGGCTTCTCGCTGGCACAGAAGGCGAGCAGCTCGGCGATCTCCTCGACCTTCCCGAACCGCTTCAGGGCGGCGAAGCGCAGCATGGCCCCGGCCCCGCTGCGCTCCTCCAGCCGCCCCATGGCCGTGTCGAACGATCCGGGCGACACCGACACCACCCGGCCGCCCCGAGCGCCAACGCGCGCCGCCAGTCGCTTCGAGTACCAGACGACGAAGTGCTTGCTCATCGAGTAGGCCATGCCCGGACGGGTCGACTCCGGCAGCATCCGGCATCGGCGCACCATGGTCCGGATCAGCCGCAGCGGATCGGTGAACGCGTAGCGGTAGGCGCGTTCCGGCATGAGCAGGCCGGGCGCTAGGTGAGCCGCCATCGACGCGACGTTGACCAGGCGGAAGCCCTCGGCGGCGACCGCCAGAAACGCATCGGCGACATTGATGGTGCCCAGTGCATTGACCTTGATGATCGTCTCGGCCGACCCCATCTGCGGGCTGATGCCCGCGGTGTGGACCACGGCGACGACCGGACCGCGGGCGGCCGCGTGCTGGGCGAGCCGCAGGACCGCGGCGCGACCGGTGATGTCACAGGTGTACGGTTCGGCGGCGATGCCCAGGGCGGCCAGCTCGGCCACGGCCTTGTCCAGGCGTTCGGAGCCGACGTCCGTGAGGACGAGGTCATGGTCTCGCCCCATGATCCTGGCCGTGGCCAGGCCCATGCCACCGGCTCCGCCCGTAATCACGGCCACGCCACGTTCGCTCGCCATGGGCTTCTCCTATCAGGACCCACCGGTTTGCACCGGTTCAACCAGTGTTACGTCACCCGGCGGGCCACGTGGCGCGCGGGCCCAGGAGGCCGGCACCGTCCATTGCGGCCTGACCGTCGACGACGTGCTGCTGGCCCAACTCGACACCATCCTCTGGATGGACCGGTAGCCCCATGGTGGACGACACCCGCACGCCCCCCAATCAGCCAATGGCCCGAAGAATAGCCACGACATAGGGTGATCCGCATGGACGACCAGATCCTTCCTCCGCGGCCGGATGGGCACGTCCGCAGCGTCGCGCGGGCGATCATCGACCGTGGGCTGGGTGAAGGCCGATCGATGTTCGACCCCGGGCGAGACGCCTGGTCGGTCGAGACGGTGACGGACCTCTACCGCCGGTACAACCTGCAGGTCGACACCGGCACGGACACCTTCATGGTCAAGCTCCGTCGGCAGCTGGCCGGCGCGCCGGACACCACGATCCTGCTCGCGGCCGAGCTGCTCACCCTACAGGCGCTTCCGCTGCTGAACTTCACCCGCGCGAAGAAGCGCGAGCGCATCGTCACCGTGCTGAGCTGGATGAGCGATCCGGTCGCCCTGCCGACGGAGGTCGACGCTGCCTTCGGCGAGGGAACCTGGAACGGCGGCACGGGCGCGCACACCCTGCTGTGGCGGTGGCTGGCCAGCGCCGTCGAGTTCGTGCAGGCGTTCCAGGCCGAGCCGGAGGAAACCCGGAGCGCCGCGCTCACCGATCCCTGGCTCTGGCAGCAGGTGATCCATCGGCACGTCACCTACCCGTCGCTGCGCGAATCGTTGAAGTACCTGGCGTTCCCCGGCCACTTCCTGCCGATCATCAAGCGGCAGCACAAGACTCGGATCCGCGACGCCTTCGCCCGTCAGTTCCACGCGAACACTGGCGACCTCGACCGCGACCTACTCACCATTACCGTGGGACTGCAGGCCGCTACCGGCGGCGGCGTCGACTACTACCGCCCGCCCTTCGTGCCGCAGTGGCTCGACACGGTGGGCAACGGCGACAACCGGCGGGCCTGGCTGGTCCGTCCCGGCGCGGCCGGACCGGCCCAGGTCCAGCGCTGGCGAGCCGAGGGATTCGTCTCGCTCGCGGGCGACCACCTCGGTGAGGTGGTGCCCGGAGCCGATCGGGCCATTGTGCAGGCCGCGGTCGAGGCCGGCTACCAGCACGTCGACTACGTGCAGCGGATGGCGCTGACGAACGAGTACCACGCCTTCCTGTCCAAGATGGAGGCTGACGACATCGTCGTCAGCACCGCCGACGATCAGCTGCTGGTCGGCGTCATCACGGGCGACGCCACCCACGACCCGGACGCCGACGGTGAACAGCTGCGCCGCGACGTGCGGTGGGAGCCTACGACCACGGACCTCGACGCACTGCCCACTCCCCTGTCCAGCCTGCTCGACCAGCAGGGCGCCGTGGTGGACCTGACCAGCGCGGTCGGTGTCCTCGCAGCCCTGCTGAACCGCACCGGCGACGACGTTCCTCAGCCACCCACCCCGGCGACAAAGGTCACCCCACCGTCGCCCGGGCCGCCCACACTCCAAGCCGTGACGCCCGAGCTCGCCGCCACCCTGCACATCAGTGCGGAGTGGCTGCAGGATCTGGTGGACCTGCTCGCCGAACGGCAGCAGATCATCCTCTATGGACCACCCGGCACGGGCAAGACGTACCTGGCCCAGGCGATCGCCCGGCACATCACCCAGCGCGACGCCATCCGGTTGGTGCAGTTCCATCCCTCGTACTCCTACGAGGACTTCTTCGAGGGCTACCGACCGCGGGAGTCGGCCGACGGGACGGCGCTGGGCTTCGCCAAGACGGCCGGGCCACTGCGGGAACTCGCCGCCGACGCGCGCACACGGCCAGAGGTCCCACACGTCCTGATCATCGACGAGATCAACCGAGGGAACCTGGCCAAGGTCTTCGGCGAGCTGTACTTCCTGCTCGAGTACCGCAACGCCTCCATCCGCCTGCAGTACTCCCCCTCGGAACCGTTCAGCCTGCCATCGAACATCTTCATCATCGGCACGATGAACACGGCCGACCGGACGATCGCCCTGGTCGACACGGCGATCCGCCGCCGGTTTGCCTTCGTCGAGCTGCACCCCGATGAAGAGCCGATTCGCGACCTGCTCGCCCGCTGGTTGGCGGCCAATGGCGAGAGTCCGGAGCGGGCTGAGCTACTGCGCGCGCTCAACGAGGCGATCGGCCCCGAGGACCGCGACTTCAAGATCGGGCCCTCGTACCTCATGCGCCCCGGCCTCGACAAGCCCGGGCGGCTGGAGCGTGTGTGGCGGCACGAGATCCTCCCCACGCTGGAAGAGCACTACTTCGGCCGCTACAGCCGCGAGCAGGTCCACGAGCGTTTCGGGCTCGCGGCGATCCGACGACGGCTGCGCGCCTCGGAAGCCTCGGGGGAGCCGTGACCGACCGTGTGGTCCTCGACGAGCTGGGCCGCCAAGGCGCGGTCCGGCGCCTGTCGGCCGATCAGGTCCATGTCCTCAATGGACTTGGCCTCGTCGACCTTCACCCTCGCCCCGACGGCACGTGGCTGCTTCAGCCCACCGATCGAGTAGGCGTCGTCCGCTACGGCGACCTCGAGGTCCAGGTGCGGCCGAAGGTCGGCGTCGCCCGACTGCTCTTCCTGCTCGGGTACGCCCGGGACCCCGGGTTCCGGCCCGAGGACGTCGACGGGATACCCGAGCCCGACCTCTGGCCCGCCCTGGCCCACTCGCTGGCCCGACAGGCCGAGCGAGCCCTGCAGCGCGGAGTGCTGCAGGGGTACCTATCCGTCGAGGACGCCCTGCCGGTGGTCCGGGGCCGGATCCGCCTTACCGATCAGATCACCCGCCGGCCGGCGACTGTCGTGCCCATCGAGGTCCGGTACGACGACTTCGCGGCCGACATCCCCGAGAACCAGATCCTGCGCACCGCGATCCGGCGGATGCTGGCCGTACCGGGGGTGGACGACGCCGTACGGTCCCGGCTGTCCTATCTCGACACCCGCCTGCCGACCGTACGGGTCATCCCCCACGGCGCTCCGATCCCGTCCTGGCGGCTGACCCGGCTCAACGCCCGCTACGCGCCCGCCCTGCCGCTGGCCGAGCTGGTCCTGCGTCACCAGTCGACCGAACCCGGTCCCGGCGGCCTCGCCGTGTCGGCCTTCATGGTGTCGATGCCGGCGGTGTTCGAGGACTTCGTCACCACGGCCCTGCGTGAGGCGCTCGCGCCCTACCCGGGCCGCACCTACGCCCAGTACGACGCCACGCTCGACGAGCAGAACCGAGTGCCGATCCGGCCCGACGTGGTGTACATCATGGACGGTCGGCCGGTGGCCGTCTTCGACGCCAAGTACAAGCGCGAAGGCGCATCCGGCCGGTACGGCAACGCCGACACCTACCAGATGCTGGCTTACTGCACCGCCCTGGCGGTGCCGACCGGGTGGCTGGTCTACGCCCAGGGCGATGACCCGCCGGCCGTGCACCGGGTCCGGCAGACATCCATCGACATCGTGCACTGGCCGCTCGACCTGCAGGCCTCGCCCCGGGAGATCCTGAGTCAGGTCAACGCCCTCGCTACCCGAGCCATGGCCGCCGGTCCCGCCGGCCTCCGCCCGGCGCCGACCGTCGACGCTATCTGACCACGCGATCGGCCCGCGTGGTGACAGCCAGGCCCACAGTCGCCGCCGCGACGAGCGCGGCCGCCGGAACGGGTAGAGCTCCGACGCCGTGGTGGGCCACGATCGCGGAGGCGAGGGCCGCGCCCACGGCGACGCCTCCGTTGAACAGCACGGGGATGAGCGCTCCGGCCGTGGCGCGGTGCTGGGGCCCGGCGAGCTGCAGGATCCGCGTCTGGGCGAGCGGGGGCAGGGCTCCGAAGGCCAGGCCCCACGCGAGCACGACCACCAGCCCGACGGCGGCGTACGCATCGGCGACGCTCAGCGCGAGCACGGTGCCCGCGATCCCGGCCGTGCTGACCACCAACGCCGTGGCGAGCCGTTCGCCTGCCCGGCCGGCCAGGGCCAGGCCCACGGCCGAGGCGAGGCCGAAGCCGAGCAGCAGGGTGGCCATCCCGCCGGGCAGGAGCGATGCCGGCCGCTCGGCCAGCCGCGTGACGTAGGTGAACGCACCGATGTGACCGACCAGTGCGAGGGCGGCCAGCAGCGTCACGGCCACCACCGGGGTGAGCGGCGTGGCCGGGCGCTCCCGGCGAGCCGGACCGCCGCTCGTCGGCACTGGGCCGGCCGGTACGACGGTCCGGACCAGCCAGGCCGTCGCCAGGCCGCCCGCGGCCAGCAGCCAGAACGACACCCGCCAACTGGCCAGGTCGGCCACGAACCGACCGAGCGGTGCGCCCACCACCGTGCCGAGCGTGGCGCCGCCGAGCACCACCGCCGTGCCGCGGGCCAGCAGGCGGTCGGGCACCAGGTCCGCGACGTACGCGTTGACGGTCGCCCACAGCAGTCCCACCGCGGCGGCGCCGAGCGTACGGCCCAGCACCGCGACGGCGTAGGTCGGCGCCAGGGCCGTGATGGCGCTGGAGATCGCGAAGGCGGTCAGGCTGCCGGCGATGACGGTGCGGCGAGCGATGTGGCGGGTCAGCCCCACCAAGGGAAAGCTCGCCACGACGACCACGGCCGCCCAGATGCTGACCAGCAGACCGGTCCGGGCCTCGCTGACCCCGATGCCCGCGCTCATCTGCGGAAGTACGGCCGTGGGGAGCATCTCTCCGGTGACCATGGTCAGCGTGGCGCTCGCGAGGACGAGCAGGGCCCGCCACGGCAGTCCATTCGGGGCGGCCGACTCGGCGACCGTCCCGCCGGCCACCGTCGAACGATTCTGAGGTTCTGTGGTCATGCCGGGAACGCTAGAGTTTGACATTAGTGTCAATGTCAAGGTTGTGTGAGGAGCGCCTATGAAGATCAGCGAGGTGGCCGCGCGGACCGGCGTGGCAGCCCGCCTCATCCGCTACTACGAGCAGCAAGGACTCCTCGCCCCAAGCCGGCAGGCGAACGGCTACCGCAGCTACCGAGAGGAAGACGTCGAACGGGTGGTCCGGGTGGCCGGTCTCGTCCAGGCCGGCCTGCCCACCCGGCTGGTCAAGGTGCTCATGGATGCCGAGGACGCCAACGCCCGCAACGAGCCCACCTGCTCGCTCGAGGTCGCCCGGCAACTCGCGCGGGAGCTGGAGGCCATCGAGCAGCGCATCTCCTGCCTGAGCCGCAGTCGCGACACCATACGCGAGTACCTCATGCGGACCCGCCGCGAGGTCCTGGCCCGTCGATGACGCGGCGCGCGATTTCGCCGTGGGCACGGCCGTCGGCGGTCGGGTCGCTGTTCGCCCGCAGGTGGCCAGGCTCAACCGGTGAATGGCTCCAAGCCAAGGCGGCCCCACGCCACGAAGGCGGCCGCGGCGAGATAGGGCAGGTCCAGCATGACCATGATCGTGAACTCGCGGCGGCGGATGCGCGTGATGCAGGCGCCGATCATCATGATCACCAAGCCGAGCGCGGCCAGTGGCACCAGCACCGGGGCGATGTTCAGCGCGGCCGGAAGGACCAGTCCCAGCGCGGCCAGCACCTCGAGGCCACCGATCGCCTTGACCGCGCCTGGGCTGAAGTCCTCTACCCATCGCCCAGTCGACCCGCCGGCGGCGATCTTCTCCTTCGGCACGATGAGCTTGCCGACGCCCCCGACCACGTAGGCCACGGCGAGCACTCCGGCAACGATCCACAGAGCCAGATTCATGAATTCCTCCTTGCGTCGCCTCGGGGTGAGGTTCACGCAGGAGATGCCGACGGCGGGCCGCCCGTGACAGCGGGACGGCGTGACGTGGGTCATGAGGCGGCGCTGTCACAACCGGGAGGCGTCCGGCGTCTGGTGGTATCAGCCCAGGTACACCAGCAGGCAGGAGCCACACGTGAGTGAGGACGGCGGATCGGTCCCCGCCACCAACGTGTTCGTCGCCCACCGCGACCTGCTCTTCACCATCGCCTACGAGATGCTCGGCTCGGCGGCGGACGCGGAGGATGTGCTCCAGGAGACGTGGCTGCGATGGGTGAACGTCGATCTCGATGCCGTCCGGGACCACCGGGCCTACCTCGTGCGAATCACCACCCGACAGGCGCTCACCCGGTTGCGGACGCTGCGCCGGCGCCGGGAGGCGTACGTCGGTCCCTGGCTGCCGGAGCCGCTGCTGACCACCCGCGACGTGGCGGAGGACGTGGAGCTCGCCAACAACGTGTCCCTGGCGATGCTGCTCGTGCTGGAGACGCTCACGCCGACCGAGCGGGCGGTGTTCGTCCTTCGTGAGGTGTTCGAGTACGGGTACGACGAGATAGCGGAGGCCGTCGGAAAGAGCCCGGCCGCGGTCCGCCAGATCGCCCACCGAGCGCGCGCCCACGTAGCCGCGCGCCGGCCGCGCGAGCCCGTCACACCGGCGCAGGTCCGAACCGTGCTCGACGCCTTCCAGCGGGCCCTCGAGACGGGTGATCTCCAGGGCTTGCTCGATGTCCTCGCGCCGGACGTCGTGGCGGTGAGCGACGGAGGCGGGATCAAGAAAGCCCTGCCGCGGCCGGTCGCGGGGGCCGACAAGGTGGCCCGGCTGATGGCCGCCGCCCTGGATATGCTCGCCGACGCACGGCTCGAACTGGCTCAGATCAACGGCTTCCCAGCCTTCATCCTCAGGCTGAACGAAGAGATCGACAGCGTCGTGGCGGTGCAGGTCGACGCCGGTTTGGTCACCGGGATCTACACCGTGCGCAACCCCGCCAAGCTGTCCCGCATCGAGCAAGAGACCACCTTGCGCCGGTGAGCCTCGCCCAGCACACCGCGTCGCAGCCGACGGCGCCCAGGCGGAGGCCGGGCCTCCGCCTGGGCGGCTGGGTCAACAGGTGTGGTCAGGCCGGCGGGATGTTCGAATTCAGGCGGAACACGTTGTCGGGGTCGTACCGGCGCTTCACCTGGCGCAGACGTTCGTAGGTCGGACCCGGGTACGCCTCCTGAATCCGCGCGGCGCCGTCGTCGTTGAGGAAGTTGACGTACGCGCCGGGCCCGTCCTGGAGCGCGGCGGCGAGCCCGACGACCCACTCCTCGTGCGGTGCGGCCTCGGCGGGGTCGCCGAAGACAGCGGCGACATTGCCCATGATCCGGCGGTCGCGGTGGGCGTACGCGGTCGCGTCCGCCGGCACCCGGGAGATGGCTCCACCGAGCACGCGCAGTTGCACGACTGACATCATCGCTTTGGATTCCTGGATCTGATCGAGGATGTGGGCGGCCCGGTCAACCGTGACGTCATCCAGGAACAGGTTCCGGCCAACCGACACGGGGTGGTAATCCTCGGGCTCAGGGCCGTACATCTCTGGATACGGCATCGGCTTCAGCATGTCGACGAGCGGGGTAGCGAGCGCCCGGAACGGGGCGAGCGCGCGGTGCCCGGCCTCGGCGTCACCGGCGTACGTCATGAGCGCCATGACGACAGGCTTGCCGTGCACCTCGGCCGGCAGGAATGGCATCGGCGGTGCGGTCATGACGTTGGCGATCGTGGTCAGCTCCTCCGGCGCGGCCTCGGCCTCAGCGAGGAACGAGGCGATGACCTCGGGCGTGGCCGGGAGGATCAGCATGCCGCCGACCACCGTCGGCACGTCGTGCAGGCGGTAGCGGAACCGGGTCACGACGCCGAAGTTGCCGCCACCGCCCCGCAGCGCCCAGAACAGATCGGGATGGTTGTCAGCGTCGACGTACCGCACCTCGCCGTCGGCGGTAACGACCTCCGCAGCGAGCAGGCTGTCGATGGTCAGCCCGTACTTGCGCGACAGGAAGCCGATTCCCCCGCCGAGCGTGATGCCGCCAATCCCCACCGACCCCGTGTCGCCGAAGCCGGTGGCGAGCCCGTGGGCGCCAGCGGCGGTGGTGTACTCGGCGGCGGTAAGCCCCGCGCCGGCCCAGACGGTGCGTCCATCCGCGTCGATGTCGAACGAGCGAAGGTCGCCCAGGTGCAGCACGATGCCACCGTCGCAGACGCCGTGGATGCTGTGCCCGCCGCTGCGCACGGCCAGCGGGAGGTCGGCGTCGCGGGCGGCCGCGATCACCAGGGCCACGTCCTTGCTGTCGGCCACGCGTACGACCGCCGCCGGCCGCCGGTCGATACCGCCGGGCATGATCGTGCGCGCCCGGTCGTACTCAGCGTCACCGGGTCCGATGACGGTGCCGGTCACGGTTGTCCGAAGCTGCTGCGCGATGTCAGCCATCACGTCCCCTTCCGGGCCTTCGTGCGAACCTGTCGCAGAGAGGTCGAACAGGTGCGCCGGATATCGACGTCGGACCGGCGGTTGTGTCGTAGGTCACAAGTTGGGCGGCTGGCCGGACTCGGTCCCTTGACCGTCCGCTCCGGGCCGCCGTCCGCGGGAAGGCACTTGGCCCACCGACCCGGGCGCCCATGACGACGGCGGTCATGACTACGGCAGCAGCCACCGGCCGGCTCGTGTCAGGAAGGCGTCCTTCCTAGGCACTAGGCGTCAAGAGGGCGTCCTTCCTGACACGAACACTGGGTCAGGAGAGCCGGCGCGGACCGGTGTCGGGGCGCGGGCGGGGATCGCCGTAGACCACTGAGGCATGCACCACCGTGAGACCCTCGGGCTGGGCCAGGACTGGGCTGAGGGTGAGCCGCTTGACACCGGGGTTCTCGTCAGCCAGGCGACCCACGCGGACGAGCAGATCCTCGAGCGCGGACAGGTCCGCGGGCGGGGCACCCCGGTAGCCGGTCAGCAGCGCGGCCGCCCGCGGAGCCCGGACCAACGCGGCCGCGTCCACATCGGTCAGTGGCGCGACCCGCCAGGCCCGGTCGCCCAGCAGGTCGGTGGCGATCCCGCCCACGCCGAAGCCCACGACGGGTCCGAACGACGGATCGTCCACGACGTCGACCACGCACGACACCCCGTGGGTCACCATGGGCTGCACCAGCACCTCGGGCCCGAACCGGGCGGCCACCTGGGCGTACGCCTGCCGCAACGACTGCTCGTCGGTGATGTCGAGCCGCACGGCGCCCAGGTCCGTCCGCGTCCGCAGGTCGGGGTCGGCCGCCTTCACCACCAGCGGGTACCCGAGCCGCGCCGCGGCCGCGACCACCTCCTCCACCGAGGAGGCCGCGACCGTGGCCAGCGTGCTGATCCCGTACGCCGCCAGCAGCTCCGATACCGGACCCTGCCGGGCCACCACCGCTCGACCCTCCTCTGTGGACACCGAGGGCAGGTCCGGCAGGGTCCCGATCGGCGACCGGCGCCAGGCCGCGTACCGGGCGATCCGGGCGAGCGCCCGCACCGCCTCCTCCACCGTGCGGAACAGCGGCAGGTCGACGTCGACGCGGGACGGGTAGCCGACCACGACGGCTACCACGGGCTTGTCCGGAACCGGCACGTTCGACTCCCCGGAGATGATGCCGTTCGGGCCGGCCAGCGCGTGCGCCTCGACCGCGTCGGCCACCGCGTCCACCGTTTCGTCCACACTGGAGCCGGGCAGGGGCGGCGAGATGACGGCCAGCACCATGTCCACGTCGTCGCGCGACAGTGAGGTCCCCACCAACGTGCGCATCAGGCGGGGCGCCGACCCGGGCAGCGTCCACCGGGTGTGCGTCACGTCCAGCCCGGCCTGAGTGCAGGTGGCCTCGGCCAGCTGCACCAGAGCGGCGGCGTTACCGACCACGCCGATGCGCGAACCGGCCGGCAGCGGACAGGCGGCCAGGATCTGCCCGACGTCGAGCAGCTCCGAGACGGTGTCGACGCGGATCACTCCACTGTGGGCGACCAGTGCGGCCACCGCCTCCTCCTCCGGCGCCAGACCGGCCGACCAGGCCAGCGAGGCGGTGCCGGAGGCCGCGCCCGCGGCCACGACCACGATCGGCTTGTCCCGGCTGAGCTCCCGGGCGATCCGGGCGAACTTGTGCGGGTTACCGAAGGTCTCCAAATAGAGCAGGATCACGTCGGTCTTCGGGTCGTCGCGCCAGTACTGCAGCGCGTCGTTGCCCGAGACGTCGGCCCGGTTGCCCACCGAGACGAAGGTCGACACGCCCAGGCCCCGGGAGTCCAGTTCGGACATCAGGGCGATGCCGACGAACCCCGACTGGCAGAAGACCCCGATCCGGCCCCGGCGGACCATACGGGGCAACAGGGTGGCGTTGAGGCTGACCTCCGGGTCGGTGTTGACGATGCCGAGACAGTTCGGCCCCACCAGCCGCATCCCCCGGCCGCGCGCGGTCGTCACCAGGTCCCGCTGGGCCGGAATGCCGGAGGCCCGGATCTCCGCGAAACCGCCCGAGATCACCACGGCGGCGTGCGCCCCGGCGGCCCCGGCATCGGTGATGGCCGCCCGTACCGAGTCCCACGGCACCGCGACCACCGCGAGGTCGACCGGACCGCCCGTGTGGGTGGCCGACGGATAGGCGGGCACACCCTCCAGTGTGGACACGACCTCCCCTGGCACCGACGGCGCGGGCACGGCCGGGTGCACCACCGAGACGGTGCCCGTGAAGCCGCCGTTGACGATGTTGCGCAGCAGGGTCGCCCCGGCGCCGGTGCCGTCCCGCTTGACGCCGTAGACCGCCACCGAGCGCGGGGTCAGCAGGCGGGCCATGGACGCCGCCTCGGCCGGCTGCTCCCGGGCCCGGGCCGCCTGCTCCGACCGCCGGGTCGGCTCGATCGGGAACGTCAGATGCACCACACCGTCGGCGAATTGTCGGCTGACCTGGTACCCGGCGTCGGTGAGCACGCGCAGCATCGGCCGGTTCTCCGGCAGCACCTCGGCCACGAACCGGGAGATCCCGGCCTGCCGGGCCGCGGAGGCCAGGTGCTCCAGCAACAGCGGTCCGATCCCGCGCCCCTGGTAGGCGTCCTCCACCGCGAACGCCACCTCGGCGTCGGGCGACGACGAGCCCAGCCGCTCGTACTGGCCCAGAGCCACCAACCGGTCCCCGGTCACGACCACGAACGCCTCCCGGTCCCGGTGGTCGACGTTCACCAGCCGGGCCAGGTCGCGGGCCGGGATGCGCGGGTACGGCGAGAAGTAGCGCAGGTAGCGGGTCCGGTCGGAGAACCGGGAGTGCAGGTCCACCACCCGGTCGGCGTCGTCAGGAGTGATCTGTCGGATGTGGACGGTGGAGCCGTCGTCCAGCAGCACGTCCCAGCCGGCCGGCGGGCGGCCCGGCGACGACGGCGAGGGCTCGGCTGGCGGTCCGGCGGACGACGCGGCGGACGACACGGGCGACAGCCTAGTTCGCGTCGACCGCCCCGCCTAGGGAAAAGGCGACCGCTCGGCCCCGCCCGGGCCCACCATCCGTGCGGTATGCGTCACACCACCCGGCTGCGGGACCCCCGCCCAACCGTGAGCGCCCCGCTACGGACGCCCACTCAGCCGCCGCGGGTGCCCCGCCCGGGCGGGCGGGCCGGGTCGTCGCTCGGTCGGGCGGCCGGGCACGACCGCGCCGCAGCCCGGATGCCCGGCTCAGTCGCGGGGATCGTGCGGATCCAGGCCGAAGAAGGGGAAGACGGCGGCCCGGGTGGCGGCGATGGCCCGGTCGACCGAGTCGCCATCCCCGGGCTGCCACGGCCGGTACTCAAGCGAGCCGCCGTCGGTCATGCGGGTGGGCACCCCCGGTCCGCCCGGCACCAGCCCGCGCCGCGCTGACGCCAGTCGCGACCGGGCGAAGTCCAGCCACGAGCGCGGGATCAGCGTCCGGGGATCGAGCGGCTCCCCCGTGACGGTGGCCAGCAGATGGGTCCAGGTGCGGGGCACCGCCTCCACCAGCGCGTACCCGCCGCCGCCCATCGCCACCCACCGGCCGTCGCACAGCTCCTCGGCCAGGTCCCGCAGCGCCAGGTGGGCCGCCCGCTGCCCGTCCACGGTGAGCCGCAGGTCGGCCAGCGGGTCCAGTACGTACGAGTCCGCGCCGCACTGGGTCACCAGCACCTCGGGCTGGAACGCGCGCAGCACCGACGGGACGACCGCGTGGAACGCGCGCAGCCAGCCGGAGTCGTTGGTGCCGGGCGGCAGCGCCACGTTCACCGCGCGGCCGGGCGCGCCCGGACCGCCCGTCTCGTGGGGAAACCCGGTACCCGGGAAGAGGGCGAGCGGGGTCTCGTGCAGGCTGATCGTGAGCACCCGCGGCTCGTCCCAGAAGATCTCCTGCACCCCATCGCCGTGGTGGACGTCGATATCGACGTACGCCACCCGGGTGGCGCCCAGCTCCAGCAGCCGTTGAATCGCCACGGCCGGGTCGTTGTAGACGCAGAAGCCGGCCGCCCGGTCACGCATGGCGTGGTGCAGGCCACCCGCGATGTTCACCGCCCGCCGCGCTGAGCCGGACCACACCGCCTCCGCGGCCGCGACGCTCGCCCCCGTCACCAGCGCGCTCGCCTCGTGCATCCCGTCAAACACCGGGTTGTCCGGGGTGTTCAACCCGAACCCGACGAAGAACGGGTCGTCCGGCGCCTGCTTCACGGCCTCCACATAGGACGCGTCGTGCACCCGCAGCAGCAGCGCCTCGTCCACTGGGGACGGCGCCACCACCGACACCCCGGGCCGGTCGAGGATGCCGAAGTCCCGGGCGAGCGCGATGGTCAGCTCCAAGCGGATCGGGTCGAGGGGATGGTCGCCGAGGTCGTACGCGAGCAGCTCATCGCTCCACATCACCACCGTGTTCACGGCTGCTCCCCTCGCGCCACCGGCCGCGAGCCGTCCGCGCACCATTCGCTCCACGAGCCCACATACAGCGATGCCTCGATGCCCGCCACGTGCAGGGCGAGCACGGTCTGGGCGGCCGTGACGCCGGAACCGCAGTAGGCACCGACCGGTAGCGAGCGTACGGCCTCCGGCTCGCCCGACGCCTGGGCCGCCGGGGCGCGCGCCACCGCCTCCGCGAACGCCGCCACCACATCCGCCGGCGGGCGCAGCCGCCCGGACGCGTCGACCAGGACGGACGCCGGCAGGTTCACCGCGCCGGGAATGTGGCCGGCCACGGGATCGATGGGCTCCTGCTCACCCCGGTAGCGCACGGGCGTACGCGCGTCGAGCAGCACGCCGGTGCGGGCCAGCTGCGCCGCTGCGTCGGCGTCCAGGACCGGCATCCCGCCCGGGTTGACCACGACGTCGCCCGGAGTCGCCACCACCTCCCCCGGCTCCAGCGGCTGGCCGGCGGCGACCCAGGCGGCCAGCCCACCGTCGAGCACCGCGACGTCGGGGTGCCCGGCCCAGCGCAGCGTCCACCACAGCCGCGCCGCGCCCAGCCCGTCGCCGCCGTCGTAGACGACGACCGGGTGACCAGCCCTGACGCCGGCCCGCCGCAGCGCGGCCTGCAGCGCGCCCGGGTCGGGGAGGGGATGGCGTCCGCCAGGCCCGGGTGGTCCGGCGACCTCGGCGTCAAGATCGAGAAACGTCGCACCGGGGATGTGGCCCGCGAGGTACTCGTCGCGCCCCGGCGGTCCGCCCAGTTTCCAGCGGACATCGATCACGGTGGGACGGTCGGACAACGGCCCGGCCAGCGCGCGGGCCAGCGTGGGGACGTCAGTGAGCGCCACCACGTCAGCCTACTCCCGGCCGCTCGCCCCCACGATCTTGGCGAGCCCGGACGGCCGACGTCAGCGGGCCGAGACGAAGACGCGAGAGGCGATCTCGCGGGGCAGCCGGACGCTGTCGCCGTCCCGCTCGATGATCACCGAGTCGCGCTCCTGGGCCACGACCACGCTGGCGCCCGGGTCGACGCCGGCGGAGTGCAGCTGGCGCAGCACCTCGGGATTGGTCTGGACGCTCTCGCAGATCCGGCTCACCGTGACTTCACCGGCCAACCCGGGGAAGGCCAGGTTCCGCTCGGGCGCCCGGGGCTCGTCGGCGTCGACCGGCCCGAACGCCTCCAGCCCGGGGATGGGGTTGCCGTACGGGCTGCGCGACGGCCGGCCGAGCATCTCGTACACCCGGCGCTCGACGGCCTCGCTCATCACGTGCTCCCACCGACACGCCTCTTCGTGGGCCTCCTCGTACGGCATGCCGATCACGTTCACGAGGAGCAGCTCGGCGAGGCGGTGCTTGCGCATCACGGCGATGGCCTTGGCGCGACCGGTCTCGGTCAGCACCAGATGCCGGTCGCCCTCCACCGTCAGCAGGCCGTCGCGCTCCATGCGGGCCACGGTCTGGCTCACGGTGGGGCCGCTCTGCTTGAGGCGCTCGGCGATCCGGGCCCGCAGGGGTGGCACACCCTCCTCCTCGAGTTCGAGGATGGTGCGCAGGTACATTTCGGTCGTATCGACGAGGTCGGTGGGCACGATTGTCTCCTCCCAGCCCGGAATGCTACCCGCGCCACGGCCGAGCGGACGATCACGCAACTCCGGGCGTGATCCGGGCCGGCCTGCCAGAACCCGCCATACCCTCCTCATTGCTCATGTTTGGGACATATCTTCCTGCTCATCTGCCCAACGGATCACAGCCGGGGCGGGTCACCCCCGTCGCCTCGGACCGGGCGCAGCCTCCGCTCAGGGTTCGGGCGTCGACTGATTTCGGACACTGAGTAGTAACGCGGCGTTGACCGAGCGTCGGGGACGGAGAGACATCCCGATGCAGGCTGGGCGTTCGGGCGTTCGCTGCGCGTTCGGCGTACACCTGGCCGCGAAGGCCGGCTGCTGAGACGCGCCCCCGGCCGCCGAGCCCCACCCTCTACGCTGACCGCCGAACTCGGACAGGCGGCGCAGACGGGCAGGAGGCAGGCGTGCGGGCGGCGCGGGGTACGGTCGCTGGGCTCATCACGATGGCCGGGCTCGCGGCCGGGGCCCTCGCGGGCTGCGCCGAGGCTGAAGGCGGTGGGCCGAGACCGCTGCAGTTCGTCGAGGGTCGGGCCTGCGAGGCGGTGGAGTTCGCCACGGTCGAGGCCGTCCTGGGGGTCCGGTTCGACACGAGCGCCCCGGCGACCGTCGAGGACACGTACTCCTGTGTGCTCACCCGGGTCGACGCGCCGCTGCCCGACCTGACGTTCACGATGTCGGCCACCACCGCCGACGAGGTGATCTTCACCGCCGTCCTGACCCCGAGCCTGGCCACCGCGGTGCCGGAGCTCGGGCGCATCGCCTACCAGGTCTCGCTCCCGCCCGGGACCGCCGCCGACGGCACCCCGACCGGACCGACGGTGGAGATCGGCTGGCTCTCGGCGGTGCCCCGCCTGATGCTGCTCCGCTACACCTGGCCGCCGAACGCCACCGACGCCGAGGTCGCCGAGCTGACGCCGCGCCTGATCGAGCTGGCCCGAGGAATCGAACGCGCCGTGACCACCGGCCCCACGCTCACCTCACCCTCGGCCACCGAGCCACCCTCGACCAGCGAGCCAACCTCGGCAACCGACGCAGCCTGAGCGGCTGCTGACGGCCACCGAGGCAGCCTGAGCGGTGGCTGACGCCATGATCACCGTGAGGCGATCATGCTCACCCAACCGTCCCACTGCCTCACCCTGATCACACGCCATGATCGCCGTGAGACGGTTGTGCCCGCCAGACCGTACGACCGCATCACCGCGATCACCGACCGCCTTCCGTGATCATCCTGAGCCAACGCGAGCGACGGGGAAACGAACGGTCCGGTCGGCCAGCGTTGTGCGGGCGAACCGGGGGCGGCCATCGGCTCGGCGGGGTTGACTGGAGTCGTGGGCCGCGGGGAGGAGCGACTCGCGCCGTACCGGCGCAAACGGGACTTCGCCCGCACACCCGAGCCGGCGGGTGACCGGCGCCAGCGGGCCCGACGCGACGCGCCGCGGCGGTTCGTCGTCCAGCGACACCGGGCCCGACGGCTGCACTACGACTTCCGCCTGGAGATCGACGGGGTACTGGTGAGCTGGGCGGTGCCGAAGGGTCCCACGCTGGACCCGAAGGCCCGCCGAATCGCGATTCCCACCGAAGACCATCCGCTGGAGTACTACGACTTCGAGGGCGTGATCCCGGCCGGCGAGTACGGCGGGGGCGACGTCATCGTCTGGGACAACGGGACCTGGGAACCGGCGGACGGCCAGGACCCCGCGCGAGCCCTGGCGGAGGGCGAGCTCCACTTCGACGTCACCGGCCACAAGCTGCGGGGCCGGTTCGTACTCGTCCGCACCGACGGGCGGGGCAGGGGTGGACGTGGCCCGGCCGACCGGGGTGGGCGCGGCCGGGCCGGGCGGGCGGGCGCCCGGGATAGCGCCGAGGCGGACGGTACCGGGGCCAGCGAACGGGGCCGCGAGCAGTGGCTGCTGCTGCACAAGCGGGACGAGTACGCCGCCGAGGGCTGGAATCCGGAGGAGCACCCGCTCTCCGTCCTCTCTGGACGGACCAACGACGAGGTGAAGGACGACCCCGATCGGCTGTGGCGGTCCGACCTTCCGGTCGCCGCCGCCTCGGTCTCACTCAAGCCGTCCACCGTAGACAGTGTCTCGGACGAGGAGCTGGCCGAACTGGACGCGTTGGGCTCGGAGGGGCGCTGGCACGTCTTCGGGCGTGAGCTGCGGGTGACCAATCTGGACAAGGTGCTGTTCCCGGGCCGGCCCCATGGTCCCGGCGACCGGGCGACCACCCGGCGTGGGCGCGGCCGGTCGCCCGACGGCGGCGACCGTACGGGCAAGTCGAGAAAGGGTGACCAGCCGGCCGCCCATCCGGACGAGCCGCCGGTGACCAAGCGGGACCTGCTGCGGTACGCCGCCCAGATCGCGCCCGTGCTGTTGCCGTACCTGTCGCGCCGCGCGCTGAACCTGCACCGATTCCCCGACGGGATCGACGGCAAGGCGTTCTGGCAGCGCGACCTGCCCGACCACGCGCCGGACTGGCTACCTCGCTGGGAGCACCGCGACAGCGGGTCCAGCCAGGTCACCACCCAGCTCGTGGTCGACGAACCGGCGGCGCTGGTGTGGGCGGCGAACTTCGGCGCCATCGAGTGGCACCCATGGACGTCGTGTGTGGACAGTCCGGACCAACCGACGTACGCCCTCATCGACATCGACCCGGGCGAGGAGAGCAGCTGGGAGGACGTCCTCACGCTGGCCCGCTTGCACCGCACCGCCTTCGAGCACCTCGGCGTCGTGGCCCGGCCCAAGCTGTCCGGCCAGCGCGGCATCCAGATCTGGGTGCCGATCGTGCGCGGGCCCAGCTTCCGCAGCACCCGGGCCTGGGTGCAGGGGCTGTCGAAGTCGATCGGCCAGGTCGTGCCGGACCTGGTGAGCTGGCAGTGGCAGCGGCGCGAGCGGGGCGGGCGGGCCCGCCTGGACTACACCCAGAACGCAATCAACAAGACACTCGTCGCCCCCTACAGCCCAAGGCCGGCCCCCGGGGCGCCGGTCTCGGCCCCCATCGACTGGGATGAACTCGACGACCCGACCCTGCGGCCGGATGCCTTCACGATCCGGACGATCCTGCCGCGCCTGCAGCAGCGGGGCGACCTGTTCGCCGACGTCCTGCACGCGGCCCAGTCGCTGCCCCCGCTGCGCTGACGCCACCGACCGTACGGCTGTCCCCGCTGGCGCCTCGGCGCCGCCCGCCGATGCCCGCGCTGCCCTGCACTGACAACGCGACACCCGGGCGGCAGCCGAGGCGTACGTGTCAGGACGCGGCCAGCTTCGGCCGTCCAATGCGGACAGACATCACCGCGGCGAAGAGGCACAGAATGCCTGAGGTGATCCAGGCCGGGTTGTAGTCACCGGTGAAGTCACGCACCAGACCGGCTCCGGTGGCCGCGACCGCCGCCCCGAACTGGTGCGAGGCGAAGACCCAGCCGAAGACGACCGGCCCGTCGGCCCCGAAGTGCAGCCGGCACAGGGCGATCGTGGGCGGCACCGTGGCGACCCAGTCCAAACCGTAGAAGATGATAAATACAATCATGCTCGGCTCGACGGTCGCAGCGATCAGCGACGGCAGGATGAGCAGCGACAGCCCGCGCAGCGCGTAGTACGCCCCGAGCAGGGCCCGGGAGTCGAAGCGGTCGGTGAGCCAGCCCGAGATGACCGTACCGACGATATCGAATATGCCAATGACAGCAAGCAGGTTGGCCGCGGTGGTCTCGGGCATGCCGTGGTCATGGCTGGCCGGAATGAGGTGGGTGGCGACCAGCCCGTTCGTGCTGGCCCCGCAGATCGCGAACCCGCCCACCAGCAGCCAGAACGTCCCGGACCGCGACGCGGTGCGCAACACGGTCAGCGCCCGGCGGGCCGCCCCGGCCGTGCGCGGGGGCGGCGGCACGAGTTCGCTGGCCCCGTAGGGCGGCAGGCCCACGTCGGCCGGGTAGTCGCGGACAAACCACAGCACCAGCGGCACGACCGCCAACGAGGCGCCGGCCACCGTCAGCGCGGCCACCCGCCAACCCGTCGCGGTGGCGATAGCCGCCAACGCGGGCAGGAAGATGAGCTGCCCCGTGGCGCCGGCCGCGGTCAGCACGCCGGTGACCACGCCCCGGTGCTTGACGAACCAACGCCCCGTGATGGTCGCCACGAAGACCAGCGCCATCGATCCGGTCCCGAGCCCCACCAGCACGCCCCACAGCAGGACGAGCTGCCAGCTCGCCGTCATGACGACGGTCAGTCCGCTGCCGGCCGCCACGAGCAGCAGCGCCGTCGCCACGACCCGCCGGACACCGAACCGGTCCATGAGCGCCGCCGCGAACGGGGCCGTGAGACCGTAGAGAACGAGGTTCACCGATACCGCCAGCGAGATGGTGCCGCGGCTCCAGCCGAACTCCTCCTCCAAGGGCGTGATCAGCACACCCGGGGTCGCGCGGAAGCCGGCCGCGCCCAGGCTCGCCACAAACGCGACGCCGGCCACCAACCAAGCGCGGTGCAGGACGAACCTCGTCGATTTCTGGATCTCGGTTTGCGTCACGACGGCCATCGTGACCGATATGGACCCCGGCGAGGAGTGGCCCGAACGCCACTATGTGAAAGAATCTGGCCATGACCCACCGAGTAGCGGTCCTCGTCCTGGACGGGGTCGCGTCCTTCGACCTCGGCACATCCACGCAGATCCTGGGTGCGGCGCGCACCGCGACCGGTGAGCGGCTCTACGACATACGGGTCTGCACCGCCGACGGCGGCCCGGCCCGCGCCTCGGGCGGCTTCACGATGGTGCCGGAGCACGGCCCGTCGGTCATCGACGACGCCGACACGGTGGTCATCCCGGGCCTGCACGGCGACTTCATGAAGCACGGCGTGCCCGAGTTCCGGGACGTCGAGGTGGCGGCCCTGCGCCGGATTCCGGTCACCACCCGGGTCGTCTCGATCTGCACCGCCGCATTCGCCGTGGCCCTGATCGGTCGCCTGGACGGCCGCCCCGCCACAACCCACTGGGCGTACGCCGACCAGTTCCAGCGCATGTACCCGACGGTGCGGCTGAACCCCGACGTGCTCTTCGTCGACGACGGCGACGTGCTGACCTCTGCCGGGGTCGGGGCCGGCGTCGACCTGTGCCTGCACCTCGTGCGGCGCGACTTCGGCAGCGAGGTCGCCAACCGGGCCGCCCGCCGAACCGTGATGCCCCCCTGGCGTGACGGCGGGCAGGCGCAGTACGTCGTACGCCACGTGCCCGACCCGGCCGGCTCGTCCACCGCCCCGGCCCGCGCCTACGCGTTGGCGAACCTTGATGCTCCCCTGGACCTGGCCACCCTGGCTCGGCAGTGCCGCATGAGCGTCCGGACCTTCACCCGCCGGTTCCGGGACGAGACCGGCCTCTCCCCGGCCGCCTGGGTCACCCGCCAGCGCGTGGAGCACGCCCGGCTGCTGCTCGAGTCCACCGACCTGTCCGTGGACGAGGTGGCCCGCCGGGCCGGCTTCGGCACCGCCGTGTCGCTGCGGGCCCACCTGCGGGCCGCGGTCGGGGTCTCCCCGCTCGCCTACCGCCGCACCTTCCGCCCCACGGTCACCGTCTGATCTTCAGCCGCGCCCCACGGTCACCGTCCGATCGTCAGCCACGCCGGCAGCTCGGTCGGACGTGATCTTGTAGCGCCTGATCCTCAGGGCAGCCGCGTCTGATCTCGTGAACCGCCGCGCCTGATCTCGTGGGCGGTCGCGCGGCCCTTCGGCGACGGCCGCGCCCGATCCCGCGAACGGCGGACAGCCGTTGTTACTTGCCAGTGGGCTACTCGGCGGATTTCTCGGCGGAGGCCCGCAGGGCGGCGATCTCGCGCTCAAAGTCCTCCAGGGTGTTGAAGGACCGGTACACGCTGGCGAAGCGCAGGTACGCCACCTCGTCGAGCTCCCGCAGCGGGCCGAGAATCGCCAGCCCGACCTCATGGCTGGGCACCTCGGCCGCCCCCTTCGCCCGCACCGTCTCCTCCACGCGTTGGGCCAGCAGGGCGATCGCGTCCTCATCGACCGGGCGGCCCTGGCACGCCTTGCGCACCCCAGCGATGATCTTCGCGCGACTGAAGGGCTCGGTGACGCCCGAGCGCTTCACGATGGCGAGGACAGCCTCTTCCACGGTCGTGAACCGCCGGCCGCACTCGGGACAGGCCCGACGGCGACGGATCAGCGCACCGTCCTCGGCCTCACGGGAGTCGACGACCCGGGAATCCGGGTGGCGGCAGTACGGGCAGCGCATGGCGCGGCGAGCCTAACGGACATCGACTGGTCCCGCCAAACACCACCCGTGTCGGGAGCCCGTGTCGGGGGCTGTGCCAGGAGGCCGTGCCAGGAAGGACGCCCTCTTGACGCCTAATGCCCAGGAAGGACTCCTTCCTGACATCGGGGGCAGCCGTTGCGTCACCGGACGACACGCCAGCGCCGAATCGATAGAACGGGTGTTTGAGTTTCCCGTTTCGGGCGGGTACGGTTGTTCGAGGACGGCGAGCATCGCGCCAACCATGCAGGTACGTACGTCAAGGAGGCTTCACGTGGCTACCGAGCAGGCCAAGCCGGCCAAGGCCCCGACCACGGGTGTGCGCCGCAAGCGCGGGGCCGCGGAGCTGCGGGCGGTGGAGCAGGTGATGACCGCGCTCCCCGAGGTCTTCGCCGCCGACCTGTCCCCCCGGCAGCGTCGCATCCTCGAGTTCATCCGCGAGACGGTCGACACCCGGGGCTATCCGCCGTCGGTTCGGGAGATCGGTGAGGCGGTTGGGCTGGTCTCGCCGTCCAGCGTCGCCTACCAGCTCAACGTGCTCGAGAAGAAGGGCTACCTGCGCAAGGACCCCAACCGTCCCCGCGCCTACGACGCCCGGCCGAGCAGCGAACTGCTGGACGACGAGGAGTCCGTACGCGCCTCGCGCCCCGCGCCCGCCTACGTCCCCGTGCTCGGGCGCATCGCGGCGGGCGGGCCGATCCTGGCCGAGCAGGCGATCGAGGACGTCTTCCCCCTTCCCCGCGAGATCGTGGGCGAGGGCACGCTGTTCCTGTTGTCGGTGAAGGGCGACTCCATGCTCGACGCCGCGATCTGTGACGGCGACTACGTCGTGGTCCGGCAGCAGCCGACCGCCAACAACGGTGAGATCGTCGCCGCGATGATCGACGGCGAGGCGACCGTCAAGACCTACCGCTACCGGGACGGGCATGTGTGGCTGATGCCCCACAATCCGGCCTACGAGCCGATCCTGGGCGACAACGCCACGATCCTCGGCAAGGTCGTCGCCGTGATCCGACGCGTGTAGCCCAACGGCCGAGCCTTTCGCCAGCAGCGGGTAGGCGGAACCTTCCGCCTTCAGGTGGTGGAGGTCATCGGCCGGGACAACTCGGCCGGCGGCGGACAACCTGGCCGGCGGCGGACAACCTGGCCGGCGGCGGAAAACCTGGCTGGCGGCCGACCTCGGTAGAGGCGGGCAGGTGCAGCCCGCCGATCCGGTCCTCGGCGTGCAGCGTTCCCGATACCGGGAGACAGCCTGGTCACGGGAAGACCGCCCGGCTAGCGGGAGACGGGCCGGGCACCCGGAGGCGATCCAGTTACCGGGTACGCAGTCCGGTGGCCGGGGCTGGTCCGGCCGCCGACGGTCGGTCGGGGCCGTCAGTAGCCCCGACCGCGGCCGTAGTCGTCGTATCCGGGCTGGGCGCCGTAGTCGCCATAGCCGGGCTGAGCGCCGTAGTCGCCGTACCCGGGCTGGGCGCCGTAGTCCTGGCCGTAGCCCTGCCCGCCGTACCCGGCGTCGCCGTACCCCTGGCCCCCGTAGCCCGGCTGGTAACCGCCGTACCCCTGGTCGCCGTACCCGGCGTCGCCGTAGCCCTGGTCGCCGTACCCGGCGTCGCCGTAGCCCTGCTGGTAGCCGCCGTAGCCCTGATCGCCGTACCCACTGCCATAGCCGTCGTCGTACCCGGCCCCGGTGTAGGCCGGCTCACGCTCGTACTCGTCGTCCCGCGACCGCCCGCGACGCCGACGCGACCGACGATCGTCGTAGTCGTCGTCGTCCTCGTCATCGTCATAGTCGTCGTCGTACTCGTCGTCGTAGTCGTCATCGTCGTAGTCATCGTCTTCCATGCGACGACGACGGGCCCGGCGGATGCCGATGATGCCGGCGATCGCGAGGACCAGGCCGACCACGCCCACGGCCGCGATGATCTTCGTGAGCTGCGACATGTTGAAGCCGCCGCCACCCTCATCCGTCGGAGGGGCCGGCTCCTCGGTGACGACCGGTGGGGGCGGCGCGACGTACCGGTTGTACGTCAGAACCTGCGGCGCGGTGCTCGACCCGTCCGGTCGGGTCGAGACGGTGATGAACTGGGTGCCGTCGGCCGAGTAGGTGATTGCCTCGCCCTGCGGCTCGTTCGGCAACGGCGTCACCCCGATGGGCTTGCCCTGAATGGCCGCGACGATGTCCCCACCGGTGACCTCGTACTCGTAGGCGTCCGAGTAGGTCCGGATGACGACACGCGACCGGTCCGCGGTCATGGCCGCCCCGGTCACCGTTCCCTCGCCCACGGCGCCTTGCGGGTTCGGCGTGCCGGTCTGCATCGCCCGCCACTCGCCCACGCGGGTGAGCGGGGCCGCCTCACCATCCTCCGGGCCGAGCTGGGCCGGCTTGTAGATTCCGGCAACCCCGGCCGACTCCGTGATCACGAAGATGGGCAGGCCATCGGAGCCCAGCAGCATCGCCTTCCCGCTCAACTTGCCCGACGGGAAGCTGAAGCGGTAGATCTCCCAGCCGGCGCCGTCGGGAACCACCTTCTCCATGGCGATCCCTCGCTCCCGCACCAGGTCCTTGTCTCCGCAGTCGCATACGTAGAACGCGCCGTCGACGAAGAGGAGATCCTGCGGGTCGTACGGGTCCTCGTACCACGGCTCTGGGCTGGGCGTGCAGGTGGACGGATCGAGAGTCGTGATGACCAACTGCGTTGGGTTCTGCCGGACGCCGCCCTCGACGACGGCCAGACCGGCCGGGGTCATCGCGATGCCGGTGATCTCGTCGAGGTCGTTGGGAACCGAACACCCGGGCGTGCCGGGGTTCGCCGGACCAACCAACTGCTGCGACCCTCCCCCGGTCGCCGGCTCCGTCGGCTCGGCGGGCGTAGCCTCCTCGGCTGACACGGGGCCCCCGCCGAGCCCGGCAACCAGGACGCCGACCGCGGCGCCAACCAGCAGCCTCGACGCCAACCGGGACACGGGAAAGCGGGAGGTGTGACGCAGCATGCCGGCTAGTCTGTCAGAATGCCGGCCGAGAACGAAGTCCGGGCGAGTCTCCTGACAGTTCCGCACAAGCCATAGCGTCCGCGCGATAGCGGCGAGCGACGGTCCGACAACAGCCCGTGCTCACAGTGAGAGTCGCGGGCCGCCGCGAAGCGAAACACCTTACGCTTTCCCCACCGGCACCCGGTATGCAGCGAACCGGCCCGCGCTCAGCTCACCGGCGTCGCGACGAACGGCGCGAGCCGAGCCGCCGCATGCTCGCTCACCCGGACGCGCAGCCGGGTGCCAGTGGCCGTGTGCTCGGTCTCGAGCACCTCGCCCCGCTCGTGGAGCCGGGCGATGACGTCGCCCCGGTCGTACGGAACCAGCAGCTCCAGCTCCACCGCGGGCCGGGGCAACAACTGGTCGATCGTGTGCCGCAGCGTGTCCAGACCCTCACCGGTCCGGGCGGAAACGAAGACCGCGTCGGGCCACAGGCGCTTGAGCCGCAGTAGAACCTCGTCGTCCACGGCGTCAACCTTGTTGACGACCAGGAGCTCGGTCTCCGGCACGCTTTCCAGCTCGGACAGCACCGACCGTACGGCCCGCACCTGCTCCTCGGGGTGCGGGTGGCTGCCGTCGACCACGTGCAACAGCACGTCGGCGTCGACGACCTCCTCGAGCGTCGAGCGGAACGCCTCGACGAGCTGGTGCGGCAGGTGCCGCACGAAACCCACCGTGTCGGAGATGGTGTAGACGCGTCCGTCGTCGGTGCGGGCGCGACGCGTGGTCGGGTCGAGCGTCGCAAACAGCGCGTCCTCGACCAGCACGCCGGCGCCGGTGAGCCGGTTGAGCAGGGACGACTTGCCGGCATTGGTGTAGCCGGCGATCACCACGCTCGGGACCTTGTGCCGACGCCGGCCGGAGCGCTTCGTCTCCCGGATCGTGCGCATGGCGCCGATCTCGCGCTTGAGCTTGGCGATCCGCGCCCGGATCCGCCGCCGGTCGGTCTCGATCTTCGTCTCACCGGGACCGCGCAGACCCACGCCACCTCCGCCGCCGCGGGCGCTACCGCCCGCCTGCCGGGACAGCGCTTCACCCCACCCACGCAGCCGGGGCAGGAAGTACTGCAGCTGGGCCAGCTCGACCTGCGCCTTACCTTCCTTGCTCTTGGCGTGCTGGGCGAAGATGTCGAGGATCAGGGCGGTCCGGTCGATGACCTTGACCTTGATCTGCTCCTCCAGCGTGCGGAGCTGGCCGGGGGACAGTTCGCCGTCGCAGATCACCGTGTCGGCGCCGGTGCTCGCCACGACCGAGCACAGCTCCTCGACCTTGCCTCGCCCGATGAACGTCGCCGGGTCCGGCGTCTGCCGGCGCTGAATCAGCCCGTCGAGCACCTGGGAGCCGGCGGTGCGGGCCAGCTCAGCCAGCTCCTTGAGCGAGTTCTCGGCGTCCTCCGCCGTGCCCTCGGTCCACACGCCCACGAGGACGACCCGCTCCAGCCGGAGCTGGCGGTACTCGACCTCGCTGATGTCGGCGAGCTCCGTGCTCAGCCCGGGGACGCGCCGCAGCGCGTTGCGGTCGGCCGACTCGAAGTCCTCGCCGTCGATGTCGTATATGTTGGTTGGTTTGTCGATCATTGGTTCCCATGGTGCCACGGGAACGGCCTCTCCGCACCCGGGTAACGGCCGCCAACTTCAGGGCACCGTGGTTGAAAGCACCCGACCTTGGAAGTTTTCACCCCCTATAGGGGGTACTTGTTTCCATGATCGGAGTGGTCCCACGTCCGGCAGTCGGGACGACGCCGGATGGCAGACTGTCCGGGTGCGACTCGCGGCTGCGCTGACCACGTTCGCCCTGCTGCTGGGTACGGCCGCGCCGGGTGTTGCGTCAGGTGCAGCAGAGCAAGAAAGGGGTACGCCGGAGGCCGCGGGCGCGACGGGGGCCACGCCGGCGAGGGTCGCCGCAGGGACCATCTCGGCAGACGCCGCCGCCGGGGCCGCCCCGGCGGGCGTCGCGTCGGAAGCCACCTCAGCGGGCGTCGCGTGGGAAGCCACCGCAGCGGGCCTTCCGTCGGAAGCCACCTCGGCGGGCATCGCCTTTGGCGTCCGCAGGCTGGGCACCATCGGGGTCACCGAGCCGAGCGTGCCCACACCGGTCCAGGGCGAGGCCGTGTGCACTGTGGATGATCCGCGAGCCATCGACCTGTCCGGGCTGGTGGCGACCGCCGATGGCTATGTGTCGATCGTCGACAGCCAGTTCGATACCGACCAGGTCGTCATCGTGTACCTGGACCAGGCGTGCCGGGTCGTCCGGACGCTGCGCTACCCCACCCCGCCGCGCGACCCCGAGGACCTCGCCGTGGCCCCCGACGGCGCGCTCTGGGTGGCCGACATCGGCGACAACGTGACCGCCCCCGAGCGCCGGCGGACCATCGCCCTGTGGCGCATCCCGCCCGACGGCGGCCCGCCGGTCATCCACCGACTCACCTACCCCGATGGACCCCACGACGCCGAGGCGCTGCTCTTCGCCGCCGACGGCAGCCCGGTGATCATCACCAAGGAACTGGGCCAGACGTCGTACGTCTACCAGGCCACCCGGCCGCTGGAGCCGAACACGCCCGAGGGCGTACCCCTGCGCCTGGTCGGCGAGTTCCACCCGGTCATCACCAGCGGCCCGAGCGACCTCATGCAGCTCATGGAGACGATGGTGACCGGAGCCGCCACCAGCCCGGACCGCTCCCGGGTGGCGCTGCGCACCTACACGGCCATCTACGAGTGGGACGTACCCGACGGTGACGTGGTGAAGGCCATCACGACCACCACGCCCCGCATGCTGCTCGTGGACAATGAGCCCCAGGGCGAGGCGGTTGCGTACACAGTGGACGGCCAGAGCCTGCTGACCATCTCCGATGTCGCCGGTCCCGCGTCCATCCTGCGCTACCCGCGCCCCACGGCCCCGGCCCACGGGCAGCCGACCGCGCTGGCCACCGTCACGGCGTCGCCCGCCATGACCACGACGGCCTGGCTCGCGTACGCCCTGGCCGTCGTCGGCCTGGCCGTGCTGGCCGGCTTCGTGGTCTGGTGGCTGGCCCGCCGTCTGCTCCGGTGAGCCGCCCGATCACTCCCCGGCCGCCGCGTCGGTGAGCGTCACCGTCCCGGCGGCCACGAACACGGCCGGACCGGTGAGCACGCACGATCCGTCCTCGCCGATGGCCACCGTGAGCTGCCCGCCCGGGACATTGACGGTCACCGTGCCCGAGACTCCATTGAGGACGACGCCGGCCACCGCGCAGGCGCCCGAGCCACACGACAGGGTCTCGCCCACGCCCCGCTCCACCACGCGCATCCGCACGTGCCCGGGCGCAACCGGTACGACGAACTCCACGTTGGCGCCGGCCGGGAACTGGTCAGGGTCGAGCACCGGCGGCTCCCGCAGGTCCAGATCGTCCAGGGTGGACACCAGACAGACCAGGTTCGGGTTGCCGCAGGTGGCGGCGGTGCCCTTGAGCTCCAGCCCGGCCACGCGCACGACCCCGGGGCCGCCGACCACGACCGGCGGCATGGCGACCGAGACCTCGGACGGGCCCACCGTCGCCGTCACCACGCCCGCCCGGGTGAGGAACGACACCTGGGGGCCGGCCGCGAGCCCGGTCTCGACGAGGTACCGCGCGAACACCCGCGCCCCGTTGCCGCACATCTCGGCGAGCGACCCGTCGGCGTTGCGGTAGTCCATGAACCACTCAGGTGGGGTACCGGATGCGCTGGCGACGCCAGGCACCTCAGTGGGCCCGTCGACCACGTAAGCCGTACGGACGACCCGCAGCAGGCCGTCGGCCCCGAGCCCTCGTCGCCGGTCGCACAGGGCGGCCACCTGGGCAGGCGACAGCGCGAGCCGACCGTCGGGGTCGGGCACGATGACGAAGTCGTTGCCGGTGCCGTGCCCCTTCATGAACGGCACGCCATTCGGGATGAGCCCGCGATCCGAGAGGCTCGCGCCAGGGTCCGTCGACATCCTGGCCATTGTGTCAGCCGGTCCGGCCGCCCGTCGGCGCAGCCGGCCGGTCAGCCCGAACGCAGGGTCCCGCCCCTGCGCTGGGCGCCCCGGGCCCGCCGGCGTGGGGCGACCCGGGCCCGCCGGCGTGGGGCGACCCGCGCCCACACAAGGGCCCATCTTCCGGACATACCCGACTTACTGGGCGGTTGACTGCACCCCGAACGGGGCGGAGAGGTGCCCGTTGCGCCCGACCGGAGCGGCCGCGCAGACCGCGAGCGCGTCGTCGACCAGCGTCGGCGAGCCGCCGTCGAGCCACACCACGGACGGGTCACGCCGGAACCAGGAGCGCTGCCGCCGTACGAACCGCCGGGTCGCCTGCACCGTCTCGTCGCGGGCCTCGGCCAGCGTGCACTCGCCGGCCAGGTACCGCAGAACCTGCTGGTAGCCGAGGGCGCGCGACGCCGTACGGCCCTCCCGGAGGCCACGCGCCTCCAGCGCCCGCACCTCCTCGACCAGCCCGTCGGCGAACATCCGGTCCACCCGCGCCGCGATCAGCTCGTCCAGCTCGGCCGGGTCGCGGTCGACTCCGATATGGACCGCCGGGTAGTACGGGGTCGGCTCGGGCAGCGAGGCCACGAACGTACCGGTCAGCGTCACGACCTCGAGCGCCCGCACGATCCGCCGCCCGTTGGTCGGCAGGATGCGAGCCGCCGCCTCCGGCGCCCGCTCGGCGAGCCGGGCGTGCAGGGCGGCCGGCCCGACCCGGGCCAGCTCGGCCTCCAGCGAGGCGCGCAGCTCCGGATCGGTCCCCGGAAAGTCGAACTGCTCCAGCACCGCGCGGACGTACAGCCCCGATCCGCCGACCAGCAGCGGCACCCGGCCCCGGGCATAGATGTCGTCGATCGCCGCCCGGGCCACCGCCTGGTAGGCGACCACGCTGGCCGGCTCGGTGACATCCCAGATGTCGAGCACGTGGTGGGGCACGCCGCGACGCTCCTCGGGGCGCAGCTTGGCCGTGCCGATGTCCATGCCCCGGTAGAGCTGCATCGAGTCGGCGTTGACCACCTCGCCGTTCAGCCGGAGCGCCAGCTCCACGCCCAGCGCGGACTTGCCGGCGGCGGTTGGACCGATGACGGCCACCACCGGCGACGCGGCCGCGACACGCGGAACACCCGTCCTCAGAGCCGCTGTGGACATCTGGAAACGCTCCCAAGGTGGTGGAAGGTCACGGTTCGGCTGCACTGACCGCTCAGCCGCTCGACGGGGACCCCACGTGACCTGTGAGAATAGCGAAGAACGGCGCCCGCGATACATGATGTTCGCAAGCGCCGCGTCACTCCGTCCCACGACGCGCACAGGTGCGCCCAATGGGGCGGTGGGAGCGCATCGGGCGGCGTCGCCGGTGGGAAGCCGGGGCGGCCGGGTACAAGAGGGCGGACACGGGCATGGACCACACGAGTTTCGGCCGGATCGACTCGGACGGCACGGTCTACGTCAAGACGGCCACGGGGGAACGGGCCGTGGGCTCGTGGCATGCGGGCACCATCGAGGAAGGCCTGGCGCACTACGCCCGGCGGTTCGACGACATCGTGACCGAGGTCGACCTGATCGAGACGCGCCTCAGCACCGGCGTGGCCGACCCGGGCCAGACGATCAACCGGCTGCGCCAGATCCGGGACTCGCTTGACGAGGCGGCCGTGGTCGGCGACCTGGTCGGCCTGGCCGAGCGGCTGGAGAAGCTCATCGCCACCGCCGAGCAGCGGGCGGCGGAAGCCCGCGCGGCCCGCGAGGCGGCCCGGGCCGAGGCGCTGGCCCGCAAGACGGCGCTCGCCGAGGAGGCCGAGCAGATCGCCGCCACCTCCACCCAGTGGAAGGCCGCTGGCGACCGGCTGCGGGAGATCCTCGAGGAATGGAAGACCATCAAGGGGATCGACAAGAAGACCGACGCCGAGCTGTGGAAGCGCTACTCGGCCGCCCGTGACTCGTTCGCCCGCCGTCGGGGAGCGCACTTCGCCAGCCTCGACGCGCAGCGCAAGCAGGCCACCGCCCGCAAGGAGGAGCTGGTCGCCGAGGCCGAGTCGCTCAAGGACTCGACCGACTGGGCGCCCACGGCCGCGCGGCTGAAGGAGCTCATGGCCGAGTGGAAGGCGGCGCCGCGGGCCAGCAAGGAGGTCGAGCAGCGGCTGTGGGAGAGGTTCCGAGCCGCCCAGGACCACTTCTTCACCCGGCGCAGTGAGGTCTTCGCGGCGCGGGACGCCGAGCAGCGGCAGACGCTGGAGAAGCGCCAGGCGCTGCTCGCCGAGGCGGAGGCGCTGGACATCGACGCCGACCCGCAGGCGGCTCAGCAGCGGCTGCGGGAGATCCAGGCCCGCTGGCACGAGACCGGCCGCCTGCCGCGCGACGTCGCGGCCGGCCTGGAGCGGCGGCTGCGGGCGGTCGAGGAGAAGGTCCGGGCGGCGGTGGATTCCGCCTGGCGCCGGACGACCCCCGAGGACAACCCGATCCTCGCCCAGATGCGCGAGCAGGTCGCCGAGGCGGAGGCCCGGCTGGAGCGCGCCCAGGCCTCGGGCGACCCCCGGCGCATCCGTCAGGCCGAGCAGGCGCTCGAGGTCAAGCGGAAGTTCCTCGAGCTCGCCGAGCGCCCGAGCTGAGGCGTCCGGACCCACCAGAGCCCAGAGAGCGGCTATCTGGGCAAGCACGGCCCGGCGGGGTGTCCAGGAAGTGGCTTCTTGGGCACCCCGGCTTCTTGGGCGCCTGTGGCTTCGTGGACTCCTGCGGCGAGTGGGCACCCCGGCGGGCGAGCCCGGGCGGCCGGCCGAGCCCGGCCAGCCCGAGATCACGCCCCGACGGGTCGCCGCCCGGGTCACTCCTCCGACGGGTCGCAGTCCCCCACGGCGTACTTCGGGTCGGTGGCGAACCCGCCAGCGTCGGCCGCCTCGGCCGCCTCCGCCACATCGGCGTCGGGCGGCTCGCCCGCGCCCAGGGCAGCCGACCCGCCCGACGACCCCGCGATCGCGGCCAGCTCGCCCGACGGCAGCACCCCGCTGCGGTTGTAGGCGACGAGCCGGGCCCGGCTGTCGGCCAGGTCCAGCTCCCGCAGGGTGAGCTGCCCGATACGGTCGGTCGGCCCGAACGCGGCGTCCTCGACCCGCTCCATCGACAGCCGATCGGGCTGGTACGCCAGGTTGTCGCCGACCGTGTCGAGGATCGAGTAGTCGTCGCCCCGGCGCAGGCGCAGCGTCACCTCGCCCGTGATGGCCGAGCCGACCCAGCGCACCAGCGAGTCCCGCAGCATCAGGGCCTGCGGGTCGAACCAGCGGCCCTCGTAGAGCAGTCGCCCGAGCCGCCGGCCCATCGTACGATAGTTTTCGATGGTTGCCTCGTTGTGGATCGCCGTGACGAGCCGCTCGTACGCGATGTGCAGCAGGGCCATGCCCGGCGCCTCGTAGACGCCCCGGCTCTTCGCCTCGATGATGCGGTTCTCGATGTTGTCGGACAGGCCCAGCCCGTGCCGGCCACCGATCTCGTTGGCCTCCAGCACGAGATCGATGTCGTTGTCGAACGTCTTGCCGTTGATCGACACCGGCCAGCCCTCGACGAAGGCGATCCGGACGTCCTCGGGCTCGATCTCCACCGACGGGTCCCAGTGGGCCACACCCATGATCGGTTTGATGATCTCGGCGCTGACCGAGAGGAGCTCCAGCTGCTTGGCCTCGTGAGTGGCGCCCCAGATGTTGGCGTCGGTGGAATACGCCTTCTCGGCCGGGTCCCGGTAGGGCAGGTTGCGCGCGGTCAGGAAGGCGCTCATCTCGGCCCGGCCGCCCAGGTCGGCCACGAACGCCGGGTCCAGCCACGGCTTGTAGATGCGGATGGACGGGTTCACCAGCACGGCGTAGCGGTAGAACCGCTCGATGTCGTTGCCCTTGTAGGTGCTGCCGTCGCCCCAGATTTCCACGCCGTCCTCGACCATGGCCCGCACGAGCATCGTGCCGGTCACGGCCCGCCCCAGCGGGGTGGTGTTGAAGTACGTCTTCCCGGCCGTGCTGATGTGGAATGCCCCACACTGCAGGGCGTACAGGCCTTCCCGCACCAGCTCGGCCCGGCAGTCGATGAGACGGGCCTTCTCCGCGCCGTACTGCAGCGCCCGGGCGGGCACGTTCTCGATGTCGGGCTCGTCGTACTGGCCCAGATTGGCCGTGTACGCGTACGGGATCGCCCCGCCGGCGCGCATCCAGGCGACCGACGCCGATGTGTCCAGACCACCGGAGAAGGCGATACCGACCCGCTCGCCGCGCGGAAGTGAGGCCAGGAAGCGTGACATGGCGCAGATGGTACCGGTGGGGCGTTCCGGTACCGTCGGGACGTGCAGGCGTCCATCCTGAGTGTCAATATCGGCCGGCCGACCCGGGCCGCGTGGGTCGGCGAGGACCGGGCCACCGGCATCGACAAGCGCCCGGTGGCCGGACCGGTCCGGCTCGAGCCGCTGGGCGTCGTGGGCGACCACGTGCTCAACCGGAAGGCGCACGGCGGCGTCGACCAGGCCGTCTACGCCTACGCCTCGGAGGACGCCGCCTGGTGGGCCGAGACGCTGGGGCGGACGCTGGACCCCGGCAACTTCGGGGAGAACCTGACCACCGCAGGTATCGACCTCAACAAGTGCGTCATCGGTGAGCGGTGGACGGTCGGGACGGCCGTGCTCGAGGTGAGCCGGCCCCGCATCCCCTGCACGGTCTTCGCCGGGTTCTGGGACGTGCCCGACCTGGTCCGGCGGTTCACCGAACGCGCCCACCCGGGCACATACCTGCGGGTGCTGACCCCCGGCTCGGTGCAGGCCGGGGACCGGATCGAGGTCGTGCACCGCCCCGACCACGGGGTGACGATCGACGTGGTGTTCCGAGCCCTGACGCTCGAGCCGGCCCTGCTCCCCCGCCTGCTCGACGCCCCGCAACTGCCGACGGCCCTGCGCGACCTGGCCGCCCGGCGGGTCGCCGCATCCTCCCGGGCGGCGGCTGCGGAGACGGGCCGGTGATCCGGATCGAACTGGACGAGCCCACGCTCGCCCGCACCCGGATCGCGATCAGTCCACTGTGGGAGACGGTCAACAGCATCTTTCTGCTGGACCGCCATCCCGAGAACGCGCCGTGGCCGTACGACACGTGGGCCCGCCACGCCCGGGCCGTGCTCGCCGGCTTCCCGCCCGACGCCGCCATCCGCATCTATTTCGGCCTCACCCGGTTTCCAGACTTCATTCAGCCCGTCCCGCCGGCGTCCGCACCGACGATCGAGGAGGAGCTGGCGATCCTGCGGGCCACCCCGGCCGAGGTGATTGACGCCCAGCTCGCTGACTACGAGGAGCTGCCCCACTACGACCGGTTCCGGCCGTTCGTCGAGCGGCGGGAACAGGCGCTGGCCGAGCTCGCCGACGACCTGCTCGCCTACCATCGGGCGGCCCTCGGCCCGTGGTGGCCGGCCATGCGGGCGGCCCTGGACGAGGAGGTGCTGTACCGGGCCCGGGCGCTGGCCATGGACGGTCCGGATGCCCTGCTGGCGGACCTGCACGAACGGATCCGGTGGGAGCGGCCGATCCTGACCCTGGTCAAGAAGGTGGAGCACTCGTTCCAGGCGTTGGACAAGCGGCTGCTGCTGGTGCCGCTGATCTTCTCCCGGGGCGCGCTGACCTGCACGACCGACGACCCCCACGTGGTGGCCGTCTCCTACCAGGCCCGTGGGGCAGCGCTGCTCGCCGACGGGCCGCCCGACCCGCGCCGCGACCCGGACGGCCTGGAGATCCTGGTCGGGCGCGGGCGCGCCGCCGTGCTGCGGGCCCTGCGCCGCCCGGCCACGACGGCCGGAATCGCCACCGAGCTCGGGCTGGCCCCGAGCACCGTCTCGGAGCACCTCAGCGCGCTGGCCGCGGCCGGCGTGGTCCATCGCCGCCGGGTGGGCCGGCGCGTGCTGTACGGGCTCGAACCGGCCGGCGTCGCCCTCGTGACGCTGCTCGGCGACGAGACGCCGCAATCCCGCTCCGGGCCGTACTCCCGCTCCGCCTGACCGAGCACTGAACCGGACGGCCGCCCGGCGGCCCGGCGCTGGGCCGGTTCGGCGCGGCCACGGTTCCCGGCGATCGGCGAATTCGGCCAACGCCGAATTCATTTCGATGGTGCTGGGCGGACCGTACGCTCAGCCTGTGAGGGGACGTGGGACAGGTGTTCGGAGCCGAGAGGCCGGGCTGGCGATCGAGGCGAAAGGACTGCGCCGGGTCTATCGCAACCGCACCGGTTGGCTACGGCCCCGACGCACGCAGGTGGAGGCCGTACGGGGTGTGGACCTGACCGTCCGGCGCGGTGAGCTGTTCGGGCTGCTCGGCCCGAACGGGGCGGGCAAGACCACGACCATCAAAATGCTGAATACATTGCTGGTCCCGACCGCCGGCACGGCCCGGGTCTGCGGCTTCGATGTGGTCGGCGACACCATGCAGGTACGGCGCCGGATCGGCTACGTCTTCGGCGGCGACCGTGGGCTCTACGACCGGCTCACCGCGTTGGACAACCTGCGCTACTTCGCCGAGCTGTACGGGGTGCCGCACCGCGACCAGCGCCGGCGCATCGGCGAGCTGCTCGAGCTGGTGGGGCTGACCGGCCGGGAACGCGAACGGGTCGAGGGCTACTCGCGGGGCATGCGGCAGCGCCTGCACATCGCCCGCGGCCTGCTGCACTCGCCGGAGCTGCTCTTCCTGGACGAACCATCAATCGGAGTCGATCCGGTCGGCGCCCGGGAGCTGCGCCGGACCGTGGCGAACCTGGCCGCCACCGGCACCACCGTCCTGCTCACCACGCACTACATGGCCGAGGCCGACGAGCTGTGCAGCCGCATCGCCGTGATCGCCGATGGACGGATCCGCGCTCTCGGCACGCCGGCCGAGCTGCGACGGTACGCGGAGGGTCGACGGGTGGTGGAGGTCGAGGCGTACGGCGTCGACGACGGCCATCTCGCGGCGATCCGCCGCCTGCCCGGGGTCCGGGACTGCGCCGTCGAGGAGCGCGGCGCCGGCCAGGTGCTGACGGTTCAGTCGGACACGGGGCGCGACGTGCAACCGGAGGTGCTGCGCGTGCTCTCCGGGCTTCGCCTGGGCCGGGTCAGCACCCGCGAGCCCACGCTCGAGGACGCGTACGTCGCCATCGTCAGCGAGAGCTCGGCCCCATCGTCCACGGTGGACCTACCGGAGACGGTCGGGGTGGCGCCATGAACCTGGTCCGGATGCTCGCGGTCGGTACCTGGCTGCACGTCAAGCAGCTCAGCCGGTCCCCGTTCGAGATCGCCACGTCGATCCTCATTCCGCTGGTGCAGGCGACGCTCGCCGTCTACCTGTTCCGGGCCAGTCCGCAGCCGCAGGCCCTGCTCGGCGCCGCCGTGGGGGCCGGCCTGATGGGGGTCTGGTCGTCTGTCCTGTTTGGATCGGGCGGGGCCATCCAGCGGCACCGCTGGGAAGGCACGCTGGAGGTTCTCCTGCTGGCGCCCCGGCGGCCCGCCCTGGTGATCCTGCCGTTCACCTTCGCCACCGCAGTGACCGGCGCGTACTCGATCATGGCGACCCTGCTCTGGGGCCGGCTGCTGTACGGCATCCGGCTCACCTTCGCCGATCCGGTCGGCTTCGTCGTGGCCGTGCCGGTCTGCGTCCTGAGCCTGGGAATGTTCGGGCTCCTGCTCGCCTCCACGTTCGTGCTGATGCGCAACGCCAACGCGCTCACCAACGCGCTCGAATATCCGATCTGGCTGCTGTCCGGCATGCTGATTCCGATCACGGCCCTGCCCGGATGGACCGGGCCGATCGCCGCGGTGCTGCCGACGACGTGGGGCTCGCGGGCGGTCCGGGCTGCCGCGACCGGCGGTGACGTCTGGCCGCTGCTGGCGGTGTGTCTGGCGATCAGCCTCGTCTGCCTGGTCCTCGGCGCGCTGGCTCTGTCGTACGTGGAGCGTCGCGCCCGGGTCGCGGCGACGCTGGCTTTGTCGTGAGGAGTGTCGATGCTTCGGCTGATCGGCGTGGGCGGCGTCATCGCCTACCGGGCCCTGTTCAACTGGACGACCCCGGCCATGTTCGTGGGCACGCTGCTGGTGGGCCCGGTGTTCCAGCTGCTGTTCTTCGCGTTCCTCGGCCGGCAGCTCGGGGTCGGCAGCGACCACTTCTACATCGTGGGCAACGCCGTATTCGCCTCCGCCACCGCCTGCGTCTACGGCGGGGTGATGGCCGTGGCGAATGAGCGCCGGTTCGGCACGCTCGGGCACGTGCTGCTCTCACCCCGCAGCCGGACCGCTATCTTCCTGGGACGCGCTCTGCCGTACGCCGCCAACGGGCTGCTCGTCGCCGCCATCACGCTGCTGGGTGGCGTCCTCGTGCTGGGTTTGTCCGTGCCCGGGTCGGCGCTGCCGGGCCTGCTGCTCGCCTTCGCCGCCGGGTCGGTGTCGAGCGCGTTCTTCGGTCTGGCCCTCGGTGCTGTCGGCCTGCGGCTGCGCGACGTGTGGCTGATCTCCAACGTGGCGGTGGCCCTCATGCTGCTGCTGACCGCCGTGAATGTTCCCGCGGCCGCGCTCCCGGAATGGATCCGTGCCGTCGGGTCGTTCGTGCCGATCACTCACGCGGCCGAGGCAGCCCGCCGTCTCGCGGCCGAGGGCTCGCCGGCAGACAGCCTCGCCCCGCTGGGGGTCGAGCTGGTCGTGGGCGTCGCCTACGCCGGGCTGGCCGCCGTGCTGCTGAGGATCTTCGAAGCCGAGAGCCGCCGCCGGGCCTCCCTCGACACGCTCTGACCGGGGCAGACTCCTGGGCGGGCCCGTCCGCAGCGCGGCATCGGCGCGACGGCAGTGCCTGGACACAGCGCTGTCCGTGGCCTCAGCCGTCGTCCTGGGCGTCGTGCGCGAGCAGGGCCAACTGGATCCGGCTGGACAGGCCGAGCTTGTTCAGGGCACTCGAGATGTGGGCCTTGACGGTGCCGACGGACATGAACAGGCGTTCGGCGATCTCCACATTGGACAGCCCGTCGGCGACGGCGCGAGCCACGTCCCGCTCGCGTTCGGAGAGCTGGGCCAGCCGCTGACTGGCCACGCGGTGGCGTTCGGCCCGAGCATCACGGGACCCGGTCGCGTGCTGGATGAGGGTCCGGATCACGGACGGCGAGAGCACGGGCTCGCCGGCCGCCGCTCGGCGGACCAGGTCGACGATCTGCTCCGGCGGCGTGTGCTTGACCAGAAAGCCAGCCGCTCCGGCTTGCAGGGCGGCCAGCACCGTCGCATCATCGTCAAATGTCGTCAATACAACGATGGCCGGCGAGCGCCCCTGAGTGGCGGCGACCGCCCGAGTGGCGGATATGCCGTCCAGCACAGGCATCCGTACATCCATGAGGACCACATCCGGCCGCAGCCGGGTGATGGCGTCGGCGACCTGGCTACCGTCGGCCGACTCGCCAACCACCTCCAGATCCGGCTCGCCGCCGAGCATCAGCCGCAGACCCGTACGGACCAGCGGGTCGTCGTCGACGAGCAGTACCCGGATCGGTTCGGTCACGCTCATGACCGCCACGGTAGCCGGACCACCAGCCGGAACGCCCCGTTGACGACCCCGTGCTCCAGGGTGCCGCCGTCGAGCGCGACCCGCTCGCTGAGCCCGGCCAGACCCGAGCGGGCGCCCGGGGCCATCGTCGACGGCGACGCGACCGGGTTGCTCACGGTGACCAGCAGGCCGTCATCCGGAACCGTCCGAACGGCAACGGCGACGGGGGCGTCCGGGGCATGCTTGCGGGCGTTGGTGAGTCCCTCTTGGACGACCCGGTACACGGTGCGCTGCACGCTCGGACGCAGCCGGGTGGCCACGGACTCCAACGATTCCCCGCCGCTCGCTGGAGCGGAATCTGCGAATAATTCCACGTGCAGCGTGACTCGTTGACCCGCGGCCACGGCCTCGGCGACCAACGTATCGAGGTCAGCCAACCCGGGCTGGGGTCGGTCGGCGACCATGTTCTCCTCGCTGCGCAGCACCGCCAGCACCTCGCTCAGCTCCACCATGGCCAGCCGGACGGTGTCGTTGATGACGCCCACGGCCCTCCTCACCTCGGCGGGATCCAGCGGCTCACCGCGGCCGCTGTCGGCTTGCGCCATGCGGTACGCCAGCGCGCCGGCGTGGACCGACGCCAGGGAGATCCGGTGTCCGAGCACGTCGTGCATCTCCCGGGCGATACGCTCCCGTTCCGCGCGCCGGGCGGCGCGTTCCCGCTCGACGCGCTCGTGTTCGGCCGCCTGTTGCCGGTCGGTCATGAGCTGCCGCCGCGCCCGAACGGCCATGCCGAAGCCGAGCGGGGTGAGGTACATCAGGCCGATGATCGTGACGTACGCCCACGGGGTCACGCCCGGGGGCGGGTTCTCGTAGCCGAACGGTACGGCGGCGACGAGGTGCAGGCCCGTGGCGACGGTGGCGGCCACCCACCCGCGATGCACGGCGACCGTCAGCACCGCCACCAGGGCGGCGCCGAGCGCGGTGCCGGCGACCGTGAGCACGGCCACCATAGCCAGCGCGAGGGCGAGCGGGAACCGCCGACGCCACCAGAGCGCGAGGCAGGCCACCGCACCGACCCACGGGTCGGCCGACAAGGTCCACGCCGGCACCGCGTCGACGTAGTGGGGTGGACCGTCCAGCCAGCCGACCAACCAGGCGGCGGCCGCGAAGCCGAAGAGCAGCGTATCGACGGCCCAGTCCCGGGCGGTGCGGTGGGGCTGGGCGAGCATGGCGCGAGCCTACGGCGGGACCGACGATTGCGCCTCTGTCCACAGGCGGCGAATCACTCGCCGACTCCGCTCCGGTGGCTGCGCGGAATTGGCCGGTCGGACAGGCGCCCTGGCCGCCGGACAGATGCGGGGCCGTCGCCGTGGCGCCCACGATCGCCCCATGACCCGCGCCTCTCAGTCCTCGGCCGACACGCCGACGCGCCAGTCCTCAGCCGAAACAACGACGCGGCGCCTGCTCGCCTGCGGTGCCATCGGAGCCGTCGGCTTCGTGGCGGTGTTCCTCGTCGATGGGGCCACGCGACCCGGCTACGACCCCACGTACCATCCGGTCAGCGCGTTGAGTCTGGGCGAACGCGGTTGGCTGCAGACCCTCAACTTCGTCGTCACCGGCGCCCTGATGGTGGCCTTCGCGATCGGGCTCCGTCGACGCCTGCGGCCCGGCCCCGCGGCCGCGGCCGGCCCGCTGCTGATCGGCCTGTTCGGGCTGAGCCTGGTCGCCTCGGGAGCCTTCGCCATGGATCCCATGCGGGGCTACCCGCCCGGCACGCCCCCGGGTGACCCGGGTACGCCGAGCTGGCAGCACGTGGCGCACGACGACCTGGGCGCAGTGGTGTTCCTCTGCGTGCCGCTGGCCTGCTTCGTCCTGGCCCGCCGGTTCGCGCGCCCGCCCACCCGACGGGTCTGGGTTGGGTACTCGATCGCGACCGGCCTGGCCGGGATCGCTCTGCTGGTCGTGTTCGGCCTTGCGTGGGAGGCGGATCATCCGCAGACCGGGCTGATCCAGCGAGTCATGATCTTCGTGGACTGGACCTGGCTCGGGCTGCTGTCGTGGGCGACCGCCCGCCGGGCGTCGGATGGGCCGTGAGCCGCCGGATCGGCACGGCCTGGCTCAGGCCGGGGCACCGATGGTGGGCATGCCCATGAGGACACCCCGGGTCCGGGGCGCCTGCGCCTGCGCGGCCTCCCAGGCGTCGCCGGCCCGGGTGCGGCGGTGCGAGACCAGGGGGCCGTCCGCGTTGAGGTGGTGCGGGGCGGCGTACGTGATCGTCGTCTCGACGACGTCGCCTGGCCGTACGTTCAGCGACCCCGGCGAGAAATGCACGAGCCGGCCGTCGCGGGCCCGCCCGGACATGCGCCCGGTGGCGGTGTCCTTACGGCCCTCGCCCACCGCGACGAGAACCTCCACAGTGGACCCGACCAGCTTCTTGTTCTCGGCCCAGGTGATCTCCTCCAGGAGCGCCACCAGCCGGTCGTACCGCTCCTGCACGACCTGTTTGGGCACCTGGTTCTCCATGGTGGCCGCCAGCGTGCCGGGGCGCTTGGAGTACTGGAACGTGAACGCGGAGGCGAACCGGGCCTCACGCACGACATCGAGGGTGGCCTGGAAGTCGGCCTCGGTCTCGCCGGGGAAGCCGACGATGATGTCGGTGGTGATCGCCGCGTCCGGCATGGCGGCCCGCACCTGCTCGAGAATGCGCAGGTACTTCTCCGCCCGGTACGAGCGCCGCATCGCCTTCAGGATCGCGTCGGACCCCGACTGCAGCGGCATGTGCAGGCTGTGGCACACGTTGGGCGTCTCGGCCATGGCCGCGATGACGTCGGGAGTGAAGTCCTTCGGGTGCGGGCTGGTGAACCGGACCCGCTCAAGTCCCTCGATCTCACCGCAGGCGCGCAGCAGCTTGCCGAAGGCGAACCGGTCGCCGAACTGGACGCCGTACGAGTTGACGTTCTGGCCCAGCAGGGTCACCTCGAGCACGCCCTCGGCGACCAGGGCCCGGATCTCGGCCAGGATGTCGCCCGGCCGCCGGTCCATCTCCTTCCCGCGCAGGGACGGCACGATGCAGAAGGTGCAGGTGTTGTTGCACCCCACCGAGATCGAGACCCAACCGGCGTACGTGGACTCGCGCCGGGTCGGCAGGGTCGACGGGAAGACCTCCAGGGATTCGAGGATCTCCACCTCGGCTCGGGCGTTGTGCCGGGCTCGCTCCAGCAGCACCGGCAGCGAGCCGATGTTGTGCGTGCCGAAGACGACGTCCACCCAGGGCGCCCGACGCACGATCTCGCCGCGATCCTTCTGGGCCAGGCAGCCCCCGACGGCGATCTGCATCCCGGGGCGGCGCTCCTTGACCGGCCGCAGGTGCCCCAGGTTGCCGTAGAGCCGGTTGTCGGCGTTCTCCCGCACCGCGCACGTGTTGAAGACCACGACGTCGGCCTCCTCACCGTCGGCCGCCCGCACGTACCCGGCCTGCTCCAGCAGCCCCGAGATCCGCTCGGAGTCGTGCGCGTTCATCTGGCAGCCGAACGTGCGCACCTCATAGGTACGCGGCCGCTCGGGGCGCGCCTCCTCACGGCTGGCCGGCGCCGGCGGCTGATCAATCGTGGTCGGTGGGATCATCGCGCTACAGCGTATCCGGCGTGTCGCCGTCGGCCGTACTCAGTTGGGACCGCCGCAGCAGCGCCGGGTGCAGCGTGGTGGTGGTTCCGCGCCGGTAGAGCTCGGTCCAACCCCGGCCGGTGGAGACCTTCTCCCCGGTGGGCACCACGAAGCCGGGCGTGGCGAGCACCTTGCGACGGAAGTTGGCCGGATGCAGCCGTACGCCCCAGACCGCCTCGTAGACCCGACGCAGGTCCCCGATGGTGAACGTCTCCGGCAGCAGGCTCGTCGCCACGCTCGTGTACTCCAGCTTGCTGCGGGCCCGCTCCACGGCGTCGCGGATGATCCGGGCGTGGTCGAAGGCGAGCCGCGGGCGACCCTGCTCGATGCCGGCCACCGGCCACAGCCAGGCGTCGGCGGCGTCGTCACCACCCCGCACTCGACCGACGTCGGCCACCAGGGCCAGGTAGGCCACCGAGATCGTCCGCATCCGCGGGTCACGGTCCGGGGCGCCGTAGGTGCGTAGCTGCTCCAGGTAGTCGCCGGCCAGCCCCGGCTCGCCCCGGTCGGCCTCAGCGGGCCCGCCCCGGTCAGCCGCGGGGGCCTCGGTCAGCCCGACCCCGGTCTCCTCCCGCAGCTCACGCTCGGCCGCGGCGCCCAGGTCCTCGTTCGCCCGGACGAACCCGCCCGGCAGGGCCCACAGCCCCCGGTAGGGCGGGACACCCCGCCGTACCAGCAGCACCGACAGCTCGCCCCGGTCGATCGTGAGGATCACGATGTCGACCGTCACGGCGACCGGCGCGTACTTCCGCGGGTCGTACGTCGCCAGGTAGGCCCGGTCCTCGTCCGTCAGCGGCGGTGGGGCGGCCAGATCGGTTCGACTCTCGCTCACGGGCTGATCATGGCTCAGATCTAGTTCCTCAGCAACTCATCCTGCGACATTCCACACGTCAGATCGTGCCTCGAAGGAGCTAACACAGAGTCTCCTACCAACTCAATCACTGTTGCGTAGCAACTCAAACTGAGTATCATCGAGCGCATGTATCCCACCCCCGCTGAGCGGCTGGCCGCGCTGATCGCGGCCGAGTCGGCCCGCGAGCCGATCGACACCCTCGCCTTCTGGGGACACCGGCCCAACCGGGACGGGTCCGTGGGTCCCGGCTGCCTGAGCCAGTGGTGGCCGTGCTCATTCACCGTGGACGGCCAGCGTTACCCCACCGCCGAGCACTGGATGATGGCGGGCAAGGCCCGGCTCTTCGGCGACGACACTGCTCTGGCCGCGATCCTGGCCGCCCCCAGCCCGGGCGCGGCCAAGGCCCTGGGCCGCCAGGTCCGCGGCTTCGACGAGGACCGCTGGGCGGAGGCTGGCTACGGCATCGTGGTCCAGGGCAACCTGGCGAAGTTCAGCCAGAACGACGAGCTGCGCGATTTCCTGCTGCGCACCGGCCGGCGCGTGCTGGTCGAGGCGAGCCCGTATGACCGCGTCTGGGGCGTGGGCCTCGGCCGGAACCACCCGGACGTCAGCGTGCCCAGCCGCTGGCGTGGCCGTAACTTGCTCGGCTTCGCTCTTATGGAGGTCCGCGAGCGGCTCGCCCAGGGTGAGGAGGTCCGATGAGCGCGCGACTGGCCGCCCTGGCCCGCGAAACCGTCCGGATCGTGCGCGACGGGGAGTACCGCACCGCGCAGGGCACGCTCGTCTCGATCGCCGAGGACGTGGCCCGGGCCGTGGCCGGGACTCGCCTGTACCGGCCCGACGACGACTTGCCCGGACCCGACGACGCGCCGGCGCCGCTGGTCGTCGAGGTCACCCGGGAGTCGACCCTGGCGGCCGGGCGCCGGCTCGGCCCCGGCGCGGCGGCCCTCGTCTTCGCGTCGGCCCGCAACCCCGGCGGCGGTTTCCTGTCCGGGGCCAAGGCCCAGGAGGAGGACATCGCCCGGGCGTCGGCCCTCTACGAGTGCCTGCTCACGGCGGAGGACTACTACGCCTACCACCGGGCCAACCGCGACCTGCGCTACACCGACCGGGTCATCTACTGCCCCGACGTCCCGGTATTCCGCGATCGTGACGGAACCCTGCTGGAGGAGCCGTACGGTCTGTCGTTCCTGGTGGCCGCGGCCCCCAACCTGGGCGCGATCCTGACCAACCAGCCGCACCTCGCGGGCACCGTTCCCGCCGTGCTGCAGCGGCGGGCCGAGCGGGTGCTGCGGGTCGCGCGGGCGCACGGCCATCGCCAGATCGTGCTGGGCGCGTGGGGCTGCGGCGTGTTCCGCAACCCACCCGAGGTCGTGGCCGAGGCCTTCCGCCACGCGCTCACCGAGGTGCCGGGCTTCGACCGGGTCGTCTTCGCGATCCTCGACCCCCACGGCGACAACCCCATCTACACCGCGTTCAACGCGGCCGTCGCCGCCTGGCCCCGCGCCGGCGCCTGGCCGCGGGCCGCGCGCGGACCGGCGCTGCGGTTCTGGGCCTGCCCGACGCCCGGCCTGGACCGACGGATCGGTTGATTCAACGAGTGGCATCGCCCCAGTAGGTTGCCGGCCATGGGTGGATGGCTCTGGTCGCCGGAGTTTCGCCGCGTCCGCAGCTGGCTGCGGTGGGTGGTGTTCGTGGTGCTGGTGCTCGGGCTCGGCCGGGCCTGGTTCGACCTGGCCGAGGCGCAGCCCGGGATCGCTCCGGCCGACCGGATCATCGCCGCGCTGCAGCTCATGGCCGGCACCTGGCAGCCCGAAGGCCTCGACCCGCTGCCCCGGACCCTGGTCATCGCCCAGGTCGTGGTGCCCCTGGCCACGGCCGGGCTCGCCGTCCTGCTGCTCGCCGACCTGGCCAGCTGGGTGCGCGGGCTCGCCCGCGGCCACACGCTGCTCGTCGGCTCGGGACCGGCCGCCGCCACCATGGCGGCCCGGCTGCGCCGGCCCGAGGGCGAGCGGCGGCAGCGGGTGCTGGTGGCCCCGGACGGCGACGACAACACGCTGCGGGTCAACGGTGTACGCGGGGCGAAGGTGATCGTGGTCTGCGGCGACGACGCCTTCGACACCGCGCGCAACGTCGCCACCACCCGCACCGCCATGACCCTGGCCCGGGCCAAGGGCGTGTCGACGCACCTGTTCGTGGGCGACCCCGACCTCGCCCTGGCCCTGCGCGCCCGCCGCCTGGCCCAGCAGGACGACGAGGGCCGGCCTCTGCGCGTGTTCACTGTGGACGAACTGGCGGTCCGGCACCACATGCGGACCGTGCCGCTGGACGCCACGCCCACGCCGCACCTGCTCGTGGTGGGCGCGAACGCCTTCGGCCGAGCCGTGATCGTCGAGTTCGCCCGGCGGTGGTCCCGCGACGGCGACCGCTCGGGCCGGCCGCTGGTCACGCTGGTGGCCGACGACGCGGAGCGGGCGCTGGCCCAGATCGGCGACCGCTGGCCGTTCGTGACCCGCACCTGCGAGCTGCGGCCGGTGGAGTTGCCCGTCGAGGCGGCGATGCTCGCCATCGCCGAGCGCCCGTTCCGGTCGTACTTCTGCTACGACGACGAGCAGCAGGCGCTGCGCGCCGCCCTGACCGCGGCCACCCGCTGGCAGCCCGGCCCGCGCTCGGTGGTCGTCCGGCTGGGCCACCTCGTCGGCCCGGCCGACCCGACCCTCTTCGACGATCTCGGCGGGGCGCTGGAGCCGGTGGCCGTCTACGACGCCGCCGCACGGGAGATCCTGCTCACCGAGAAGGTCCGCCGCACGCGGGCGACGCCGAGCCCCGACCTGGTGCGCATCGCCGCCGACGTCGAGCCGCTGCTCGCCTTCGCCCGCGGCATTCACCAGTCCTATGTGGACGACGCGCTGCGCCGGGGCGAGACGCTGGGCTCCCGGCCGCTGCTGCGGCCCTGGGAGGACCTGCCGGAGGAGGCCCGCCACCTCAACCTCGTCCAGGCCGCGGCGTTCCCCCGCACCCTGGCCGCCATCCGCTGCACGGTGGCCCCGCGGTCCCGCCTGGCCGACCCGTTCTTCTTCCGCCCCGGTGAGGTCGAGACGCTGGCCCGCAGCGAGCACGAGCACTGGCTCGCCGAGCAGCGGCAACGGGGCTGGCGGTTCGGCCGGCGGCGCAACGACGCGCGCAAGGTGCACCCCCTCCTCGTCCCCTGGGACGAGCTCAGCGAGGCCGACCGCAGCCGCAACCGGGCCATCGTCCGGGCCCGGCCGCTGCTGTTCGACCGCGTTTTGGAGCGGGAAGGGCTGCAGATCGTCCGGCTGGCGGCCGACTCGACCACGCCGGCACCGGACGTCCGGCCACCGTGGCTCACCCCCGACGTGGTCGAGCGGCTGGCGCGGCTCATCCACGAGGGCTTCGTGGCCAAGCGCCGCGAGGACGGGGTGGCCATGGGCGCCACGCCGGCCATGCGTAGCTGGGAGGAGCTACCCGAGGACCTGCGCGAGGCGAACCGCGCCCAGGCGCGCGACCTCGGCAACAAGCTCGACCTGCTCGAGGCGACCGTCACCACGACCCCGCCGCCTCGGCCGTTCGAGTTCGCCGAGGAGGAGGTCGAGATGCTCGCCCGGTACGAGCACGACCGCTGGGTGAGCGAGCGGATCGCGGCCGGCTGGCGGTACGGCCCGCGCAGCGACGAGGCCAAGACCCACGATCTGCTCGTGCCGTGGTTGTACCTCTCGGCGCAGAAGCAGGAGGTCGACCGGGAGATGATCCGCCGCATCCCGAAGCTCGTCGAGGCGGCGGGCTACCACATCACCCGCCGCTGACCCCGGCCGTCGACGCCCGCCGGCCGGCCGCCCGACTACCGCTGGCCAGCCTCGTCAGCGGGCGACCTCGGTGGCCCGGGATTCGCGGACGACCGTCACGCGGATCTGGCCGGGGTAGGTGAGCTCCTCCTCGATCTGCTTGGCCACGTCCCGGGCCAGGACAGCGGCGCCGATGTCGTCGACGTCGTCGGGGCGGACCATGATCCGGATCTCCCGACCGGCCTGCATGGCGAAGACCCGCTCCACGCCCGGCTTGCTGGCCGCGATCTCCTCGATACGTTCCAACCGCTTGACGTACGCCTCGAGGCTCTCCCGCCGCGCCCCCGGCCGGCCGCCCGAGCAGGCGTCGGCAGCCTGCGTCAGCACCGCCTCCACCGTCTGCGGCGCCACCTCGTTGTGATGGGCCTCGATGGCGTGCACGACCTCGTCGCTCTCGCCGTACCGGCGGGCGAGGTCGGCCCCGATGATCGCGTGGCTGCCCTCCACCTCGTGGGTGAGCGCCTTGCCGATGTCGTGCAGGAACGCGCACCGCTTGACCAGCGGCACGTCCAGGCCGAGCTCGGCGGCCATGATGCCGGCGATGTGGGCGGTCTCGACGAGGTGCTTGAGGACGTTCTGGCCGTACGACGTGCGGTAGCGCAACCGGCCCACGAGCGTGACCAGCTCGGGGTGCAGGTCGGTGATCCCGACCTGGACGAGCGCGTCCTCGGCGGCCCGCTGGCACAGCCGCTCCACCTCGCCCCGGGCCGACTCGTAGACCTCCTCGATGCGATGCGGGTGGATGCGCCCGTCGAGGACCAGCTTCTCCAGCGTGAGCCGGCCCACCTCGCGCCGCACCGGGTCGAAGCAGGAGAGCAGGACCGCCTCGGGCGTGTCGTCGATGATCAGGTTGACCCCGGTCACGGACTCGAAGGCCCGGATGTTGCGGCCCTCCCGGCCGATGATGCGGCCCTTCATCTCGTCCGACGGCAGGTGCAGCACGCTGACCACACTCTCGGCGGTCTGCTCGCTCGCGACCCGCTGGATGGCGTCGACCACCAGGGCCCGGGCCCGGCTCTCCGCGGTCGCCCGCGCCTCGTTCTCGATCTCGCGGATGAGCAGGACGGCGTCGCGCTTGGCCTGGGCCTCGATCTGCTCGATGAGCTCCGCCCGCGCCGCCTCGGCGGTGAGCCCGGCGATGCGCTCCAGCTCCTTGCGGTGCCCTTCGATGGCCTGGGCCAGCTGCGCCTCCCGCTCGGCCAGGGCCGCCTCCCGCTGGGCCAGCTCCGCCTCGGCCGTGATGGCCCGGCGGTCCCGCTCGGCCAGCCGCTCCGCCTCCTGGGCGAGCAGGCGCTCCAACTCGTCGAGGCGCTGCTGCCGCCGCTCGGCGTCGCTGGACTGCTGCCGGACCACGCGGGTCAGGGTCTCGACCTCCCGCTCGGCGGTTCGGCGCGCGGCGACCCGGATCTGCTCGGCGTCATGGTCGGCCTGCCGGTGCGCCCGCTCGATGATGCCGTTGGCCTCCTCGCGGGCCGCGTCGATGATGCGACGCGCCTCGTTCCGGGCCGCCTTGGCCTCGGCCCGGGCCGCGGCCGCGTCGCTGCGGGCGGCGGCGACGTCCCGGTGCACGGCGGCCGCCTCGTCGGTGTCGGCCGCGGTGTCGGCGGCCGGGCCGCCGGCGCGCGACGGACGGAGGGAGGCGCCGGTCTGGCGCAGAAGGTGGATGACGATCACGAACCCGGCCGCCACGATGACGCCCAGGATCAGTACGGCTATAGCCAGCACTGTCTCGAGCGCCACGGTGGCCTCCTCCCGAATGCGTACCGGGAATCGGAGGTCTCCCCGGACGCGGTCCTGTCAGGTCGTTTGCGGGAGTAGTCGACCACCCTCAGAGCAGGGCATGTCGCACAGTCGCGCCGACGGCGTCACGAACCCAACGCCGAGACCCGCGGCGGCGAGCGGCGTCGGTGGCGGACCGTCGGGGAGTACCCGGCGGCCGTGCGCGACTTTGCGCCTGGTTGTGTCGTTCTCAGCGGTACTGCCGAGCCTCTCGATGGTCCCGGTAGCGCCGATTGATGTTATTTCGTTACCAGTTCTATGTTGTGCGGTTGCCCCGCGAAGGGTCGGTGAACTCCCGGTACAGCCGAGGCTAGGCCGCTCCGGCGGCTCGGTCAAGATGGACTCAACCGACGAAAGCCACAATCCGGGCGGACAGCGTTGCCTTCTCGTGACCGATACGCGATCTATTGGACACCATAGCGGCCCCGGATCATGCCTCGGAGGGCGGGTTCGGGCTCGGACGGCCCGTTCGACCGTTTTAGGCGATTAGCTCGATTTGCTGGACGGGGTCGCCGTCCGTCAGCCCGGAGTCAGAGGCCACCGCCCCACCGGCGTCAGAGGTCGCCACATAGGGGCCAGAGGTCGCCACATCGGGCGTCAGAGGTCACCACATCGGGCGTCAGAGATCGTCGCCCATCAGGCCGGCGTCCCAATCCGCGTCCGGGTCGAGGTCGCGGGCTCCCGGCCACTCGGCCAGGGCCTCCCGGACGACGCGGATCGCAAGCCCCGGCGAGTAGCCCTTGCGGGCGAGCATTCCGACCAGTCGTCGGGCCAGCGCCTCGGTGGCGGCCCGCCGGTCGGCGTCGCTCCACCGGCCGCCCTCACCGTACTGGCCGTCGTCGTGCTCGTCGCCCTGGCCGTCGGCGCCGCCGCGGCGCCGGCCGGGAGGGCGCAGTGGAGGCTCGAGGCGGAGCTTCCGCTCGACCAGGGCCCGGGCGGTGGCGACCTCGGTCTCGGAGTCCAGCTCAGTGAGCGCCCGGCCGACCGTGTCAGAGTCGATGCCCCGCTGACGCAGCTCGGCGGCGAGTGCCTGGCGAGCCAGACCCCGGCTGTGGTGCCGACTGGTCACCCAGGCCCGGGCGAAGGCCTCGTCGTCGACCATGCCGACCTCGCCGTACCGCCGGAGCACCTCCTCGGCGACTTGCGCGTCGATGCCCCGCCGCCGCAGCGCGGTGGCGAGCTCCGACCGGGTGCGGGGACGTACCGCGAGCAGGCGCAGGCAGATCTGCCGCGCCCGCTCCGCCGGGTCGGCGGGCTCAGCGTCGGCCGCCGCGCCCGCCCGACCCGCCGCCCGCGACTGGGAGCGCCTGGCCGAGGTGTCGCGCTCCCCCGGCTCGGCCTCGCCGGCCCGAGGCGGCGCCGCATCCCAGCCCCGCCCGGTCCGGCCACGCCGCCGCCCGGCCATCGATCCGCTCCCGTGTCAACCCTCGGCGACCATCAGAAGTCGACCGGAAGCCCGGCCGAATCGGCTGCCGGCGCCTGGCCGATTCCGAGCTTCTCGAGAATCTTCTTCTCGATCTCAGCCGCGACGTCCGGATTGTTCTTGAGGAAGTTGCGCGCGTTCTCCTTGCCCTGCCCGAGCTGGTCGCCGTCGTACGTGTACCAGGCGCCCGACTTGCGGATGATCCCCTGCTCCACCCCGACGTCGATGAGCGAGCCTTCCCGCGAGATCCCCTGGCCGTAGATGATGTCGAACTCCGCCTGCTTGAAGGGGGCGGCCACCTTGTTCTTCACCACCTTGACCCGAGTGCGGCTACCGATGACCTCGGAGCCGTCCTTGAGGCTCTCCACCCGGCGCACGTCCAAGCGCACCGACGCGTAGAACTTGAGCGCCCGGCCACCGGTCGTCGTCTCCGGGTTGCCGAACATCACGCCGATCTTCTCCCGGAGCTGGTTGATGAAGATCGCCGTCGTGTTGGAGCTGTTGAGCGCACCCGTGATCTTGCGCAACGCCTGGCTCATCAGCCGGGCCTGCAGGCCGACATGGCTGTCGCCCATCTCGCCCTCGATCTCAGCCTTCGGCACGAGCGCGGCCACCGAGTCGATGACGATGATGTCGAGCGCGCCGGAGCGGATCAGCATGTCGGCGATCTCCAGCGCCTGCTCACCGGTGTCGGGCTGGGACACGAGCAGCGCGTCGGTGTCGACCCCGAGCGCCTGGGCGTAGTCGGGATCAAGCGCGTGCTCCGCGTCGATGAAGGCCGCGATGCCGCCGAGCCGCTGCGCGTTGGCCACGGCGTGCAGGGCGACCGTGGTCTTACCGGACGACTCGGGGCCGAAGATCTCCACGATCCGCCCGCGGGGCAGCCCGCCGACGCCCAGAGCGACATCGAGGGCGATCGACCCTGTCGGAATCACCGCCGTCGGCACGTCGGGGCGCTCGCCCAGGCGCATCACGGAGCCCTTGCCGAACTGCTTGTCGATCTGCGCAAGGGCAAGTCCCAGCGCCTTCTCCTTGTCGGCCGTCTGTGCCGCCATGTCTGCCACTCCCGGTCCGTAGGTCCACCGCGTCGCCGGCTCACGCTAGGCCCAGACACCGACAGATTCGAGGATGCGCGCCGAATCTGTGGATAACTGGGCTGCCGAGCCTGTGGACAACCGCGTGGTTTTCACCCTAGACGTACAGACGTACGACGGCAACGACCGACACGCGCACGGCGTGTCACCTGCGCTAACGCAGCTGAGCGGGCACCCGATCGGGGTAGGCGGCCACCACGGCCCGCCAGATTTCCTGCACCTCGACGTGGTCGGCGAGCGCCTGTTCGATAGTCCGGCCCCCGAGCTGGGACAGCACCTGATCGTGGGCCACGCTCGCGGCATAGGTCGGCCCGAAGGTCTCCTCCAGCCGGCGCCACAACTCGGTCAGTCTCACGCAACCCTCCCGGAGTAGACGGTGGGCCGGAGCGCGGCGGCGAGTAGCGGCACGGTCACCAAGGCCGCGACCACGGTCAGGGTCGCGTACGACGACCAGGCCACGACCACGCCGGCCAACGCACCCGCGGTGGCCCCGCCGAGCCCCATGATCAGGTCGGCCAACCCTTGGACCGAGGCCCGGTTGGCCAGCCCGACCGATTCGGTGAGCAGGGTGGAGCCCGACACCATCGTCGCCGACCACCCCATGCCGAGCAGCCCGAGTCCCACGGTGAGCCCAGCGGTGTGATGCCCGGACAACCCGGACACCGTACACGCGGCCACGAGCAGCCCGATACCCCCGAGGATCACCGCGCGCCGGCCGACCCGGTCGGTGAGCCAGCCGACCACCGGCGAGAGCACGTACATCCCGGCGACGTGGACGCTGATCACCCACCCGATGACGCGCAACGTGTCGGGGTGCCCCTGGTGGTCGATGTGCACCGGCGTCATGGTCATGACGCTGACCATGACCGCGTGCCCGACCGCCATGGCGGCCAGGCCGAGGCGGGCTGGGGGCGACGCCGTCACCTCCCGCAGGGCCGCCCGGACGCCCTGCGTGCTCATCCGTCGGCCCGGCGTCGATGCTCGGGTCTCGGGTCCGGCCGATTCTCCCCGGGTCCCGTCCGCAGCCGTCGGGCCGGCAACACCCGCCCCACCAACGCCCGCCCCGCCGGCGCCCGACGCGTCCAGGGCCGCGTCACCGGAGCCACCGGCGGCCCGCGCCGCGGTGGTCCTCGCTGCGGCGGCCGTCGCCGCCCGCGCCCGATCCAGGGCCCGCGCGGTCACCAGCGGGTCGGGCCGCAGGGCGACCGTCACGACGAGGGCGGCCACCAGGAACGCCACCGCGCTCATCAGGAAGGGTCCGGAGTACTCGGCGAACCCCCACCGGTGCCACGCTCGTTCGGCGATCGAGGCGAGGTTGGGTCCGGTGATCGAGCCGATCGCGGTCGCCCACACCACCAGCGACAGGTGGCGGGCCCGCCGGGCCGGTTCGGCCAGGTCGGCGGCCGCGTACCGGGCCTGCATGTTCCCCGTGCTGCCCGCGCCGAACAGGAACAGGCCGATTAGCAGCAACGGCAGGCTGCCCCAGGTGGCGGCCGCCACGACGACCCCGGCCCCGGTGGCCCCGATGCCGTACGCCAGACCGAGCCCGGGCCGCCGACCGCGCAGGGTCATCACCCGGGTCACCGGGACCGCAAACAGGGCGGTGCCCACGACGAACGCGCTCTGGGCCAGGCCGGACACGCTCGTGCCGGCCATCCGGGCCGCGAGCAGGGCGCCGACGGTGATCGCGAGCGCGATGGCGGCCCCACCGATTACCTGCGTACTACCCAGCACGAGCAACGTCCGACGCTGCAGCCGGTCCACCGTGGTCGGGTCGACCCCGACCGCCACTTCCCGCTCGACGGTCGCGCGCATCGGCCCATTCTCCACGCGTCGGCCGCCGTCGCCGGATCCGGTTTTCGTGTCAGGAAGGACGCCCTCCTAGGCAAAAACCGTCAACAGGGCGTCCTTCCTGACACGGGCCACGGCGTCGGCGAGGCGGTTCACATCGGACAGATCGAGGCTGCCGACGCTGATCCGCAGGCCGGGCGGCGCCTGGAGGCGGAACAGCGATCCGGGGGCGACGGCGTAGCCGAGGTCGCGCAGGGCCGCGACCGCTCCGGCCTCGTCCTCGACCGGAACCCAGACGTTGATACCGGTCCGGCCGCGGGCCGGTACTCCCCGGGCGGCCAGGGCCGTCACCAGAGCGGTGCGGCGGCGATCGTACTCCCGCCGGGCCCGGTCGACCGTGGCCGCGACCCGGTCGTCGTGCCAGAGGTACACGACCAGCCGTTGCAGCAGGGTGGAGACCCACCGGGCCCCCAGCTGCTGCCGTCCCTCGAGTCGGGCGATGGTGGCCGCGTCGCCAGCGACGATCGCGATGCGCAGGTCCGGACCGTACGGTTTGGACAGTGACCGGACGAACGCCCACGGCCGGCCCGGAGTGACCACTGTGGACAGCGGGACCTCGGCCAGCTCGGCGGCGTGGTCGTCCTCGATGACCAGCACCTCCGGGGCCCCGGCCAGGACCCGACGCAACCGGGCCGCCCGCTCGGCCGACACGGCCGCACCCGTGGGGTTCTGGGCACGGCTGGTCACCACGACCGCCGCGACGCCCGCCGCGAGCGCCCGGCGCAGGCCGTCGACCGTGGGCCCGTCGTCGTCTACCGGGATCGGCACGGCCTGCAACCCGAGCGCGGCCACGAGGTCGACGAGGTTGGCCCAGCACGGGTCCTCGATGCCGACCCGGTCGCCCAGGCGCAACCGGCCGGCGAGCAGGCGTTCGATGGCGTCGAGCGCCCCGGAGGTGACGGCGATCGCGCTGTCCTCGCCGACCGGCACGCCGTCGGCCGCGAACCGGCGGGTCGCCGCCTCGACCAGCTCCGGCAGCGGCCCGTACGCGTAGCCGATCGGGTCACCGGCGTCGGTGGCCAGGCGACGCAGGAAGGGTCCGAGCGCCGGCAGCAGGCGTCGGTCGGGCTCACCCGTGGCGAGGTCGACGGTGCCCGGTGGGGCCGCCACGGGCCGGGCCGCCCGGGATGCGACCGGCGGCGTGGGGCGGACCCGGGTGCCCTTGCGCCCCGCGGTCTCCACGACGCCCCGCTCCCGCAGCGTCCGGTAGGCGGCGGCCACCGTCGCCGGAGCGACCCCGAGGCTCTGGGCCAGCGTGCGGACCGGCGGCAGGACCTGCCCCGGCGTCAGCGCCCCCGACCGTACGCCCTCCTCGACGCTGGCCGTTATCTCAGCGGCGCTGCTCCCGGCGATCTGATAACGTACTGGCACAATCACAAGATTGTACTAGTACAAAGTACGCGAGCCAAGGGCCGACCCCATGACGACCGAGACCTTCCCGACGACGCCTCGGACCACGCCCCACCGCAAGCGGGACCGGATTTCCTATCAGCGTGCCACCGCGGCCGCGATCATCGACGAAGCCCTGTACTGCCACCTGGGCTTCGTGGTCGACGGCGAGCCTCGGATCCTGCCCACGATCCACGCCCGCATCGACGACACGCTGTATCTGCATGGATCAACCGGGTCGGGGCCGATGCTCGCCGCCCGCGGAGCCGGGCTGCGCGTGTGCGTGACCGTGACCCACCTCGACGGCCTGGTGCTCGCCCGGTCCTGGACCCACCACAGCGTCAACTACCGCTCGGTGATCGTGCACGGCATGGCCCACCTCGTCACCAACGCCGACGAGAAATGGCGGGCCCTGGCCGCGATGGTGGACAAGGTGGGGTACGGCCGGTCCGCCGACTCGCGCCCGCCCACGCCAAAGGAGCTCGCCGAGGTGGCTGTGCTGGCGGTCACCCTGCGCGAGGCGTCGGTCAAGGCCCGCCTCGGCGGGGTGAACGACGACGAGGAGGACAAGGCCCTGCCCCACTGGGCCGGTGTCATCCCGCTCCGGCTGACCCCCGGCCGCCCCGTCCCCGACGCGGGCGTACGGGTCCCGCTCCCGGCCTACCTGTCGGCCCTCGACTGTGATGGCCGCCCACCGGCGGAAACCCGGTTCGAGGCGGGTCCGGACCACGGGTAAGGATGATCGCCATGCTCGGTGTCACCGACCTGCCGACCTTCATCCTCGGCACCATCGCGATCATCCTGCTGCCCGGCCCGAACTCGCTGTTCGTGCTGACCACGGCGGCCCGTCACGGCGTGCGAGCGGGCTACCGGGCCGCGGCGGGCGTGTTCCTCGGCGACAGCGTGCTCATGCTCTCCGCCGCCCTCGGCGCGGCCTCCCTGCTGCGGGCGTACCCGCCGTTGTTCATGGTGGTCAAGTACGCCGGGGCCGCCTACCTCACCTGGGTCGGCGCGTCGATGGCGGTCAACGCCGTCCGCCGGGCCCGGCGCCGGGCGACCGAGGGCCCCGACACCACCGACCAGCCGGCTGCCCTACCGCCCGCCGACCAGCCGGCTGCCCTAACGGATGACCCGGCCCCCAAGCCGTTCCGGCGCGCCGCGGTGATCTCCCTGCTCAACCCGAAGGCGATACTGTTCTTTATTTCGTTCTTTGTGCAGTTCCTCGACCCGACCTACCCCTACCCCGCGCTGTCGTTCCTGCTGCTGGCCGGCATCGTGCAGGTCTGCAGCCTGCTCTACCTGAGCGTGCTGATCTTCAGCGGCACCTACCTGGCGACCCAGTTCCGCCGTCGCCGCCGGCTGTCGGCCGGGCTCACCGCGGGCGTGGGCGCCATCTTCGTCGGTTTCGGCGTACGCCTGGCCACCGCCTCGCTCGGCTGACCGATCCTGTGGCCTGATCGGCTGGCTCGGCGAGTCGGTGGATACGGCCGTCCGGGTTCAGGTCGGCTCGCCGGGCCGCTTCTATCGGACCCGCCACGTCGCTTCTATCGGACCCGCCGGGCCGCTGGCCTCACCGTCCGCAGCGGCCCGGCGAAAGGCATCGTCTCGCCCACCGGTCGATTTCCGGTGTTCTCTAGGCATCCCGCCCGCAAGGTGGAATCTTGGGGGCATGACCACGCAGCAGACGGACGTGGTGGTACGCCGGGACGACTCCCGACACCGCTACGAGGCACACCTCGACGGCCAGCTCGCCGGCTACCTGGAGTACCGCGAGCGCGAGCACGAGATCGTACTGATCCACACCGAGACCGTCGAGGGGTTCCAGGGGCGTGGGGTCGCCACCGCGCTGGCTCGGTTCGCGATGGACGACGTCCGGGCCCGGGGCCTGCAGGCCGTCGTGCTGTGTCCCTTCCTGCGGGCGTGGCTCGCCAAGAACCCCCAGTACAACGACATCGTGGCCCACGCGACGTAAGGGTGCTCACGCAGGAAGGGCTGGCGCAGGAAGGGCTGGCGCAGGAAGGACGCCCTCTTGACGCCTGATGCCCAACAAGGACGCCTTCCTGACGCGCGGTGTCTGGAAGGACGCCTTCCTGACGCCTGACGCCCAGGAAGGACGCCCTCCTGACGCCGGGACGGGGAATGTCGGCGGTCCGGGGCAGGATGGGTGGGTGACCGAGGGTGTGCTGGAGCGGTTCGGGGAGGCGACCCGAGCCTGGTTCACGGCCGCCTTCGCCGAGCCGACGCCGGCCCAGGCGGGCGCCTGGTCGGCGATCAGCGCCGGCAAGCACGCGCTGGTCGTCGCCCCGACCGGCTCAGGCAAGACGCTGGCGGCCTTCCTGTGGGCGCTGGACCGCCTCGCCCGGCAGACGGAGCATCCACCACCGACGGCGGAGCCACCACCGACGGTTGACCCGCCGCCGACGCAGTACCCGCAACCACCAGAGCACCCAACCGGCGGGACCGGGCCGGCGACGCCCCGGAGATCCCGGCGCGCGACGCCCGCCCAGTCAGGCACCGACAGCCGAGCGCCCGACCGGGGCTGCCGGGTCGTCTACGTCAGCCCGCTCAAGGCGCTCGCCGCCGACGTGGAGCGCAACCTGCGCGCGCCGCTGGCCGGCATCCGGCAGGCGGCCGCGAGGCTGGGCCTGCCGCCGCCCGACATCACCGTCGCCATGCGGACCGGCGACACCCCGGCCGACGAACGCCGCGCCTTCGCCCGCACACCGGCCGACATCCTCATCACCACGCCGGAGTCGCTGTTCCTGCTGCTGACCTCGTCCAGCCGGGAGGCGCTGCGCTCGGTCGACACGGTGATCGTCGACGAGGTGCACGCGATCGCCGCCACCAAGCGCGGCGCCCACCTCGCCCTCTCGCTGGAGCGGCTCGACGCCCTGCTGCCCCGGCCGGCGCAGCGGATCGGGCTGTCGGCGACCGTACGCCCGCTGGAGGAGGTCGCCCGGTTCCTCGGCGGAGCCGCCCCGGTGGAGGTGGTGAACCCTCCGGCCCACAAGACCATCGAGATCACGGTCGAGGTTCCGGTCGAGGACATGACGCGCCTCGACGAGGAGCCGGCCGACGACGGACACCTCGGCGGCCCCGGACACCTGAGCGGCCCCGGACACCTGAGCGGCGCGCCCCGGCCCGACGGCGGCCTTGATCCCGAGCCGTACGGTCACCCCGACGGGCCACCCATGCCGGGCAGCGGTCGCCAGGCGTCGATCTGGCCGGCCGTGGAGCGACGCGTCTTCGAGCTCATCACCTCGCATCGATCGACGATCGTCTTCGTCAACTCCCGTCGCCTCGCCGAGCGTCTCTGCGCCCGCCTCAACGAGCTCGCCGCCGCCCACGCCACCCCCGACCCCGGTGTTGATCTAGGGCTTGGAGTGGTGAATGGAGATCAACTCACCACCCCAAGCCCTAGATCAACAACAAGGCCGACAGCACCGAAGAGGGCGCCGGCCGAGGTGATGGCCCAGTCCGGGGCCGCGACCGGGGCGAGCCCGATCATCGCTCGGGCCCACCACGGCAGCGTGTCCCAGCAGGAGCGCAAACAGATCGAGGAAGCTCTGAAGTCCGGGACGCTACCGGCGGTGGTGGCGACCAGCTCGCTCGAGCTGGGCATCGACATGGGCTCGGTCGACCTGGTGGTGCAGATCGAGGCTCCTCCGTCGGTGGCGGCCGGCCTGCAGCGGGTCGGCCGGGCCGGCCACCAGGTCGGCGCGGTGTCGCGGGGCGTGGTCTTCCCTAAGCACCGAGGCGACCTGCTCTCCTGCGCGGTCGCGGCCCAGCGGATGCACGCGGGCGAAATCGAGCAGATCCGCTACCCGCGCAACCCGCTCGACGTCCTGGCCCAGCACATCGTGGCCATGGCGGCCATGGACCCCTGGCACGTCGACGACCTGGCCGCCCTGGTGCGCCGGGCCGCCTCGTTCGCCGACCTGCCGGCTTCGGCCCTGGTCGCGACCCTGGACATGCTGGCCGGGCGGTACCCGTCCACCGCCTTCGCCGAGCTGCGGCCCCGCATCGACTGGGACCGCGCCACCGACGTCATCACCGGCCGACGCGGCGCGCAGCACCTCGCGGTCACCAACGCCGGCACGATCCCTGACCGCGGCCTCTTCGGGGTCTTCCTGGCCGGCTCCGACAAGCCGGCGCGGGTCGGCGAGCTCGACGAGGAGATGGTGTACGAGTCGCGAGTCGGCGACGTCTTCCTGCTCGGCTCCACGTCGTGGCGCATCGAGGAGATCACCCCCGACCGGGTGCTGGTCAGCCCGGCCCCGGGCGCGCCGGCCCGCATGCCGTTCTGGAAGGGCGACCAACCCGGCCGCCCCGTGGAGCTCGGCAAGGCCATCGGCGCGACTTTGCGCGAAATCGCGGCCCGCCCCCGGGACCGGGCCCGGCAGGACCTCGCTGGCCGCGGGCTGGACGACTGGGCGGTCGACAACCTTCTGTCCTATGTAGACGACCAGCGGGAGGCGACGCGCCACCTGCCCGACGACCGCACGGTCGTGGTCGAGCGGTTCCGCGACGAGCTCGGCGACTGGCGGTTGGCCGTGCACTGCCTGCTCGGGGCAAAAGTCAACGGGGCGTGGGCCCTGGCGATCAGCCGCAGGCTCACCGAACGGTACGGCCTGGACGCGCAGGTGCTGCCCAGCGACAACGGCATCGTGGTCCGCCTGCCCGACATGCTCGACGCCCAGGGCCACGACGAGAAGCCCGGCGCCGAACTCGTCGCCTTCGACCCGGACGAGATCGCGGCGATCGTGGAGGAGTCGGTGGGCACCTCGGCCATGTTCGCGGCCCGGTTCCGGGAGTGCGCCGCCCGGGCGCTGCTGCTGCCCCGCCGCGACCCGCGCCGCCGCTCGCCGCTGTGGCAGCAGCGCCAACGCGCGGCCCAACTGCTCGACGTGGCCCGCGAGTTCCCCGAGTTCCCCATCACGCTCGAGGCGGCGCGCGAGTGCCTGCAGGACGTCCTCGACGTGCCCGGCCTGGTCGCCCTGATGCGCGACCTGTCGGCCCGCCGGGTCCGGCTGGTCGAGGTGGAGACCCAGCGCCCGTCGCCGTTCGCCCGGTCGCTGCTCTTCGGATACGTTGGCGCCTTCCTGTACGCCGGGGACGTCCCGCTCGCCGAGCGGCGCGCCGCCGCCCTGGCGCTGGACACCACCCTGCTCGGTGAGCTACTGGGCCGGGTGGAGCTGCGGGAACTGCTCGACCCGGCGGTGGTCATCGAGACCGAGCGACGCCTGCAGTGGCTCGACGGCAGCCGGACGATCCGCGACGCCGACGACGTCGCCGAGATGCTCCGCATCCTCGGGGATCTATCCACACAGGAGGCTGTCGCCCGGGGGGCCCGGCCCGAGTGGCTGGACGAGCTGGTGGCCGCCCGGCGGGCGCTGATCGTCCGCATCGCCGGCGAGGAGCGGTACATCGTCGTGGAGGACGCCGCCCGGATGCGCGACGGACTCGGGGTGGCCCTGCCGGTCGGGGTGGCCCAGGCGTTCCTGGAGCCCGTGGCCGACCCCGTGGGCGACCTGGTCGCCCGGTACGCCCGCACCCACGGCCCGTTCACCGCGGCCTCCTGCGCCGCCCGGTTCGGGCTCGGCGTGTTCGTGGTGGAGCAGGCGCTCAAGCAGCTGGCCGCCGCCGGCCGGGTCACGGCGGGCGAGTTCACCCCGCTCGAGGTTCCGGGCGCCCCCGGCGGCGGGGAGTGGTGCGACGTCGAGGTGCTGCGGCTGCTGCGCCGACGGTCGCTGGCCGCGCTGCGCAAGGAGATCGAGCCCGTACCTCCGTCGGTGCTCGCCGCCTTCCTCCCCCGCTGGCACAACATCGGCGGCCGGGCCGGCCAGGGGACCGAGGCGGTGGCCGCCGTCATCGACCAGCTTCAGGGCGCGCCAATCCCGGCCTCGGCCTGGGAGCGGCTCGTGCTGCCGGCCCGGGTGGCCGACTACACCCCCGCCTACCTCGACGAGCTGTGCGCCTCCGGCGAGGTGGTCTGGGCCGGGGCGGGCTCGATCCCGGGCGGCGACGGCTGGATCGTGCTCGCCTGGGCCGAGACGGCCCCGCTGCTGCTGCCTCCCCCCGACCCGAGCGTGGCAGCCGGACCGGTCCACGAGCGCCTGCTCACGCTGCTGGACGGGCCGCACGGGCTGTTCTTCCGGCAGCTCGCCGAGCACCTGGCCGACGTACCCGAGCCGGATCTGGTGGCGGCCCTGTGGGACCTGGTCTGGGCCGGCCTGGTCTCCAACGACACGCTCGCCCCGGTGCGGGCCCTGCTTGCCGGCGGCGGGGCGCACCGGCCCAAGTCCCCACCACCCCGCTCCCGGTACCGGGCGCCGAGCCGGGCCGGCCGGCTGGCCCGGACGTCGCTGGCGACCCTGCGCTCCGGTCCGCCGATGGTGGCCGGTCGCTGGTACCGGCTGCCCGAGCGGGACACCAACCCGACCCGCCGCGCCACCGCCCTGGCCGAGGCGCTGCTGGAGCGGCACGGCGTGCTCACCCGCGGGGCCGTGCTCGCCGAGGACCCACCGGGTGGTTTCGCCGCCGTTTATCCGGTGCTGGCCGCGCTGGAGGAGCGGGGCGCGGCCCGACGGGGGTACTTCGTCGAGGGCCTGGGCGCGGCCCAGTTCGCCGTGCCCGGGGCGGTCGACCGGCTGCGGGCCCTCGACGCCCCCGGAGCCGAGGGCGACCGGACGTACGGAACGACCCCCAGCCGGAAGGCGTCGGCCGTCGTGCTGGCGGCGACCGACCCGGCCAACCCGTACGGCGCGGCCCTGCCCTGGCCCGAGCGGGTCGTCGAGGCCGGGGAGCAGAGCCCGGGCCCGGGCGAGCCGACCCACGGGCACCGGCCGGGCCGCAAGGCCGGGGCACTGGTGGTGCTGGTCGGCGGCGAGCTGGTGCTCTACGTCGAGCGGGGCGGGCGCACGCTGCTGTCCTTTGCGGACGATCCGGAGCGGCTGGCCGCCGCGGCGTCGGCGCTGGCCGATGCGGTCCGGGCCGGGGCGCTGGGTCCGCTGTCGGTGGAGCGGGCCGACGGGGAGGCCATCCACTCCTCTCCCCTGCGCGACGCCCTGACCACCGCCGGCTTCCGGGCCACCCCCCGGGGCCTGCGCCTGCGGGCCTGAGTCCGACAGCGATCATCCTCTACGATGAAGGTCGATCCCAATGGAGGCCGGAGGTAGGGGCGTGGGCGTCGTCGCGAGGCGAATGCTAACCCTGGCGGTCCTCGAGTACATCAACTACTTCGTGGTGCAGCTCAGCCACGAGACGCGGGCCGACCTGCGTCGGCTGGTGCGCACCCGTCGCCTGCACCCGTCTCACCTGGCCATCGACCTGCGGCGCCACCGCTGACGCCGTCATGATCACGACCCGACGAACCGTACGGACGATCGAGCCGGGCACACGCGCGACGGTGCTTGCGCGTCGGCGGGGCGGTTGGGCAAGCTCTGCACATGGAGCCCATCGCCCGGTTGACTGCGGTGGTTCTCGACTGCCCCGACCCCCACAAGCTGGCCGCGTTCTATGGCGAGCTGACCGGGTGGATGGTGGAGTACGACGCCGCGCCGGAGTGGGTGACCCTGCGCTCGCCCACCGGACTGCGCTTGTGCTTCCAGATGGCCCCCGACCACGTGCCCCCGGTCTGGCCCGACCCGACCGCGCCCCAGCAGGCGCACCTCGACTTCTCCGTGCCCGACCTCGACGAGGCGGAGGAGCGGGTCCTCGCGCTCGGGGCCATCAAGCCCGACCACCAGCCGGGTGAGAGCTGGCGGGTCTTCGCCGACCCGGCCGGCCACCCGTTCTGCCTGTACGAGGAAGGCTGACCCTAAACCGTCGCCGGCTGGTAGCCGTCCGACCGACCGGTATCGGCCGGACGACCGATGGTCGATTAAATCGACGTTACGTGATTCATCAACCTTCAACAGCTCCTCGCTCACCGCCGCGACCGACCGTCCTCTGTGGACTAGCGACCCGACGTGGGCTTGGTCACGTTAAGGCGTAACTCGGTGGGCGCTCCTTACTTCTGTTGCTACGGTCAACCTCCGTGACTGCTCCTGCACTGGCGCAGGCTGAGGCGTCGGCGGGAGTCTGGTGGCGCTCGCTGGCCCCCCTGAGCCTGGTGACCGTCCTCGTGGGACTGGCGGGCGCGTTCCTCATGCCGCTCCTCCCGGTCTTCCTGAACCAACAGGTCAAGGCGAGCCCGCTGCAAGCCTCGGTCTTCCTGTTCCTGTCCCCGGTGGCCGCGATCGTGGTGTCGAACGTGGTCGCCCGGATCTCGGACCGGCCCGGGGCCCGGCAATGGGTCATCTACGTGGCCGCCAGCAGTGGCGCCATCGGCTTCGCCCTCTACGCCGTGGTGCGGCACTACGCGATCCTGCTCGCGGTGTCGCTGACGCTCGTGGCGATGTCCACCGCGATCGTGCCGCAGGTCTACGCCCTCGGCCGCGAGGTCATACTGCGGGAGGCCCCGTCCCGGGTCACCATGGGGACGAACACGCTGCGCATGATGATGTCGCTGGCCTGGGCGGCCGGTGCGCCACTGGGCGCGTTCATCCTGGCGGCGATCGACTTCGATGGCCTCTTCGTCGCCACGGCGCTGATGTACCTGGTCGTCCTCGGGATCGTGGTGGCGCTGCGCGACACCCTGTTCCGGTCCCGCCAACCCGTCGCGCCCGCGCCGACGGTCGACGGCCTGCCCACGGCGGCCGGCGAGGTGGCGCCCATCGTGGTCGACGGCGGCCCGACCACCGATTCGGCCCCGACCCCGGCGGCGATGCCCTCGAAAGCGATGATCGCCGCTATCACGGTCGCCTTCGTGCTGCTGCAGGCGGTCACCGTGCTCACCGTGACCGCGATGCCGTTGTTCGTCAGCGTCGATCTGCGGGGCACCCTGGCCAGCGCCGGGTCCATCCTCGGCCTGTGCGCCGCCATCGAGATCCCGCTGATGCTGGCCTTCGGGATGCTGGCCGCCCGCTGGCCCCTGCACCGGCTGCTGGTGCTCGGCGGCCTGTGCGGGGTGGCGTACTGCCTGGCGGTCAGCCTCGCCGCCAGCGTCTGGCAGGTCGCGGCGGCCCAGGTCCTGCACGCCTGCTTCGTGTGCTGCATCGGTGGACTGGGCATCACGTACTTCCAGGAACTGATCCCGTCGGCGCTGGGCCGGGCCACCACGCTGTTCACGAACACCGGGCGGCTCGCCGGCATGCTCTCCGGCCTGGCCTTCGGGCTGGTGCAGGTCCACGGCTACCGGCTGGCGTACGTCGGCTCGCTCGGCCTGGCTCTGACCGGAACCGCCGTGCTCGCCGCGGTCGCCCACGGCCGCCGTCGATCGCCTGCCCGCCGCCGGTGGCGCCGCCCGGCCCGACCGGGTCGCTGGCTCCACCTGACCCGACCGGGCCGGCGTCCCCAGCTCAGCCGACCGGGCCAGCGGCTGCGCTCCAACCGACCGGGGCGATGGCTTCGCTCCCACCGGCCGAGTCGGTGGCTTTGCCCGAACCGGACGGAGGCCGCCGACGCAGGTGCGGGACCGGCAACTCCCAGCGGGCCGGCTACTCCCACCGGAACAGGCGGGCGCTGAGCACCCGAGGCCGAGGGAGGAGTCCAACGCCTACATAGGACAGAAGCTGTTCCTCAGCGAGAGCGCGGTCGGCAAGCACATCGCCAGCATCTTCGCGAAACTGGATCTGCCGGTCTCCGACGACGACAACCGGCGGGTGCTGGCCGTCCTGGCCTACCTCAACCGGTCGTCCTGAACCGAGGCCAGTCCGAGCGTGTCGCGCAGCGCCCGCCGCCCGGCCGGGGTGACGCGGACCGCGCGACCGGTGCCGATCCGCTCGACCCAGCCACGGCGCAGGAGGGTGCGGCAGATCTCGGCCCCGACCACGCCGGCCAAATGCGTCCGCCGCTGGGTCCAGTCCAGGCAGGCCCGGATGAGCGGCCGACGTCCCGGCGCCAGGGCCTGCGGATCGATCCCGAGCCGATCGGTCAGGAAGGCCATGCCCTCGGGGGTGAGGGCCAGACCGGTGCGCTGGTCCACGAACCCCTGCTCGATCAGGGCATCGGCGATGGCCACCCCCAGCTGCCCGGCCAGGTGGTCGTAGCAGGTCCGAGCACGGATCAGGGCCTCGTGGGCGGTGACCGCCCGCAGGCTTCGCGCGGCCGGGCGCGGCGGGGTGATGCGGGCGGCCAGGTCCTCCACGAGCTGGGCCACCTCGGCGTCAGCGATCTGCAGATAGCGATGTCTGCCCTGGCGCCGTTCCCGGATCAGCCCGGCCTGACGCAGCCGGTTGAGGTGCTCGGTGGCAGTGGAGACAGCCACACCCGCGTGGGCGGCCAGCTCGGTGACGGTCCAGGCCCGCCCGTCGAGGAGCGCGAGCAGAAACGAAGCCCGGGTGGGGTCGGCCACGTGCCCGGCCAGCCGGGCCAGTTCGACCGCCCGCGGATCACCCATCGCCCCATCCTCGCACCGCGACGGTTCGGCCACCACCGAAGCATCCCGGCCCTACGGTCCACGGACATGACGCTGACCCTCACTCGCCACGCCGACGTGACCGCGCTCCTCGCCGACCCGCGCTTCGACGTGCCCACCGCTCCGCCGGCCTCGCACGGCCTCGCCTGGCTGCGTGGCGCCGTGTCCCGCTTCAGCCGCGGCGACCAGCACGCCCGCCGACGGAGTCTCGCAGCGGCGCTGCTGACGGCGTCGCCGGCCCAGCTTCGCGCCGAGGCGGCCGCCCGCGCCGCCGACCCCGACGCGACCCCGCGCGACGTCCCAGTGACGGTGCTGGCCGCAGCACTGGGTGCCCGGCGACCCGTGCACGAGCAGGTGGCCGTGGTGACGCCCGGCTACTTCGGGCGCGTCCAGACCGGACTGTCCGAGATGGACGCCGCGGTCGACGACCTCGTGACCGTCTTCGGCGGGGAACCGACCGAACGGGTGGCGGCGGCGATCGGCCTGCTCGTGCAGGCGCACGAAGCCACCAGTGAGCTCGTCACCCGAGCCCTGACCGTCCTGGGCCAGCCTCCGGCCGAGGCGCCCGCCTTTCAAGACCGCCCAGCGGCCACCCCGATCGAGGCCGTCCTGGCCGAGACCCTGCGTCACGACCCGCCCGTACCGGCCATGCGGCGCGAGTGCCTGGTCGACCACGACCATCCCTACCACGGCCCGATCGCCGCCGGAACGGTCGTGGTCCTGGACCTTGTCGCGGCCAACCGCGACCCGGACGTCTTCACCGATCCCGACCGGTTCGACCCGAGCCGGCCGAACCTCGACCAGGTGCTGACCTTCGGATCCGGCCCCGCGCTTGCCCGGGCCGCAACCACGCGCTCGCCCTCGCGCTCGGCGCCATCGAGGGAGTGCTGCGCCGTGGATAGCCCGTTCGCCGCCCTCCACCGCCCCGGCCAGCCGTTCCTGCTCCCCAACGCCTGGGACGTCGTGTCGGCGGCCCTGCTCGCCGACGCCGGTTTCCCGGCCATCGGCACGACCAGCCTCGGGGTCGCCGCCAGCGCCGGCGTCCCCGATGCGGCCGGCGCCACCCGGCCCCAGACGCTCGCCCTCGCCCGACGCCTGGTCCACCTGCCCGCACTGATCACTGTGGACATCGAGGCCGGGTTCAGCGATGACCCGGGCCAGGTGGCGGAGCTGGTCGCCGAACTGCACGAGTACGGTGTCGTCGGCATCAATATCGAGGACGGCCGGGGCCAGGAGCTGACGCCGGTGGACGTCCAGGCACGCCTCATCGCGACCGTACGGTCGGCCGTCCCGGGCGTCTTCATCAACGCGCGTACGGACGCGTACTGGCTGCACCGTCCCATGGCGCTGGCCGAGACCCTGACCCGCGTCGCGGCCTACCGGGACGCCGGCGCGCACGGCGTCTTCGTGCCCGGCGTCCGCGCCCCGGCCGAGATCGAGGCGGTGGTGCAGGCGATCGACCTGCCGGTCAACGTGCTCGCGGACCGGCCGTTGCCCGAACTCGCCGCGCTGGGTGTGGCCCGGGTCAGCTGCGGTTCGCTGCTCTACCGTCACGCGGTGCAGGCGGCCGCGGCCACCGCCCGTGGGCTGGCCGCCGGCCAGTCGCCGCCGGCCGGCGTCCCCAGCTATGCCGACGTCACCCACCTGCTCGACGGCTAGAAGGGTGGGTCGCCGAGTGGTTCGGGTGGCGGTGGTGGGGGTTCGGGGGGTGGGATAATTTTGCAGGTTTCGGTGCCTTGGTAGGCGAGGTCGCCGTTGACCCAGACGGTGTGGGGGTCTTCGCAGTGGCGGACGGGCCTTGCCATGGGGGCCAGGGTGTCGGCGGGTCCGGGTGGTGGGGTGCGGTGGTATCGGTGGCCGAGTGGGCTGGTCCAGGTGAAGTGGCCGGGTTGGGGTTGGTGGATGCGCCAGCCGTGTTTGTGGCGCA
>Ga0310826_100171_pt1 | contig 99593 bp, 96 predicted proteins | sample WT_ome_FD_201306 | JGI IMG/M metagenome (GOLD analysis project Ga0310826, IMG submission 201306) | Sorghum-adapted microbial communities enriched on wild type (WT) sorghum from Joint BioEnergy Institute, Emeryville, California, United... ... | reverse complement strand
TCGTGACTTCACTCCTTAAGTTTTCTTGTTTGGTCACTTGAAAACTTCTCCAAGTTGGGGTGAAGTCCCTTTTTTATGTCCGAAAATCCTTACAAATCAAGGCCTTGGATTATTGCAAAACGCTCAATCATATAACAGATTCATTCACGCCTCACTTCGTGAGAATTTCCTCTTCCCACTTGGGTAAGGAAAGCTCTTCCATCTCCCTCTTCGACAATTCGTACCTTAACTCTCTCTGCAACAACCGATTCAACAAACTCTGGATATTTTGTAGCGCCTTCCAAATGATAAAAAACGGAGAACATACCCTTCCGGGCGTCCTCCGATGCATTCTGACTGTTCTCTAATTAACTTTCAAATTCAAAAAGCGGGGATTTAATCATCTGTTACAATTTTCATTATCTTTCTGCCAATCAAAATTCAAATCTCCAAATCTGGTTGTAGGTCTCACAAATTCAATTATAAACTTTACACCAATAAGTTCCGTTATATTTATTGTCCATCCATAACAAGGAGTTGATACTTTGTTTTCTGAATTCTGGATGAATATAATAGCTTCGATTCTTGCTAGTCTCATTACTGCATATCTGACATCGAAGTTAAAAAACTGGTGGACTATAAGAAAATATAAGAAGCTTACAAAAAAGAAGAGCAAGTTAATAAATGAATACAAACAAGTAAAGCTCTACTTGGAAAACCGAAACCAATACAAGGAATTTCTTCTCATTGAAATTATAAAACTGATTGGGCAGTTTGCTATTACCGCTATAATCGTTATCCTCATATTATTTGGTCTATTTTCTAGATCTGGCATTGAATCTATTTATCTTAACATGTTAGCCGAATTCTTAAAGCTTCTGTTTTTTGTAATTCCATCGTGTTTCCTTTTCTTAATATTTGATAAAGTGTCCAAACTAGAAATTCTACACTTACGACTAAAAGACTTCACAGCTTTTGAAAACATGGTGAAGGAAATTGTATCTGAAGATGAACTTAGGGACATCTTACGGTAATGTCGTATAGCATCTTTATATTTTACCCTCACTGACTTATTCATCTCAAACTACAACGTTTGAAACTCGCACCACAATGTAGGCAATGTCGGATTTCTGGTCGGAAGTAGAATTGCTTTTCTAAAGTTAATTCGATTCTTTAGAGCCCCGAACCGCTGAAAACGCAAAATGACGGGCCCGAGTAGCCGGCCCGTCATTGCGCCAAATCGCGTCAAGCGCCGCACAGTTCCCTGTACTTCGGGAACAGCAGATCGCTTTCGATATGGATGTGTTTTTGAATGTCCATCTCCATCTCCCGCAGCTTCCGGAAGGTCGTGCGGAACGTCTCGATTGCGTCGTCCGGCAAATGACAGTCCACCGTGATGTCCCGGATTACCCGAAGCTTCGCGATCAGCTCGCTGTGATCATCCTCGAGCTCCCCGATCGTGAAGAACGTCCGGGGGTTGCCGTCCGGCTTCCCCGACAGCCAGGTCTGCCGGATCAGCGGGAAGATTGCTTCTTCCTCCGCGAACATGTGATGTTCCATTTCCTCTTTCATTTGGTGGAAACGGATGTGGAGTTCCGCAAGCTCCGGATGCGTCGCGCCATGCCGCCAGTACAATCCGGTGACGAATTGGCTGAGTCTCGGCAACTCTCGCCAGAGATATGCGTGATGGGTCTTTACAATGTGATCGATCAGTTCAGTGGTCGTGGCGGCGCTCAAATCCGCCAACCGGTTCTGGCCATCCGGGTCCAGCCGGGTCGGCTGACCGGAACCGTCATTCGCCGATTCCATGTCGGGTCTCCTCTCGACAAATCATAGAGGCCACTATACAGGAACGGCACTGGAAACACAATGGGCATTTGGGTCCATTTCGGAAGTGCGGCTTTCAAACCAGATCGGTCAGCCGAGCCCGGCGACACAGGCATTGAAGTAAGCCAACGCCCGCTCGTATTGCGGCTCGCTCCCCGGACGGCCGGCGTAGTACAACAGGTGGTCCAGGCCGATCCACACGTGGAAGACGGGCTCGAGCGCTTCGAATTCTCGCCGCGCGTCGCCGTCCGCGTAATGCCTCAGGAAGACGTCCCGGTACGCGGCGTACGATTCGGCGTCGTAATAATACCTCATCCAGTAGGTGAGCCGCGCGATGTCCGCGATCCAGTTCAGCGCCAGCGCGTCGTCGTAATCGACCAGGGTGAGCTCGCCGCGCGATCAGCACGTTCTTCACGGACAGGGGTCGAAGGCGATGATTCTCGCGCACGGAATGCCGTGTTCGATCAGCTTCGGCGCCGCCCTCCTCTTCCGGTCTTGTGACGCGTCCGTCATACTCCAGATCGCCATAGAAGCGATATCGAATCGATCTGCGTCTCATAAAGAAAAGGATGCTCCCACACCGAAATCGCGCCGATCACCTCTCCGCTTGCCAAACCACATCCGGCATATCAAGCCATCGCACGGAACCGGCCGCGTGTCGCGAGGTTCAATTTCCGCAAGGTTTCCGGAGCGCAGTACAGCATCGTGATGGTCTGTCCGTCCATGGAACAGACGAAATCTTTCCCCGGTTTCTTCACGATGGCCGCCAGTCGGTCGAAAACGCTTACGTCAAACCAGTCATCTTCGAACTTGACGTCCAGCTCGTGTCTCTCTCCTTCATGCGTGAAAGACAGCCAGGCTTTGCCCGCTTCAAAATCCACGTCGCTTTCCAGCTCGTCGATCCGGACTTCCCCTCGCGACAATTGCACGAATCGGCGAACCATCTTCGTGTAAATGTCCGGCTCGTCCACGCACTCGATGTCGAAGCTCAGGACGTCGTCGGACATCCGCAGCACGCTTCCGTCCTCGTCGACCAGATCCGATCCGGCGACGTCAAGCAGCAGGGTGTACGGTTGTTTTTCGTAACGTTGCGGTTCGAATTGGGCCGTCAGCTTGCCGATCAGCACATCGTCGGGCAGATTGAAGGTGACGCCCATGGCCTTGAGCTCCCGAACCTGCGCTTCGAGCGACGGGGCCGCTTGAGCGACGCGGGCATCCGCCGGCGAGTCCTCCGACCGCGCGGCCGCATGCTCCGGCTCCCGCGCCTTTGAGCCGGTAATCCTCATGTAGAGCTGCAGCCCGAAGACCAGGAACAGGACATTGGTCACGTCCACCCACAGATCGATCAGCGTGTCGCCCAGCCAATACGTCCCGGGCTGGAAAAGTTCAATCAACAGGTACGCCGGGAAGGTCAGCAGCCAGGTCGGAAGCTCCACCAGCACGAAAATCACGGCAGCGCCCGCAAGAATGGGGATCAGATTCCCCTTGGTGATGATCAAGCTTCTGGTCAACGGGTTTTGGCCCCTCGGTTCCAGCGCAATCACCGTATCCGCGAGGAAAAGTCTGCCGTAAAGCAGAATGCCCGGAATGACCAGGAGGATCAGTCCCGCGGCGATCCCCACGTTCTTCGCGAAATTGTACACGATGATTCTCGGCCACTTGCGAATCGCATGACCGATCAGGCGGGATGCCGGAACGGGTTCGCCCGTCATTTTGCCGTGAAAATAGAGGAGGGCGGCGGGCGTGATGAAGGACAGGAACAGCAGTTCGACGAGGCCGTCCCTGCGCATCGTGGTCCAGAAGCTTTCGTACGGGTCGACAAAAAAATAGTTCTTGATCCATTCCACCGGAAGCGCAACCGGAAGCACAAGCAGGAGCACAGCCGGGAAATGCTTGAAATAGAGCTTCAGCGAGTCGGATAGAAGAGATTTGAATGTTTTCAAAGTATCACTCCGCGATCTCGATCTTGATGCCGTGTCTTCCCGCGAACGCCGCGATCCTGTCTTTCAGGGCTTCATATTCGTGAAGATGCTTCAGCGTGAACCGGACATGCGACCATCGGCGTTTTTTGCGCTTGACCGTCAGGGTGAAATCCGCAAGCAGGATCGTGTCGATCTCGTCCGGCCGCAGTTCGCCTCGCGCATGACGCAGCTTGTCGTCTTCGACGACCAGCTTGTCGGATCTCAGAAGGAGCAGGTATCTCGCGATCAGCAATCCCAACCCCAGAACGCCGAAGATCATCATCAAAATGAACCTGACGTCTTTCGTCTTGATGAACATGGACCCGATGCATAGCAGCAAGCAGGCGTAAAAGCCGTTCGACAGATGGAAGCTCTCCCGTGAGTAAGCCTTCCCGATCTCGAATTCGCTCTTGATCTGCGCGGTCTCCACGTGCAACCCTCCGATCACTTCACGACTTCGACCTTGATGTTGTGCAGCCTTCCGAATTCCCGCATCCGGGGGATCAACCGCTCGAATTCCTCCCGGTCCTTCAGGGCCAGATTGAGGTTGAACCGCATGCCTTTGTTCCGCTGGATGAACACGGTCTGGGAGCCCAGCTCGATTCGCGCGATTTCTTCGGGAAGCAGCACTTCGGACTCGTATTCCAGCTTGTCGTCGGCCACGATCAGCGTGGACGTTCTGTTGTTCTCCCGGACTTTCAGGAACAGCAGTACCCCCATCAAGACGATGAAGACCGCGATCGCCGCAAACCGGAGACTCGACCTGGCGAAAATCGTCGCCACGCTCGCAAACACCATGCACATCGCCATCCAGACGCCATACCGGGAATTTTTCCGGGAATAGAGATTAATGATCGTGAATTCATTCTTGTTCGATGAGTGTTTCACCCATTTGCCTCCCTTCGGGCTGCACCAGAAGCGGCTGCGACTGTGATGTCCGTTTTCATGATATTCCCTCAAGATTCTGCAATACCATCCATATGCCGTTTCATATGGAAGCCGATGATATCGAAGAACGAAACAACGCTATCCTCCGGTCCGTTACGATTCGCTTGTATGCCTTGCCCATCGGATAGGCCTTTGCGCCCGCGGCCTCCAGATGAAATTCCCCGTCTTCAAACATCCATCCGCACGGCTCCCCGATCTTTCGTCTCATGACCTCACCGAGATAGGCTCCCCATACAACGGCCATCGACCAGATCTGGTTCTGCGTCGGCTTCTCCTCCGTCCGAACAAGCTCCTGGTGATAGAAGTCCAGAATTTCTTCCACGTCGTCAATGCTGTCGTCCGAGTAATCCAGGCGTTTACCGAAAGATTGCGCATACGCGATAGCCGTACTGCAGTAATGATCGATGCTTTCCGCGATTTCGGCCGGTGTCATCGAAGCCCTCCAAATGATTATGGTTTTCCTGCGGCCCCCTCAGCCAGCATCGGTTCGTACATCATGATCGCATGGTTTTCCGTGAGAAACTCGTCTTCAACAAGTTCATGATCCGGCGTATAGACTTTCCTGTAAACGGTGTTGTGCCTGACATAGCCGCCCCAATACTCCTGCGTGATCCAGTGGTCTTTCTCGTAGACCTCGTACGTTCGGGTCGGCGGCGATGTCGACCGCCATTCGCCGACCAGATGCGTGTCCGTCAAATCGATGACCAGTTGCCAGGGATGAGGGGTCCGATTCTCGATCTGCAGATCCAGATAGTTGTAGGCGCACGTCGCACCGGTTCCGAAGGGCTGCGTTCTTCCCGAATCGGGGAACACGTCGTAACTGTGCCGATGCCGCTCCGTCACGGTCAGGGGCGTGTGCAAGGTCATCCAGTAAATCAGATTCGACAATTGGCACAGTCCTCCGCCCACGCCGGTCCGCACTTGTCCGCAGAACAGCACCATGCCTTCCACATAGCCTTTTCTTCTCGTCGGATTGCCGATCAGCCGCCAGAACGAGAAGGTCTCGCCCGGCATCACGATGACTCCGCTAACCTTCCGGGAGGCGATGCGCAAGTTCCGCACTTTATTGTGCTGCAGCCACATGTCCACATTGCGGAGTTGGCGAAGCAGCGGAGTCCGGTGGGCAAACATGACATGCGGAAGCAACGATGGACTCCTGCGGGTCGCATACGTCTTGCCGCCGAAATACCAGTCGCAGTAACGTTTCAGGCGATAATATTTTTTTCCGAGGTACAGACGCAACGCGCTTCTTCGCACGGGTCTCGGAACAGACAACTTCCCATCAGCTCCCCTGATTGGCTTGCGCCGCCTTGCCGGATCAGAGTTCCAATCTGTAGCTTCTGTACCTGTGCCCGTTCTCGTCGACTCCTTCGCCGGTGACCGCAAACCCGAGTCCGGCGAACATCCGGTGGGAGCGGTCATTGAACGTATACACTTTCTTGACGTTCAGTTCCGGCCAATGCTCCTTCCTCGCCATTTCGATGAGCAGCCGGATGACCCGCGTGCCGATCCCTCTGGAGCGATAGCCGGGTTCACCGATGACAATCGGTATCGTCTCGCGCGACAGCGTGACATCCCCGATCGGCACCCATTCCCCGTCTTCCTGCGCCTCGATGATGAACAGTTGCCCGATGGAGGCGAGATACCGGTACATGGCCGTTACGGTTGCCAGATCATAGGCTTCGGTTCCGGGCCCTTCCGAGAAGCGCAGCACTTCCGGGTCCTGGTACCATGGAAGGGCGGTCCGGCAGTCGTCGTCGACGCTGGCCGGGCGGAGTCGGATGGGCGGTTGGTTGGTTCGGTCGTCCATTTTTTTCACCCGATATGCAAGTCTGAAAGAAAACAGCCACCATGGATGAAACGTCGAGCCTGCACCCGGGTGACTGCCCGTGATGGTTCAGAGGTCCGCGATCTTGATCTCGCCTATTGCCTGAACCATTCGATCCGCGGCGGACAAATCCTGTTGGCCCGAGTTCGGGTTCGCGTAGCCGATGCACCGCATGCCCGCCCGCTTCGCCGCGAGCACCCCGTTCCGCGAATCCTCAAGCACCACGCATTGCTCCGGCGGCACGTCGAGCTGCCTTGCCGCCTCCAGATAGATGTCGGGAGCCGGCTTGCCGGCGGGCACTTCCTCGCCGCTGACGACGCACGAGAAATAGCCGCGAATCCCGAATTTCCCGAGCACGGCCTCGATGAACGAACGCGGCGAAGACGAGGCGAGCCCGATCGCGATCCGGTGCTTCCGCAGTTCCTCCAACAGCTCGACGATGCCGGGAATCGGTCCGATGTCCGCTTCGTCCAGGTACTGTCTTTTTCTCACGGACTGGAAAGCGATGATCTCGTCCACCGTGCGGGGGATGCCGTGTTCTTGCCGGATGATCGTCCACATTTCGGGATTCGTCATCCCGACGAACCGTTCCAGGTCTTCCTGTGTCATGTCGACTCCGAAATGCTTCGCCGTGAGCCGGTCGACCTCGAAATGAATGGGCTCGGAGTCGATGATGACGCCGTCCATATCGAAGATGAAAGCTTTGGTCATGGTGGATGAACTCCTTGACAGGTATTTTATCGGTTGGCGCGCCGCAGCCATGAAGTGATGGCCGAATCCGCGAGAAGCACCATTAAACATCGGCAGTTGTCCCGCCGCGATCGAGATTGGAACAACGAATTCCCACAATAAATAATCCCATCTGAACCAGCTCGACCATCCTTTCACCCGGCACGCTTCAGATGCCCGCCGACCACTTCATAATCGGCGCGGCGAACCTTCCCCGTCGCCCAATGGTGGATCTCGACCCGGATCAACGGCGGGTCCGCGTCTTTCGTCAAGGTCACGGATACCCGTTCCAGGCCGTCGGAACTTCCCGAACCGCCCAGACTTCCGGCAACCGAAGCCAGTTCGATCCCATCCCGGTCCGCCCTGGCGATCGCGACATCGGGCGGAGACAGGTGAAGTCCGTGAAACTCGATGATCCAATCTTCTTCTCCGTCCCGGTCGATGTCCGTGAACGACGCTTCGCCCCACCGAACATGTACATGCGTTGGCGCTCCCGGTCATAGACCTCGTCTGTCACGTCTGTAAGATCAAGGGACAAATCCCGAATCAACCGGGAATCCTGCGCCTAAATCTCCTCGACGACCGAATGCCCCTTCGAATAATCCTTGCAGGTCCATTGCCATTCTTCATGCAGGCGGATCTTTCCGTTGTCCATGATCTCCGGCCGGGAGACGCACTTCCCGGTCATTAATTCGTAGCGCTCATTGACATGCTGGTATCGCATGTCCAGGACGCCCTGCTCGTCGACGACCGCGATGAGGCTGCCGGCCAGGATTCCGCCGCCCGAATAGGTGGCCGTCACGATATTCCCCTGCTGCGAATAATGAAAGACGGTTTCCGCGCTCACTTCGCCGTTGTCCGTGTTGGACACCGAGCGGAACGTCCGTCCGTGATAGTTGATCCGGCTCATGTGATCACCCTTCCGAATCTTTATCATCGTTGATGAAGTGCGTCACGTCATCGGGCAGCTCCTTGAGGACATCCTTCAAAGCCCTGGGGTAGATGTTGTGGGAATCCAGTTCATCCACCGGAATCCATCTGAACGTCAGTTCCACGGTCGGATCTTTGCCCTTGAACGGCGCGTCGCTTACGGGAATATCGCCATCCGCCCTCATTTCGTGATAGATGCTGATCTCGTGCAGTCCGTCGTATTCATAGGCGTTGAAGTTTTCAATCACGCAGAATGGGCGCAATGAGCGGACCCGCAGGCCGGATTCCTCCCGGAACTCCCGTTCGACGGCCTCGACCGAAGTTTCCCCGGTTTCAACCCGCCCGCCGGGCAACACCCATCCGTCGCATTTCTTCATGCGATGGAAGAGAATCCTGTTTTCCCTTCGCAGCACTCCCGCAGCCCGGATTCGGATGTTCGGATACGGATTCATTTTTTTCACCCGTCAGATTTGGTCGAGGTCTTCCATGATCATTCGCGCGTATGCGTCCCAGTTCCTGTCGTCCGTATTGATCTCGCGCGTGGGGACGATGGATCGCCGGGAATGGAACCGCAGCGCGTCCTGGGTCTCGAGCAGGTTCTTGCAGGCTTCTTCGACTTCTTGACTGGATTTTCCTTCCCATTCGGAAGGGTTCCTGCTCTTGATCCGCTCTTCGACGACCGCGGGCGAGATCGTGAGCAGCACGCACCTGGCGCCGAGTTCGGCCAGCCGCTGTTCGATTTTCGCGATCGCCGCGTCGTCATGATCCGGGAACGAGGCCCGGTGACTGAGGTGGAATCGCTCCAGAACGAAGAACAGCCCGCGGGACTTTCTGTGCGACGGGCCCAGATGTTTCGCCCAATCGTTCAGTTTCTTCAGCATGTCCACCCGGTCGCTCAGCAGCTCCAGATGCTGTTCCCTTGACAACCGGACCAGCTGTCCCCTCACGTTCTGCAAAACCTGCGAATAATGCTCGCCGAGAACAACGACGCTGGATTCCGCTTGTTCATCGCCGGCCTGGAGCTTCTTCAGAGCCCGGAGCAACGAAGTCTTGCCGGCGTTGGAGTAGCCTTCGAGAATGACGCCGCGAAAGTTCAACCTGCCTCACCCATTCCTGATATTTTGAAGCCCGGAATCGGTCCGTTCCCTGTCCGTTCAGCCTGAATAATCGGGAATAAACGCGTCCCTGATTCCCATCAGTCCGTCGCCGTAAATGACCTGTATCCCGTGTTCTTCGCCCTGGCCATTGTCCACGGCGAAGAAGAATCGCTCCAAATAGCGGATCGTCGGCTGACCACCCTTCAGGAACCGCTTGTATTGGCGAATGGTCTCTTCCGCCACCCAAACGGGAACTTCCAGATCATCCTGATACAGAAACGCGGCCAGCCCTTCCGCGTCTTCCATCCCGATCAATTCCATGTAACGGGCAACCATTTCGCCCGCGAAGGGAAAGTACATGATGTATGGGTTATGGATGGACGGCTTCGGATACGCTGTCGTTGGCGGCATCGGCATGATCTTTCCATTGGTCCACCTCTATTCGATCTTCGGCAACTGGCCGTGCGTTTTCAGGCTCCGGCTCGTTTGTCGCATTTGTCTTCGCGCAGCCGGACAATACCAGCAAGATGAAAAGGAAGAGCAGAACGGTTCGTTCCATACCGACCTCCGGGCGCACGGCGTTTTTCTCTCACCCCTTTAGACTGCAAGAAGCGCAAAAGGGTTCACCATGGTGACATTGGCCATCATTCGCTCATGCCGTCTCCCGGAATCCGACACGCGCGCTCCCTGGCCAGGATGCACGCCTCTTTCAGCAATGCGCAGTCTTCCATTTCAGGCGCCTGCATATAGATCCTGGTCACTTCATGCACCTTGTCCGCCAGATCATCCGGCAAGTCCAGCTTTCTTGCATCCAGCGAGCCACGAATTTGTACCGGCCTGTCGCCAGCGCCGGCAGCGCCATAAGGTTCAGGATTCGCAGGCGTATAGCCAGTAGGCCCTCGTGTCTTCGTCCATTTGGCTGAGCCGATCCCCGGCTACCCGCTGGATGACCAGGGCATCGCCGCCTTCGTTCGACGACATGGTTCAGAATACGCCGGTACCTTTTGTCCATGGAGCCTCCCGTCAAACCGGATTCGCTTCTCACAACAACCCCAACAGCTCCGTCAACCGCCCGATCTCATGGTCCGGCCTGACGGTCAGATCCGGAATCCACGGCTGGTTGACCTTGATCCAGACGGTCCTCATTCCCACTCTGCCGGCCCCCTCGATGTCGTTCCGGGGATGGTCGCCGACATAGACGCATTCGTCCGGCCTCAGCCGCAATCTGTCAAGCGCCAGTTCGAAGATGCGCGGATCGGGCTTCTTCACGCCGACTTCCTCCGAGACAAGGATACACTCGAACAGATCCCGTATCCCCAAGCGGTCGATCTTCCCGTATTGAATCTCCGTTTTCCCGTTGGTGATCAGTCCGAGCCGATATCCGGACTTCAGCGCCTGAAGTATTTCCGCCGCCTGGTCCATCAGCGTCGCGTTCCCGACATAGTGCTTCCGGTAAAAGTCCATGAGCTCGTCCAGCCCGGGCCTTTCCTTCCACGGCAGCTCATCGAGCAACTCCCCGAACAGCGCCGTTTTCTCCTTGTATCCGTCCTGATCCAGCTCGATGATTCGCTCGATCAGCCCGTCCGTCTCTTCCAGATGACCGAACCAGTTGCGGACGAACGACACCGCGAAGTTCCTGAATGTTTCGCTCCGATCCAGTATCGTGTTGTCCAGGTCGAAAATGACGGCCTTGATCCCTTCCACTCCTCCATCCCCCCATGCGTATGATCCCGAATTCCACATAAATTCCATATCGGAAAAATACCCCAAGAAATGAAAAACCCCGGAGCATTCACCCCAAGGTTCGCGCGTATCCCATCCTGCGATTATTGTGCGGCAAGCTCGATCCCCAACGCGCGTGCCAGCGCCGCGATCGCGATCACGGCAATGATCGGGGAGGTCATCAGCGCGGACACCAACAGGCTGGATCTCAGCATGACTCTCGTCTTGTATTTGCGGTACAGCCAGATGTGGCCGAGCACGCACAACGCGAAGACGACGAGACCCGTGGCCAGCAAGATCCCGTCCCGCCCCATGACCCAGATCAGGACGTAATACTCGAGGAGCACCACCGGCAGCAGCAAGAATACGGTAATGAAAAAAATAAGCTTTTCGATCGCGCTTCATCCTTTCCATTTTGATTCAAGTTTAGTGGGAATTCCGGTGGATGTCCAATGATTTGTGAGCTGCGCCGGCAGCGCATTCATAACAATCCAAGGATCACATAATTCCTGGACAGCGACTGCATGAACATGATAAACGCCAGCAGCATCGCCACAAACCCGCCGATTTTGCACATGATAAAATAGAAATCGCTCGGCTCGGGATTTTCCACCCAGATCCATTGCAGCGAAGCCCAGAACATGGCCCGTTGAACCGACTCATACCGGAAGTTGGCCCATCCGAAGATGAACATCAGAACCGACAGCCAATACAGCCATGGATATCCCCGCGGCTCATGATATTGCGGATAGGCGGCGCGCACCAACTCGGTGGGATGGTAGCGCATGTTTTCCTCTCCGAACTGAATCCGTTCTCCGCCGGACTTGACGTAAATGCCGCCTCCCATAAACAATTCCCCGTTCTCGTCGAACGCTGCCATGCCGTGCTGTCCGCTGACGGTGTAGGTTTTGCCGTCCGGATACCGAACCTGATACGCTTTGCCGAACGGCCTCTCTTTCTCGCTGATTCGATAATCCTGTCCGTCAATGGTCAGGACGCGATCCGATCCGTATAGGCGTACGACGACCGGCGCCCCCGTTTTGCTGACATACCGGACGTACTGCCCGGTGTTTTCCGCAGCCCGGTAGGTATGGAAATCCAATTCGAATTCCTTCACGGAAAAATACGAGACACCGAACCAGACGGCCAGGATGGCGACGGCGGCGTAGACGGCGATGGTTGCGGCCAGCTTCTTCTTTCCGGTTTTCATGGGTCCTCCGCTCCCGCAGGGTCCGACTAATCACGGCAGTGCATTTTCCCTTGTCGAGATTACGTACGGATAACGTCGCGAAAGGTTGCCGGCCGCGTCATTGGATCACAGCCTCTACTGCAATTGCTTATTAATGTACTGATCCCACCCTGTTTGGGACAGCTCCTCCTTCGCAGGTTCCTCGCTCTCCCCGTACTTGCTGGTATATCCGCTATGGTTCTTGAAATACTTTTCCGGGCTCTCCCATTCCGTCATACACTCATTGCAACAAACATATAAAGTTCCGCTGCGCTTTTCTTTGGCTATCACGACCCAACCCTGAAAGCAGAACTTGCAGGTGTCGATCGGGAAACGCCAAAACGGTCGGTATTCCTTCATGTGCCCACCATCATCCGGGTTTCTTGAGCCTAATATCGCAATCTTTGCTTTATGCTTTCTATTTTTTCCAGCTCATGAGCATAATCGCAATCAGAACGAAATGCACGGGTCATGCAGACAAAAAACTGTTCAGCTCCATTAACCAATGCATTCAGAAATTCATCTTTGGGCAGCACGAAACTTGACGCTTCACGATCTTCAATGGTGAGAAGCAGCAACTCTCCGGATGTTTGACGAAGCGTGATTTTGACAGGTTGATCGGGAAAATATACGCTGCCCTCACCTGTATGAAGCACATCGTCAACCACATTCACAAGATAGGCCCATAATTGGTCAATCAAATCCCAATAGCTCGGATCCAACAGGATTTCCTCGCAGTACTTCAGGCAGATTGTTCCATTAAGATATTGGAAATCAAGACCCTTGCGGATTTCATTCAGGCCTTTCAAATCGGTGATTTCAACAAAATATTCCCGAGGATTCGATAACAGATCCTTCAAATCCGTAACCAGGCGATCAGGTTTCAATAAATAGGAATTGACCTGGAACATCACGTCACCTTCATTTTGATATAGGACAACTTTTGATGAGTTTATTAATATAATCAACGCATTCTTGCATAATTGCTCCAATTCTTGAGGGTCGGTGCATTCTTTTTCCAACAAGGGCTCAGTCCAATCCATATCCTTGATTACCTTTATCGCATAATTTCTCCTGTACCATCCCAGATCCAGAATATACTTCCCGTTCAAATACGAGACTTGAAAGATATCTTCCTCTTTTAAACAACCTGGATCATCAGTAGCATCATAAGTGATTGTTCCCGGCGAAAAATCGATGGCTTCAAACATACAGCGGTTTCACATCCTTTGAACCCGGCGCAAGCGGAACAAACGCTGGCTCTCCTGTCTATGGTAATAGGATCTCAGTTTTCAGAGTTCCAATTGTGGATTCGTCTAAAATCCTTGTTCATGCAGGAGACTTTCAATTTTCTGTTTTTCATCAAATCTTTGATTTCAGATACCTTGTACGAGAGTTGAAAGTAAAAGTAGTTGATAAACTCCAAAATTGCAAAAATATATATGAAGAACGCAATTGCCAAACCGCCTGAAGGCAACGATGGATGCCATTTCGCGATATCAAAAGCAAATGCAACCATTGCGGTCACAATCAAAACCATATCCACCGTTCTCAAATAACGCAATTGTTGAACAACCCTGGTCGGAGTTGCAGGATTCTTGCCGTTTCTTAGTCTTCCAAGTTTCACATACCAATAAATCGTTCCCTGCAATAAAAGAAACTCCAAAAGGATGAAAGATGCCCAAAATGAATATAGAGCATACAAATGCAGATCGGGGTATGCGTCATTTAGCAGATAACTGACAGGCACAAAAAGAACAATCGAAAGTAATTCCCCGGAATATAAATAAGCCAACCTTTTTTCTAATTTCTTTTTCAAACTTGCCGCTCACTCCCTTGCTAAGTCACCTGCCGCTCTTGCTCCGATCCCTTCCCGGACTCAGGAATCCGGGAAACGGTTGACAACCTCAACTGTTCGTACCGCCAGCAAGCGCCATTGCTGCGAAAACCAGGTTTTCATGCCCGCCTTGCCGGCCCCTTCGATGACATTCCACGGGTGAACGGCCTCCCCGTTGGTCGGGAAATCAGGAATGCCGGCTTCTGAATGACGCAGCTTCCCGGATGAAGGCTTTGTCCGTGAAGATGCCTTCGGCCATGCGAAGTTGGGCCATGGACAGCTTGTCGGTCTTTAACATCTCGACGAACAAACTTTCGATTGCAAGAAACCGGGTTTTCCCGTACGCCTCCAACATCTCGCGAAACACCCCGTCGTCCAGCGCATGCAACGCATCGATCTTCCGCTTGAAAAAGGCCCATGTCACATGCTCCTTGGCACCGTTAACGAGTTTCAGTCGATCCAGCAGCGGATAAAGCCGTTCCATTGCCATTGGCGACAAACTTCCGTGCAGCTCCATTTGCTCGCTGTACGTCATCCGGCCGACGAGACGGTTGATGCCCCGGATGACATCCCGCTCGGAAAGATCCGTCTGTTCCAGAAACGCATTCAGATTGGCCGTTCTCGACAAGGACTTCTTGATCATTACCGCTTCCTTTTCCGGAGATTTGAAACCGGGCCGCTTTTTCATTAGTATCGTACGATTTCTCTTCTTTCCTTGAAGCGTTGCGCCTCCAACCGTTCCGGCATCAGGCCAATTTGCGGAGTAAATCCATGCGGGTTGATCCTGGAAGTGTGGCATTAAAATCACAACCCCTTAAGCCCACCCAATAATGCAATAATCATCATTATGACTCCAAATGCCAGCATGACGCATCCACTCGCTTTATATCGCTGACGAGCGGCTTCTGACGGGGGATTCCTCAATGTATTTAGAGCCGTAGTTTTGTACATGAAATCAGGAAACTTTATTGTCAATACCCCACCGACAACAAAGATCAAGAAAAAAAGCAGGGAGACAATCATCCGATCTAACATGCCTTATGTACCTCTCTCCTGATATAACGACCATTAAGTATCACAATGTATACCGCCTCACTTATATATTTCTCCTGTAGTTCCATGATCCCGCCCATTTGCTCACTTGATTACGTTTCCTTGCAAGTCATAACGTTGCGTACCTGGTCGTCAACAGCGAATAGATTACTCCAATCGAATGGCTTTCCGTTTCTCTATATGGATTTCGAATGTGGATTTGGGGAACGGAGCGCCTGCCTGGGTTTGCAGTATATAGATCCCTGTTTGATTAGCAGGTTGCAGTATTGTGAAGTAATTTTCATCCGGTTTCCATAATACACCCTTTACTTAGGGCAATTTCAATTTCATACGTATCTCTTCGTTGCTTTGCATATCCTTCAAATATAGCCTTATGGAACTGTTGCTTTGGAAAGTGTTTACCAATTCTATGCAGTATTCATATTGATGATCAGATGTGATTTGCTTCGAATTTGTCTCTACATTCTCGATGAACCACCCGCTTATATTAACATTCTTATATAAAGGTACGCTCAGTAGAATCAGCAAGATGATGACACAGAGGGCGCCGAGAACACCATTCATTTTTTATATGGGGAACGATAAAATCTTCCCTCTTCTCGAAATGAATCTGGTTGGTTTTTCCAGTTTATCTGCTTACTCTTGATGGATGGACCATCCGCTTGGCCATATTTAATTTCAACCCATCCGGTAAACCCTTCTGGAATCATGTAAATCAACTTGATCGTGTTTCTGAGCATCCCAAAAAGCGAAATGGGTGAAGTACCTTCGATTTTCAGTACAATTCAGCTAAATCCATTTCTCCAAGGTCCAATTGTTCTCAAGTCTCTCTATTAGAAGTGTATCGTTCCAAACCCCCCACGGGGATAACATGACTTGCTCTTTCGAGAGTTCTTTGACTGATGTTCGTTTCCATGTTGCATAATCAACAATATGCCAACAGATGAAATCTCCTCTCACAACGTGCTTATCCCGAAAATGTGCAGGAATGGATACACTTTGCGGTATATCAAAGTTCCCCAGGCAGTCCACAATACCTCTTCTATATGCTGCTTTAAGCGGAAAATGAACAAAATAGAGTTCTTTTTGATTTACGATAGGATCAATGTTTTCAGGCGTAGTTTCGTATAGTCCGGGTAGAATTCGTATCAGTTCTCCGATTGTCTTGTGTTGATGGACATATTGGAATATCCCTTTACCACTTGGAGCAGGAATCTCAAACACATCACCTAACTGAATGCTCTTCATGCTTCACCTCATCATAACTTCCAGTGAATTCAGCTTATCATCAATCCCTCCATCCACAAGTAATGAAAAGACCGCACGAAGTTATGTCCTCCATGCGGTCTTGAGAGTTCTGATTATGATGATCTGGACATTCAGAGCAGATTCAACCGGTCGAGCAGACGATAAATGACAACCGCCGCCTGGGCCCGGGTCGTCGTCCCTTGCGGATGCAGGGCATCGCCGGAGCCCTCGATCAGCTTCAGCCCGACCGCCCTGGATATGGCCTCGCGCGCCCACCCGCTGACGGACGCCGCGTCGCGGAATCCGGACAGATCGGCTCCTTCCTCCACGTCGCCGCCGCGCATTCCGACGGCCCGAACCAGCACGGCCGCCATCTGCTCGCGGGTCATGGGTTCTTCCGGCCGGAACCTTCCGCTGTCGCCCGTGACGAGTCCGGCCTCCGATGCCGCTTTCACCGCCGACACGTACCAGGCGCCGTCGGATACATCGGCGAACGGCGACGGAGCGGAAGACTCCACTTCCAGTCCAAGCGCCATGACCAGCAATTTCGCGAATTCGGCCCGGGTCAAAAGTCCGTTCGGATCAAACGATCCGCCGGCCTTGCCGTCGACGATCCCCCTGGCCGCCAGCGTTTCGACCGCCTGCCGGGCCCAGTGGCTCTCGATGTCCGGGAACGTCACCTCCCGCAGCATGACCGCGTAGAGGCCGGGGCGTTGGATTTCCGCATGGACGAAGCCTTCCTCCCGGCCGGTAATGCCGCCAATATAGGTCCAACGGCCAGATGCTTCATCGTAAGCGTAAATGCCCAGCTTCTCCCGAACCTCATGCCAATCGGGCCGAGACGCATAACCAAGCGCAAGCTCCGCGCTTCGGTCGAACGCAGTACCCGCGCTCACGTGCCAGACCTCATGCGCCTCAAGCTTTCGGCCATTGCTGTCAATCGTTTCGTAGGCATCCGCCTGCACCTTCTCCAGCTTGACCTCGGTTTCCGCCGCGAACGTGCCCGTGGCGATGCGCAGCCGGGCCTGTCCGTCTTCTCCGGACAGTTCACCGCCTTCCGGACCGATTCGCTCCCGGATCTCGGTTTCGGACGAATCGCCAACATCTTCCCCGTTAATTCCGGTACCTTCGGACGGGTTATCGCCGCCAGGCAACCCGCCGCCAGGCGATCCACCGCCAGGCGACTCACCGCCAGGCGACCCACCGCCAGGCGATCCGCCACCCGGCGAACCGCCACCCGGCGACCCACTGCCAGGCGACTCACCGCCAGGCGACCCATCGCCAGGCGACCCGACGCCCGGCGACTCATCACCCGGCGACTCTTCGCCCGGCGACTCACCACCCGGCGACTCTTCGCCCGGCGACTCACCACCCGGCGACTCTTCGCCCGGCGACTCACCACCCGGCGACTCTTCGCCCGGCGACTCATCACCCGGCGACTCTTCGCCCGGCGACTCACCACCAGGCGACTCATCGCCCGGCGACTCACCTTCGGGATCGCCCTGCGGAACGGGCAGCTCGACGAAGGAGACGGAGCCGTCCTCCATGACCAACACCAGACGGTCGCCGCTGAATCCGACGATGTTTCCGGCCGGCACATTCACCTCATACACGCGTCCCGTTGACAACTCCACGCCCTTCACCGCGGGCATTCCGTCTTCATCCACCACGAAGACGGCCTGCGTATCGCCGATCGCCATGACCGCGTATTCCCGGTTCCACACCGTCATCGGCGTCAGCTCCACCTGCTCCGCGAAAGGCTGAATGACATCAAGGATCAGATACTGTCTTTCACCCGAACCGTATCTCTGCTTCCACAGCACATGACTGCCGTTGAACACGAACCAGTCGACGGCGTTCGTCCCACCCAGTCGCACCAGCGGCCAGCTTCTACCGATTCGGAGGTCCATCATGCTGAGCCCGCCGTCACGCGAATTGCGAAACACTACCAGTCCGTTCGCGAGCGCGGGAAACATCCCTTCCCCGAGGTTGTACACATCCCCGGTCGCCAGATGCCGGTAAAACATGTCGCCGTACCGCAGCCGGTCGAACCAGACAACGCCGACCCCGTCCGTGATCGGATTCGACAATTCCCCGTCCCGCTTGTTCACCTTCTCCGTCAGTCCGGAGACCAGATCGTGCCGGTAGATGTCCCAATAGACCGTGTCCGGCCCGTGGGACCCCTTGTCCGCCCATACCACCGTGTTGCCATACAGGTGCGGAGCGTCCTTCGCCGACGGCGTGTTCGTCAGCTTGCGCTCCTCCCCCGTCGTCAGATTGCGGTAATGAACCTGCTTGACCCCGTTGCCGTCGACCTCCAGCCAGATCATCCCGTCGCCGGACACGACGAAATCCGTCTTCAGTCCCTCCGGCGCCGAGCCCGCCGCAACTCCCGCGAACGCCGGCGCCGACAGCGCGGTCAACAGCGCCAGCACGACGACAAGCAGCCGTTTCCGCCCGATTCGTTCCTTGCCCATCGCTGTCTCTCCCCTCGTTTCGCTTTTCCGGGCAAAAACAAAAAAACCCAGCATGAGAGCAACCCGGCTGTCATGGCGCGTTTCGGACGGCGGAAGTCCGGCGCTGTAGACCCGTGGCTTTGCGTCCCCGACTTTCGTACGGGTTTGCCTTTGTTCTGTGCCCGGTTTTTCCTGTGAGCGTCCCGCTCGGGACCCATCCATTGTTATCGTCAGAATCCATCATAGGATCAAGAAGAAAACCCATTGTGATACATAAATTGGGATTTCGTTACCACCAAAATAAGAAAAACATCCCTGTTTGTCCGTGCGACTTTTGGCCCGTATCCCGAAAAAAAGAAAAACCCCGCCGAGCGCAAACGCTCGCGCGAGGTTGAACCGTCAGACCGCGCCGCCCCACGACAGGATCGAGAACTCCAGGCGCACCCCGAACCGGGCGATCTGCGCCTGCAGCTCGGCCGGCATCTCGAAATAGATCTGCCCCAATTCGGAACGATAGGACACCCGGAGGCACACGTCGTACCCGCTGTCGGACAGATGGCGGATGTATGCATGGTGCGGCTCCAGTTCCCTGAGCAGCTGCGCGAGCGAGCCCAGGGGATCGTCGCCGCGCATTTTCACCCGGTACATCCAGAAATCCTTCGACACGTTCCGGCCGCCGACCGACACCTTGCCGACCTTCCGCAAGATTCCCGCCGGCTCCACGTCCAGTCTGCTCGAGATTTCGTCGAAATCGAGCGATTCTCCCCGGATGATCAGACTCGCGTCCCCCGAATGGAAGACGCGGTCCAAGGCGTGTTCCATTCTTCATCACCACCGCAATAGAGCGGCCCGGCTGTCATGGCGCGGACGAGCATCGTCCCGCGCTGTAGACCCGCGGCTTTGTGCCCCCGACTTTCGTGCGGGTTTGCCCTTGTGCTATTCGGTTGATCCGAAGATCCCGTTTGATTCTTTTATCGACAATTTTTTCCGAAAGATCAAGAGATCGCATTCATTTTGATCGCATTTGAGCTTATCGGACTATTCCATGATCGAAAAAGACCCGCCGTTACCGAGACTTTTCGCCCATCCCGCCTGCGGACGGAACAATCTCCATCCTGACGCCATAGGCCAGCAATTCGTCGTAGGGATCGCCCGTCAAGCCCAATACCCGGGCGAAGGCGGGCTCCGTTTTCCATCCGGTCTCCTTGAGGCGGATGATTTCCGGTCTCATGTGGGGATGCGTCTTGAGCACATGATCCTCGATCAGCATATGCCGATAGGCGTCCTGCTCCTCGACCGGAACGGGCTGGGCGAACAGTTCGAAGTCGAACGACCGGAACCGGAAGTTTGCGATGACGGTCGGCACGCCTTTCACGGTTCTCTCCTTTATCCGAAAACCTTCGAGATTTCCGTACCGCTCCCTGATCTCGTCCATGTATCGCGCGAAATCATGCGCTTCCATGATGATGTCAAGATCGGAGCCCGCGACGTCAATCGCGATCGGAACGGTTCCGCGCAGGACGGGGGTGTATTCGGCCAGATCGCTGAACAGATTCAGCTCGGCTATGACATCATGCGCGCGGCGCTGGATCTCGTTGCCGGATTTCAGGTACGAAATCGTTCTGAATCGGTCCAATGGCTGCACTTCCTTTCCATGTAATTTTTACCATATCCATTTGCATGACGGCAACAAAAATTGCGCCCGCCCCGCCGCACGGCGGAACGAGCGCTGAAGATTGCAGCTCAGGCTGTTCGATTTTTTACCACGTCACCCAGGGCTTCGAGCCGGGCGCCGGATTGATGAGCATGTCGCCGAACGGGATCGAGTAGGCGAACAGGACGACCACGATGACGAGGCCCACCCATACGCCCCAGCGTTCGAGCCATCTCGGCGTCGGTTCGGCTTCCTCCGCCGTCTCGGCGATCGGGAACTCGGCGACGGTGCTCGCGTCGCCCTTCGGCGCGCGCATCAGGGCGATGATGTTGTAGAACATCAGGATGACGCCGATGAACAGGATCGTGCCGCCGATCGCCATCACCACGTAGTACGGCATCCAGAGCACCGAATCCGGATGGTCGCCGTACGTCGTGTACGCGGTGCGCCGCGGCGCGCCGGTCAGGCCGGACGCGTGCATCGAAGCCGACATGAAGAACATGCCGACCAGCCAGATGATCGTCTGGATGATGCCGAGCTTGTTCACCTTCGGCGTAAGCTGTCTGCCGAGCACGTGCGGGATGAGCCAGTAGGCGACGCCGAAGAACGTCAGCGCAACGGTCGTGGCGACGGTCAGGTGGAAGTGGCCCGTCACCCACAGCGTGTTGTGCACCAGCGCGTTCATCTGGTTGGACGCGTTGATGATGCCGCCCGCGCCGGCCGGGATGAACACGAGCATCCCTGCGAACGGCGCGAAGAACCGGACGTCGCCCCACGGCAGCTTCTTCAGCCAGCCGAACAGCCCGCGCGCGCCCTTGGCCCGGCCGGTCTGCTCGAACGTCGCGAACATCGCGAACGCGGTCATGAGGGACGGAACGACGACCATGAACGTCAGGATGACCTGAATGTATTTCCAGATCGGCGCGATGCCGGGCTCCATCAATTGATGGTGGAAGCCGACCGGAACCGAGAGCACGATGAACAGGACGAACGCCATCCGCGCCATCGAATCGCTGAATATTTTGCCCCCGATGATCTTCGGTATGCAGATGTACCAGGCGATGTAGGCCGGCATCAGCCAGAAGTAGACGAGCGGGTGGCCGAAGTACCAGAACAGCGTCCGGCTGATCATGACGTTGATCTTCTCCACCCAGCCGAACGACCACGGAATGAACTGGAACAGCACGGTGATCGCGACGCCGATCGTGGCGATCTGCCAGAGCAGCATCGTGGAGACGGCCATGAAGCCGAACAGCGGGCTGATTTTACCCTTGTTCGTCTTGCGCCAGTACCGGTATTGCAGGAAAATGCCGTACCCCGCAAGCCAGCTGCCCACCACGACGAATACCAGCGCGATGTAGAAGAACGGGTTCGCCTTCAGCGGCGCGTAGAACGTATAGAGAACCGTCGCTTCATTCGCCAGAATCATGATCGTGCCGAGGATCGTGCCGATCGTCATCAGGACGAAGCCGGCCCAGCCCAACCGGCTCGCGATGCCGATCAGCTTGCCGCCCATCGTCTTGCTGATGCCGGCGTACAGGAAGCCGATGATGAAATACGTCGTGAAGATCAACGCCATCAGGACGCCGTGCGCGGTCAGAATCTGATAGTAGCCGAGCTCGGACGGCAGTTCGATCATGCCGCCGCGGACCAGGCCCTGCAGAAGGCCCGCGATGCCGCCGATCAGCAGCGCGGTGAAGGCCACCAGCAGATGCGCGATTACGAGCTTGCCGTCTTTCGCGTCGAACGGCCGGTTGTCGGCCGCGGACGCCTGTATCGCAGTAGCAGTCACGCTCGATCATCCTCTCCGTATCGGTTTTGCGGATTTCATTTCACAATGATGGTCGTCGCCATATATTCATGGCCCGCGCCGCAGTATTCGTTGCACAGTACGAGATACTCGCCCGGCTTGTCGAACGTGTACGTGTAGTGGTTGACTTCGCCCGGCACGGCCATCAGGTTGACCGTCGTGCCCGTGATCTGAAAGCCGTGGATCACGTCCGGGCTCGTCACCTGGAAGTGAACCTTCGCGCCGAGCGGAATTTCCATCTTCGCCGGCGTGAAGCCGAACGCGTAGGCGATCATGTAGGCGTTGTATTCGTTGTCGCCGATTTGCTCGAGTCCGGGATTGTTGAACGGGTACGTCTCGCTGACTTTCTCCGGATCGATCGTATGGTCGCCGGTCGGCGGCTGCATCCCCATGGCGAACGCTCCGATTCCGAGCACGCCCAGAAAGATGAACAGCATGACGACGCCGATGATGAGCCAGACTTTCTCCAGACGGTGAATATGCATGTTCCGCTACCCCCTACCTGTTGATGAAAACCATATAAACCCCCAACCACGACAGGGCTATGAATCCGCCGAGAAGCAGCACGGATGTCAACGTGCCTTTGAGCGAATGGTTCTTGTCTTTCTCGACCCGATCCCGGGACATACGGCTCACCCTTTCCTCGCTTTTTACCGTAAGTTTAGCGGTCTGCATCCTGCGTAATTGTGAGAATTGTCACAATGGTCTCGGCCATTTTCGTCGTTTTTGTTACAATTCGTCGGAAAATTTGGACAATAAAAGCGGACGCCTCCCGTACAGGGAAAGCATCCGCTTGTTGTCAGAAGACGGAATATTATGGCGGTTATTCGACAATCAGCTTGCCGATCATGTCGTCATGGCCGGTGCCGCAGAACACGGAACAGATGAATTCGAACTCGCCCGTCTTGTCGGCCGTGAACTTGACCGTGCCGTCGCCCTTGATCGTCTTGCCGTAGCCCTTGATCTCGACTTCGTGGTAGCCTTCTTCGTTGACCAGCTTGATCTCGACGGTGTCGCCCTTGCTCACGCGAATCTCCGTCGGCTCGAACGCCCAGTTCGTCGCCTTGATCGTGAACGACTTCGTCTCTCCCGTCGAAGCGGACTGTCCGGAATCGGAACCGCTGCCGCTATTCGAATTGCCGCCGCCGCAGGCCGTGATGATCATGGACGCGCCCACGACCAGGCACAACATCATGAGCCATTTTCTCATTCCCCGCACTCCCCTGTCATGATTTCTCGGAACTGATCCCATTGTAGATTGGGGAGGGAGGCAACTGTGTGACAAAAATCACAACCAGAGCGCGCAACTATGAACGTTCTGTTACAGGCGGAACGCGTCGCCCCAGTCGGCCTTGCGCGCCCGCTTGTAGCGCTCGCCGTCCTTCTTGTGCACATCCAGCCGCCGCAGGCCGTCCGGCGTGCACAGCTCGAGCGAAATACGCCCCTTGTCGGTCCGCGGATGGCGGATGATCCGCGCCTCCGCCCGCGCGGCGGGCTCGCGCGTCACGGCCAAATACGAGAACTTCTCGTCCTCGTAGGGCGCGTCCCCGTCCTTCAGCCGCTTGTGCAGCCGGCTCCGCGGGATGCGGCAGCGGAAATGGCACCAGTCGCCCTCGCCCATCGGGCAGGCCGACGCGTGCGGGCACGGCGCCGCCAGATGGGCGCCGAGCGCCAGCAGCCGGTCGCGCGCCTCCATCAGCCCGCGATACGCGGCCGGCGTCCCCGGCTCCACGATGAGCAGCATCCGCTCCGCCGCGTTCCACAGCTTCCCGATCGCGGCCGCCCGCTCCGCCTCGCCCATCTCGTTCAGGACGTACGAGGCGACGACGAGCTCCGCCCGCTCCGGAATGTCGTCCTTCGCGAGGTCGCGCCGGCCCCAGACCGCGTCGCGCAGCGCCGGCGAAGCGTCCGCCATCAGGCCTTGCCCGAGCCGGATCATCGCCGGCTCCCGCTCCAGGCAGATGACGGCCCGCAGCTCGAGCAGCGCGTCGGCCGCCCAGGAGGCGGCCCCGGTGCCCGCGCCGCAATCGAGCAGCGTCGCCGGCCGGACTTCCGTCCGCTCCAGCGCGAGCCTGAGCGCCGTCGCGACCGCGCCGTACGTCGCCGGCATGCGCACGATCGCGTACGACGCCGCCTCGGCGTCCTCCGTGAGCAGCCGGCGTCCCCGGCCGCCGCCGGTCCTGTACCGCTCGCTCAGCGCCCGCAGATCCCGTTTCAGCTTCGCCTGATCCATTCCCTCGATGTGCCGCTCGACGGCCAGTCTCAGTCGTTCGGGCAGTTCCATTTCACGCAGTTCCTCCGGTTCATGGCCGTTACAGCCGGCTCGCATATGGATTCGTCTCGATGAGTTTGGCCAGCCGCTCCTCCGTCGTCTCCTTGCGCGGCATGCCGTACCCGCGGTCCAGCAGCAGCCAGCGGATCAGGCCGATCGCCTCGAACAGCTTCAGCTCTTCGGGCTCGCATCCCCCGCCGCTCAGGAACGCCGACCGGTAAGTTTCGGCCAGCTCATCATCCGTGTACAGATCGGCGAGAAAGACGGACCAGCCGATGTCATACCGCGCGTCGCCCAACTGGCCGTTCGTCCAGTCGATGATCGTCAGCCGGCCGTCCTCCCGCCTCCAGGATGTTGTTGAAATTGTAATCGCCGTGGATGACGGTGTCCTGCCGCGGGTGCGCCATTCGGACCAGTCGCGACAGTTCGGCGGCAAGATCCGGATGCGCGTCGATTCCCGGGAAAAAATAGGACACGAAATCGTAACGCGGCAGCTCCAGATCGTCGATGCGGCAGCGGTGGACCTCCAGCAACAGGCCGGCGATCCGGCGCAGCTTGTCCGCGCTTCCCTCGCGGATCGCCGCTCCGTCGAACGAGGTGAGCAGCACCCGGTTGCCGGACGCGTCCTCGCCCCAGCCGAGCGGCCGCGAGACCGGCAGCCCCCGTCTGTGCAGCGCCTCCAGCAGCCGGTACTGGAACCCGATGTCCGGCTTCGACTCGCGGTTCCAGATTTTCAGGACGAACTTCCCGCCCGCCATCCTGACGAGCGCAACCTCGGCTTCGAGCCCGGGATTCAGCGACTCGATGTCCGCCTCCCCGATCCCGGCAAGCCAGGCGACCGCTTCCTCCGCGACGAATCAGCGAATGCCGCGCACCTTGTCAAGCATCGCGCAGCACCCGCCTCATCAGGATGCGCATCAGGTTCCGGCCGCTCGGATCCGGCGTCCCGTCCAGAGCATACGGCACAAACCCCGTCAGCCAGTACAGCCGGAGCGCCGCCGTGTTCGTGTTGTGGCAGACGAGCCGGAGCTCGCGCAGCCCGAGATCGTCCCGGGCGATGGCGGCCATCGTCTCGACCAGGAACCGGCCCGCTCCCTTCCCCCGATGTTCGGGATCAATGATGACGTTGCCCAGCCAGCCGTGTGCCCCGGGCTCGACGCCGTACAGATTGCAGTACCCGATGACGGCGCCGCAGTCCTCGATGACTGTCGGGCGCACCCGCCCTTCGGCTTCGCGCGCGAGCTGCTCCGGATCGAGCGGGAACGTTCCCTTCGGATACATATAGTACTGCTCCTCCGCATTGCGGGGAAACGCGGCGATCACCGGAAAGTCTTCCCTTCTGACCGGACGCGCCGATAATCGGGGCTCGTTCGATTCCATCCGCGGTTCCTCCTCACGGGAACGATCATGTTCCACCATTATACAATTGCATCCGGTCCGAGGTAAGTCCGGATCTTCGGATCACTTCAGCACATAGCCGTTCAGATATCCGCGCATGACCTCGTTCGACACCGCGAGCGCTTCCTCCCGGTCCGACGCGGGCGCCGCGATCATCAGTCCGCTCGCTCCCCTCCAGCCTTCCTGTCCCTCCGCTCGCTCGAACAGCGTGATGGCAATCTTGCCGGAGCCGTCGTTCATGAACAGATTCCCCGGCGCATACTGCCGCGGCCTCCCGAGATCGTCCACATAAGCGTATACGATCCAATAGTAATCAAACCCGCGAAACTTCCGGATTTCGAGTTGTCTTTGATTCGCCGGGACCGGGTTCTCCTCGCCCTCCAACTCGATCGTGCCCTTGAATCGCCGGTCGCCCCTCAAGTTTTCGCGATAGATGTTGCCCTTGATCCTGACCGTCAGCAACCGCTCCTCCTCCGAACCCGGAGCGCCCAGCCGGTACTTCATCCCCTGCGCTTCGAAGTTCACGGTTTTCGGCCAGAACAGATGCGCCGTCCAGGCAAGAACCGCCGCCGCCAGCAGCAACACGCCGGTCAACAAGAACCGCTTCATCCGCCACCTCCGAACGATTCGCCGAACAACACGAAGCCGGCCCCTTGTCGCCCGAAAGCGAAGGCCGGCTTGATGCCTTTCTCATGCAATTCAACATTCGCGTCCGTTATTCCTTCACGCCGCCGACCATCATGCCCTTCACGAAGTATTTCTGCAGGAACGGGTATACCATGATAATCGGCACGGAGGCCACGATCGTCATCGTCGCGCGGATCGCAATGGGCGTCACCTGGGTGGCGCCGGCGCCCTGCGCGGCCGCGTTGAAGTCGACGGCCCGGTTGCTCGCGTTCGAGAACTGGAGCGTCTTCTGCAATTCGTACTGCAACGTGCTCAGGTTCTCGTAGCTCGAGTTGTACAGGAACACGTCGAACCAGGAGTTCCATTGAAAGACGCCGGTGAACAGCGCCACCGTCGCAAGCACGGGCGTGCAGAGCGGCAAGCAGATGCTGAAGAACGTCCGGAAATCGCCTGCCCCGTCGATCTTCGCCGACTCCAGGATATTGTCCGGCAGATTCTCGATGAACGAGCGGATGACGATCAGATTGAACACGCCGATCAGACCCGGCCAGATGTACACCCAGAAGCTGCCGATCAGGCCCAGATCGCGGATCAGCAGATAGTTCGGAATCAGACCGCCGTTGATGTACATCGTCAGGATGAACGCGATCGTGACAAACTTCCGCAGCACATATTCCGGCCGGCTGATCGTATACGCCACCATGGCGGAACAGAACACCGTCAGCACCGTGCCGATCACGGTCCGCAGTACGGAGATCCAGGTGGCCTGTACGACGGACGCGTTTTCAAATACGAACTTGTAGTTTTCCAACGTCCATTTGCGAGGCCAGAGGTAAATGCCTCCCCGAATGGAGTCGGTGGCGTCGTTGAACGATACCGCGAGCGTATTCAGGAACGGGTAGAGCGTTACGACCATGAGCAGACACAGCAACGTATAGTTGACGATATCGAAAATGCGGTCGCCCAGGGACACGCGATACCGATGGCGATTGATTCTTGTCGTCTCTTGAACGGACATTTCGGTCATTGCCGCGTCCACCCCTCAGTACAGCCTGGTCTCGCCGAGGCGCTTCGCGATGTTGTTTGCGGCGAACAGCAGGATGAAGCTGACCACCGTTTTGAAAATGCTGGCCGCCACGGAAAGCGAATAGTTGAACTGTTCGATACCATATCTCAGGACGAAGATGTCCAGGTTTTCCGAATACTTCATGTTCAGGCCGTTCCCGAGCAGGTATTGGGGCTCGAAACCGGATTCCAGCAGGTAACCGATGTTCATGATGAGCAATACCGTGATGACCGACCGGATGCCGGGCAGTGTGATGTGCCAAATTTTTCGGAAGCGGCCCGCGCCGTCCATTTCGGCGGCTTCATAGAGCGACGGGTCGATCATTGTCATGGCTGCGAGATAGATGATCGTGTTCCATCCGACATCTTTCCAGACAATGCTGACGCCATAGATGCCCCAGAACCATTCGCCGACCCCGAGGAATAACAGTTTCTCGTCGGTCAGCCCCAGGCGCAGCAACAGATCGTTGATCACGCCGTCAGGATCCAGGATGGCCCGGATAATGCCCGCCGCCACGACCCACGAGAGAAAGTGGGGCAAATAGCTGATGGTCTGCACGACGCGTTTAAACACGATATGCCGAACTTCATTCAGCATCAAGGCGAGCGTAATCGCCGTGAGAAAACCGAGCACCAGATTGATGCCGCTCATGACAAGCGTGTTGCGCAACACGCGCAGAAAACGTTCATCTCCGAAGAGAAACTCGAAATGGGCAAACCCGATCCACTGTTGTTCGGAAAAACTTTTGCCCGGTTTGAAGTTCTGAAACGCGATCGTCCATCCCCAGATCGGCACGTATCGGAAGACGAACAACCAGATGACAAACGGTACGGACATCAAGACGAGAGCTCTCTGCTTCCAGAGAAGCTTAAAGAAACGATTCAATCCCCTCGGTTTGGTTGACGCAGACAAGGTCGTATCCGCGTGTATGAGGTTGTTATCCATCGTGGCTTCTCTCCTTGCGAACCGGTCCGCCGGTTGGGGATCATGCATCCGGAAGGCCCGGAATGGAAAGGGGGAAAGGCCGGACTTGGCGGCAAGATGCGTCTCATCCGGCCTTTCCTTGCTCATGAAAGTGTTGTGCGCTTATTGGGAAGCAGCGACAACTTCCTTGATCTTCTGCGTGAACCACTGTTCGTAGCCAGCGACGTCGAGCTTTTGCAGCTTCTGCGTGTACTCTTCCCACACCTTGTCGTAGTCCGCGGGGTTCGACAGCACCAGCTTCGGCAGGTACTCACGCTGCAGATCGCCCTTCTGCGTCTCGAACAGTTGACCCGCTTCGTCTCTCGCGATGCCCCATGCCGGGTACCACGGACGCTCATCCGGCAATGCGAACAGTTCGGAGTAAGCGTTGACGCCGTAAGCGCCCAGAATCTTCTTGTCCTCGTCGCTCAGGCTCATCGCGAACACTTCCGGCTGACGAGCCGGCGATACCGCGTTGCCGTCGGAGAACGTCGAGTCGCTGCCCATGTGCGGCCAGTCCCAATCCCAGATGGTCAGACCCATCTCTTCGCGGAATTGCTGCGTCATCTTGTCGATCATTTCTTGCGTTTGATAGAAGCGGCCGTTCTCGTCAACCGCATACGTCTCGCCTTCGATGCCCCACTTGACGAGCTTCTGCGTCTCTTCCTTGAGCAGGTGATCGATGAACTCCATGATCCGGTCGGGATTCTTCGCTTTGACCGTAATGCCCCAACCGCGGTTCGCGACGTAGCCCGGCGGGTCAATGTATTGGTCCTTGATGCCTTCGTCGAACACGACCGGAAGCGGGAAGTAACGATAACCGTCTTGCGACGGATCCGCCTTCGCGGCGTCGTTCAGCGCATTGAACGCGTTTTGCGCTTGCCAGCCGTAATCGAAGAAGCCGAGCACGTTGTGCGAAGACAGCTTCGCGATGTATTGGTCGTAGTTGTCCGTGAAGGACGCCTTGTCGAACATGCCCTTGGCGTTGATTTCGTTCAGCTTCTTGAACCAGCGATACTCCCATTCGGTGCCGGCGTAGACCTTGGCCTCATGCGTGTTCATGTCGACCATGACTTCGCCGTCGTTCGGGTAGCCGGCCAGATGGTTCGGCACGTTCGTCGTCGCGAAGAACCGCCAGCCGTCCGTGAGGGTGATGAAGCCGGTCAGGTTTTCGTTCGGATGCGCGTTGATGTAGTCCTCGATGAGCTGGAAGTATTGGTCCACCGTCTTGATCTTCGGATAGCCCGCCCATTCCAGCACGCGCCGTTGCACCCAGAACGCGCCTTGGCCGATGTTCGGGTCCGGAGCCATTTCATTTACGGTTACGGAGAACGGCAGAATGGGAATCGTGCCGTCGGCCCATTTCATCTTCTCCTTGTAGGGGCCGAACACTCGCTTGATGTTCGGGTAATCGTCATTGTCAATGTACGGCGTCAGATCGATGAAGCCGCCGGCTTCGACAACCTGCTCGATGCCGTCGTCCGGTACGAGCACGTCCGGATAATCGCCGGAAATGATCATCGTACCGATCTTCGTCTGCATGTCGCCGACGAGATACTCGATCTTCCAGTTGACGCCGGTCTGCTCCTCGAGCAACTTGCCGATGACCGTCTCGTTGGTGTTGACGTCCTTCTTGCCCTGGGTCGCGACGAACATGGTGAAGGTTACCTTCTCCTTCGCCGCTTCGCCGCCGGAGGACGTGTCCGGAGACGTGTCGGACGAGGACGACGAAGTGTTGGATGACGAAGTCCCCGAGTTCGAACCCGAGTTCGAGCTGCCCGAGTTCTTGCTGCCGGAACATGCCGTCAGGACGAGGGACAGCACCATGACGAGGGACAACGCCATTGTGAACCATCGTTTTTTCGACACCGTTTTTCTGATCCCCTTTCTTTTCGCATGGTAATTTGTAAGCATTTTCAGTATACTGCCCCGTCCCCCACTTTGTTTACCCCCCAAACTAAAGGTCATCCTGCAAAAATTAAATGTTTGCGGTCGGATGTCCGTTCATGACTCGGGAAGGGTTTCGGCCTCGCCTCCCAGACCGTATCGCACGGGCAGGGTGATCCGGATGTAGGTCCCCTCTCCCGGCGAACTGTCGATGAACAGCCGCATGTTGTCGCCGTAGACCATTTTCAACCGATAAATGACGTTCTGCACGCCGATCCGCTCGCCCAGCTCCTGCCCGTCGTTCTCCAGATAGCCGTAGAAACGCTCCACCTGCTCCGGCGGCATGCCGGCGCCGTCATCCCGGATCGAGAACTCCAGGTAGTTGATGTTCCGCCGGATTTCGATGTCGATCCGGCCGCCGTGTTTCATCGGCTCGATACCGTGAATGCTCGCATTCTCGACGAACGGCAGGAACACCATTTTCGGAATGTGGACGCCGAGCGCTTCCGGATCGACATCCAGTCGATAGGCAAGCCGGTCGCCGAAGCGGTACTTCTGGATCTCGAGGAAGCAGTCGATGAACTCGAGCTCCTCCTCCACCTTGATCCGGTCCCGGTTCCAGGTGAGGGACGAGCGCAGCAGCTTGGCCATTTTATGGATGATCTGGGCCGTCTCCGTCTCGTTCTTGATCAGGCTGCGCATCCGGATCGTCTCCAGCGAATTGAACAGGAAGTGCGGATTGATTTGGCTCTGCAGCGCGTTAAACTGGGCCTTGCGATGCTCGATCTCCAGGTTCTTGCGGCGGATGTCGGCAATGTACACGTCGTGGATCAGGCTCTTGATCTGCATCGTCATCCGGTTGAATTCGTTCTGCAGCTGCCCGATCTCGTCCAGCGTCTCCCGGCTTTCGATCGGCACGAACTGCTGGTTCTTCACCTTCTTCATGTGGCGGAGGATGCTGATCAGCCGGACGTTCATCGATCGCGTCACCCAATAGATGATGGTTGTCGAAAACAGCAGATTGAGGAGCGCCAGCCAGACGATGAAGTCCCTCGATTCCCGCACCTCGCGAAGCACTTCCTCCTCCGGAATGACACCGAACAGTCTCCAATTGCTCAAATAGGCGACTTCATTGAAGGCGCTTGCAAACTCGATCGCATCTTGCGGCAGCTCCAGATCGCGGTAATACACCGTCTTCGTCCGCCAATGGATCTCCGGGTTCGTCGTGTATTCGATCCGCCCCGATTCGTCGACCAGGTAAACGTGGCCGGCCAGGTTGAGGTTGGAGAACACCTGGTCGATCGCCTGGGTGCGAAGTTCGATCTTCAGGATCTTCTCCCACTTGCTCGGTCCGAGAAAGGCAAAATTGTTCATCCGGCGCACAATGACGAAGGTGTCGCGCGCATTGCCGGGCATGAGCTGGCTTTCCCGCGTCGTCCGGAGCAGGACCGGAGTGGATCCGCTTGCGTGTTCCAGTTCCCGGTACCAGTCGGTGGCGCGAATCTGCTCGGTAAGGTGGCCGACTCCCCCGGAATCCAGCAGTGTCGTATTGTCCAGGTAAATCTTGATGTTTTGCATGGAGGTGTAGTGAGGCGTGTAGCTGTTGAGGATTTTCCGGAAATAGGAGTCATACGCCACGATATAGTCGAGCGGGCTCTCATATTGCGTATCCAGAATATCGTTCAGGATGTAGTCCGTCAGAAACACGTCGGATACCCGGATCGCGATCTCGAGCTCCCCGAGGAAATCGTTCTTCACCTGCTCGAGGGCGCGCGAAATGTCCTGCATGCGCTGGGCTCTGACGTTGGCCGTCGTCGCCTGGTAGAACACGACGTTGGTCAGCACGATCGGCAGCAGCACGCAGAAGATGTACACGATCAGCATCTTGTTGCGCAGGCGAATGTTGTCGAGTCTGTGCGGCAGCGGAAATCTCATCGTCTCTCCCCTTGCTCACGGAACAGGCTCCGTTCGGATACTTCTTGCGCAACCCTATCATACATGAATATGAAGCGCGGGGAATAGTCCATGTGCGGCGAAAGACATGGAAAAGCCCGGCATGCGCGGCATGCCGGGCCGTGAGAATCGGTTGCGGTTGGGGGATATCGCTCGATCAGTTCCGGATGAGGTAGTCGAACGCGCTGAGCGCGGCGGTCGCGCCGGATCCCATGGAGATGATGATCTGCTTATAAGCGCTGTTGGTGCAGTCTCCCGCTGCGAACACGCCCGGGATGGCCGTCGCGCCGCGACTGTCGACGACGATCTCGCCCATGCGCGTGCGCTCGAGCACGCCCTCCAGCCATTCGGTGTTCGGCACGAGGCCGATCTGGATGAACACGCCGTCCATCGGCAGCCGATGCTCCTCGCCGGTGGCGCGGTCGATGTACGCGATTCCCTCCATCTTGCTCGAGCCGGTGATTTCCTTCACCTGCACGTTCTTGAGCACCGTGACGTTCGGCAGGCCGTAGAGCCGCTCCTGCAGCACCTGGTCCGCTTTCAGTTCCGGCAGGAACTCGAACAGCGTCACATGTTTCGCGATGCCGGCCAGGTCGATGGCCGCCTCGACGCCGGAATTGCCGCCGCCGACAACCGCCACCTGCTTGCCCGCGAACAGCGGACCGTCGCAGTGCGGGCAGTACGCCACGCCCTTGTTCTTGAACTCGGCTTCGCCCGGCACGTTCAGGTTGCGCCAGCGCGCGCCGGTCGCGATGATGGCCGTCCGGCTCTTCAAGACGGCGCCGTTGTTGAGCGTGACTTCGACGAAGTCGCCGTTCTTCTCGAGCTTCTCCGCCCGCACCGACTTCATGATGTCGACCGGGTATTCCTTCACATGCTCTTCCAGCGCGGCGGCAAGCTTCGGACCTTCCGTGTGCTTGACGCTGATCAGGTTCTCGATCGACAGCGTGTCGTTCACCTGGCCGCCGAACCGGTCGGCGACGATGCCGGTGCGGATCCCCTTGCGCGCTGCATAGATCGCGGCGCTCGAACCGGCGGGCCCGCCGCCGATGACGAGCACGTCGAACGGCTCCTTGTCCGCGAACGCCGCCGCGTCGGCGGAGACCCCCAGCTTGTTCAGGATGTCCTCAAGCGTCATCCGGCCGCTCTCGAAGAACTCGCCGTTCAGCCAGACGGACGGCACGGCCATGACTTCCTTGCGCTCAACCTCTTCCTTGAAGGCGGCGCCGTCGATCATCGTATGCGAGATGTTCGGGTTCAGCACGCTCATGATGTTGAGCGCCTGCACGACGTCCGGACAGTTGTGGCAGGACAGGCTGACATACGTCTCGAACCGGTGCTCGCCCTTGATCGACCGGATCCGTTCGGCCGTCTCCTCGTCGATCTTCGGCGGGCGGCCGCTCACCTGCAGGAGCGCCAGGACGAGCGAGGTGAATTCATGGCCGAGCGGCACGCCGGCGAACACGATGCCGGTGTCCTCGCCCGGACGATTGACGCTGAAGCTCGGCGTACGGGCCAGTTCCGCCTGTTCGACCGCAATACGAGGGGACATGCCGGCCAGCTCGTCCAGCAGGTCCAGCATGTCCCTCGATACGTCATCCGAACCGGCGCTGACCTTGATCACAACATCGCCTTCCAGAAGCTGCAAATACTGCTGCAGTTGTGCTCGGATGTCCGCGTCCAGTTTCATCGGTTGTCTCCTCAGATTTTGCCCACGAGGTCGAGGCTCGGTTTCAGCGTGGCGGCGCCTTCTTCCCACTTCGCCGGGCACACTTCGCCCGGATGGCTGCGCACGTATTGCGCCGCCTTGATCTTGCGCACCAGCGTGCTCGCGTCGCGGCCGATGCCGTCGGCGTGGATTTCGACAGCCTGGATCACGCCGTCCGGGTCGATGATGAACGTGCCGCGCTGAGCCAGACCCGTCGTCTCGTCGAGCACCTGGAAGTTGCGGGAGATCTCGTGCGACGGATCGCCGATCATGATGTATTCGACCTTGCCAATGGCTTCCGACGTGTCATGCCAAGCCTTGTGGACGAAATGCGTGTCCGTGGAGACCGAGTAGACTTCGACGCCCAGTTTCTTCAGTTCGGCGTAATGGTTTTGCAGGTCTTCCAGCTCCGTCGGGCAGACGAACGTGAAGTCGGCCGGATAGAAGCAGACGACGCTCCATTTGCCTTGGAAATCCGCATCCGACACTTCGATGAACTTGCCGTTCTGGTAAGCTTGCGCCTTGAACGGCAGAACTTTGCTGCCAACCAATGGCATGGTCTCTCTCCTCCTGTTTACATGAGGTTTGAATTTAGTCTATTTATTTATTTAAACTAACTCAAAAGTGGTGTCAAATCGTAAGCCCTGTTGTAACAAAATTGACAAAAATGTTTGGTACGGCGCGCCAATGATGACAGGAACTGCCGGCCATCGCCGCCCTCGGTTTCCTCATTGTTCCATTTTGGCTGATCGGGCGACTTTTTATACAGCTCAAATCCGCCTCCGCATTTTGACCGTGCATTCCATGGGCGCGGGCGTGGTGTATTCGATGTAGTTTACGCCGCCGTCGCCGTTCAGATAGGCCTCATAGCGCGTGCGGAGATAAGGCGCCGTAATGTAGTCCAGCACCCGTTCCCGCGGGACCCATCGGCATTCGCTGGTCTCGTCGGATGTCGTGAGCTCTCCGCCGACGGCCCGGCAGACGAAATCGAACATGATCTTGGTCGGGACGTCTGTCACGCCGTCGAACCATTTGTGAATCCCCGTATTGGAAACGACATTGACCAGCCGGCCAACCTCCGCGTCAATGCCGCTTTCTTCCTTGATCTCGCGGATCAGTCCGTCGATCAGATTCTCCCCGACCTCCGTGATGCCGCCGGGGATCACCCATCCTTCATCCCTGACTTTGACGAGCAGAATATTGCCGTTCCCGTCTTCCACGAATCCGCCCGCAGACACGATATGGGTTGGAAAACGCACCGCCGTTCCCCCTCCGCTGTTTTTTTGTCGAAAATGCGTTCAAATGCCCGACCGTTTTGCAGTAAAATGGATCTGTTGGAAATCGATGCTGTACGCCATGTTTAGAATTGTAGCGGGATTCGGGACAAATGTCACCTTATTAATTTCTGAAGCAAAGGAGTATGACCGGTCATGGGCATCAGATTGGCCGAACGCCGGGATCTGAAGGCGCTCGCGTATTTGCTCGGGGAGTTGGCGGGGCATCCGGTGACCGAGGCGGAGGCGGAGGACCGCCTGCGCTTCTGCGAGAACAGCCCGTTTGATTGCTACCGGTTCGTCAAGCGGTTCTGACCGCGTTCTGTCCGACCGCGCTCCGTCCGATCCCGCGCCGCGAGCCGGCGGACGAGGAGCGCCTGGAGCAGAACGGCGATGAACAAGCCGAAGAAGGAGTTGCTGTGGGTCGCCGAAGCGCCGCCCGCGGCAAGCGGATTGACAGCGGCGGCTCCGCCCGCCTCGAGCGACTTCGTCACGACCAGTCCGCCAAGCGCCGTGGACAGGAAGTTGCCCAGGCTGTACACGCCCATGCCGATACCGGTCCGGTCTTCCGCCAGCGAGGCGGACACCGCCTTCGCGAGGGCGGGCTGCACCAGGATGTAGCCCGAGCTTGTCAGCACGAGCGCGGCCGCGATTCCCCAAACGCCGCGTCCGGCCAGCGTCGAAAGGAGCAGCAGTCCGGTTCCCGTGAGAAGGACGGCCGCAAGCAGCACGATCCGGACGCCCTTCCGGTCGATCGCCCGCCCGCCGAACAGGCCGACCAGCGAAGACAACGCGGCCCCCGGGAACATCAGGAGCCCGATCCGGCCCGCGTCCAGCGCGTACACTTCGCCGAGCAGAATCGGCGTGAGCATCAGCACGCCGAAATTAATGGAAGCGTTGAGGAACCCGGCGGCGAGTCCCGTCCGATAGGCGCGGCTGCGGAACAGATCCGGCGGGATGAACGGGGCGGCGGCTTGTTTTTGACGAAGGACGAACAGAACGGCCAGACCCGCGCTTGCCGCCAGCAGCCACGGACTCAAGAAGTTGACGGCCAGCATGAACGCAACCGCAGCCGCGACGAGGCCCGCCGCACCGGCGACGTCGATCGGCTGCCCGCCCCGCTTCGGCTCTTCCGGCATCCACTTCAGGAAGAACGGCAGCAGCGCCAGCGCGCCTGCCGAGAACAGGAACAGCGCCCGCCAATGAAACGCCCCGGCGATCAGCCCGCCCGCGATCGGCCCCGCCGCTCCCGATGCGGCGAGCGCCGCCGCGACCGCGCCGAGCGCCCGGCCCCTGCGCTCCTCCCGCACGAACCGGACGGGGATCAGCATCGTGAGCGACGGGATGGCGGAGGCGCCGATTCCCTGCGCGATCCGGGCCGCGATCAGCATCGCGAAATCCGCCGCGAAGAAACCGAAGATCGAACCGGCGGCGAACATTGCGACGCCGAAGGCAACGAGCGGCTTCAGGCCGAACCGGTCCGCCAGTTTGCCGTAAATCAGCGCGCCGGCCGCGTACAGGATGCCGAACACGGTGACAACCCAACTCGCCGAGCCGTAGGGCACCCGGAATTCGGCGATGATGTCGGGAAGCGCCACGTTGAACATCGCGATGTTCATGGCCGAGAACGGGATCAGGCAGCAGACGAGGGCGATGATTCGTTTTTCGCGTTTCTCCATGATGGGATCCCCCCTTTTTACGAGCATTATAGGAGGGATCATTCATAATGTATAATGTGTATTACTCTATAAACAGATAAGTTGTATCTTATGGATGGAGGCGCAAACATGGAGCTGCTGCAGCTGCAATATTTCCGGAAGGTGGCCCGGTTGCAGCATCTGTCGCAGGCGGCGCGGGAACTTCACATTACCCAGCCCGCGCTCAGCCAGACGATCGCGAAGCTGGAGAAGGAGCTTGGCGCGCCGCTGTTCAGCCGGGAAGGCAGGCGGATCCGGCTGAACGCCTACGGGGAAGCGTTCCTGGAGAGGGTGGAGACGGCGCTCGAAGCGCTTGAGGAAGGACGGAGGATCGTCGCCGACATGGCCGGACTCGAGAAGGGCGTCGTGTCGCTCGACGCCACGTTCATCCCGCATTTCCCCGACGTGCTGGACGCCTTCCGGCGCGAACATCCCGATGTCGGCTTCCGGATCTCGCAGGCCCCGTCCAGAGCCGCCAAGGAAGAGCTGCTCATGAGCGGCCGGATTGACTTCTGCATCACGTGCGAGCCGGTCATGCAGCCGGGCGTGCGCAACCGGCCCGTCAGCGCCGAGGAGATCGTTCTGGCCGTACCCGCCGGCCATCCGTTCGCCGGACGCGGGCGGATCGCGCTGCGCGAGGCCGCCGGCGAGCCGTTCATCGCGTTCAAGCGGGAGCACCGGTTCCGCGCGACGACGGACGCGCTGTGCCGGGAAGCCGGTTTTGCGCCGGACATCGTCTGCGAGGCGGACGAATCCGGGATGATCCTCGACCTGATCCGGTCCGGCCTCGGCATCGCGCTGCTGCCGGAATCGGTCGCGGGACAGGATGGCGCGATCCGCGCGGCGCGCATCCTGGAGCCGGTCGCGCGGCGCACCTATTACCTGACGTGGAAGGAAAGCCGCTACCTGTCGCAGGCCGCCGCGGCGTTCCGCGATTTTGTGCTCGCGCGGTTTTCGGAATTTCAGGTCGCGTCCCGTTGAGCGACGATGCCGCCGTCCTCCGCGAGGTAGACCCGCTTCTTCGGATCGTTGCCGAGCCTCACGTTGCAGAGCTTCGCCTGGTGCTCATCCAGGCTCACGATCTCCCATTCCGCCGGCTCGAGGGCGCCTTTCTCCGCCAGAAATGCGTCCGCTTCCGCCTCGGCTTCTTCCCGTACTCCCCACAGCTTCACGCCGTGGTACGGAAGATCGTAGACGTTGAGCAGGGTGCAGGAGAAGAGCTCGGACGTCGTTTTGTTTTTCAGGGCAAAAGGCATGTTCATCACGCTCCGTTCGCCGCCATTATACCACACCGCCGCCCGCGCATCCCGCATGACGCCCGATCCCCCTACCCGATCGTCACCGGCTCCTCCGGAATCTTCCCCGCGTTGATCGCATCCAGCAGTTCATCCAGCCGCGGCACGCTGAACGGCTCGCGACCTGCGGCCCTGCGAATCGCTTCGGCGCTCCACCACTTGACGTCCAGGAGCGTATCCTTCTCGAGCTCCGTCATGTTGCCCGGATCGAGCTCGAGCCCGGACACCCGCAAGAGATAGTACCGTTCGTGGCTCAGGACCGTCTTCCCCTCCCATTCGAGCTCGATTTCCTTCGTCCAGATCCACGGCCCGATCGCGTCCGGCTGCAGGCCCGTCTCTTCGAAAACTTCCCGCCGGAGCGCCTCTTCGAAACTTTCGCCGTCCTCCAGCCCGCCGCCCGGCGTCACCCACCACACGCTGTAGCCGTTCCGGTTGCGAAACTTGAACTTGAGCAGCAGGATCTCGCCCCGTTCGTTGATCAAGACCGCCCTTGCGGAGTTGCGAATATCCATTTCAATTCCACTCCTTCCGGTTGCTTCTATACTTTATCCTCATTTCGGCCCTGAACGCCTTCTGCATCCGACGGAAATCCCGCTGCTTGATTCCCAATTTTTCCAGACAATTTTTACTGTCCTTGCCGCGCGAAGTATAATTTCGACATCAACCCGGACGGAGTCAATCATGCAAATCCAGGAATTGCTCATGCAACGCAACCGGGCGCTGTTCGTCGGCCGCAGCGACGCGCTCGACGCCATACGCCAACACATTTCGTCATCCGATTGGAAAATCCTTCATCTCCACGGACCCGGAGGAATCCGCGGGATTGTGAAAGCGGATACAATCGAAAAGCTGGTCAGTTTTCGAAGGGTGTGCCGCTGGCCATGACGCTGGCGAGCGAACTCATCCTGCGCAACGGGCAGTCCGATTTCCCGCAGCCGGCGGAGCGGCAGGCGCTGATCAGCGCGCTGGCCGGACGCCTGATGCGCGAGATCGCCGGCACGCCGCTCGAACGCTGCGCGGAAGCGGCGTCGGTCGTGCTCAGGTTTGACCAGGAACTGCTGCAGACGGTGCTCGGGGAGCCCGTCACCACGGAACTGTTCCGCGAATTTTGCAGCCTGCCCATCGTCGCCATGTGGCAGGACCGCTGGTCGCTGCACGACACGGTGCGGGAATGGATCGAGACCGATTTCAGGCGGCGCAAGCCGCAGACCCGGCAGGAAATCCGGCGGAACGCGATCGTCGCGCTCAAGGCGAGAAGCGAGCTTCACCCGTCCCTGCAATCCGAGATCGGCTTCGAGCTCATCTATCTGCATGACTCCCCGTTCGTGCGCGGACTCTGCTTCCAACTCGACGACCGGCTGGACTACCGGCCCGTCGGCGCCGCCGATCTGGATCGGATGGAGCGGCTTTACCTTTCGCATCTGCGCGCCGCGATCGCCGCCGACCCGGCCGACCCGCATCTGGCGCCGCTCATCCGGCCGCTGTGGCGCCTGCAGCCGGACGGCTTCCTCGGGCTATGGCGCAATGACGAGCTGCTCGCCTTCATCTCCTGCCACCGGCTCACGGACGAAATGCGGGAGCTGCTGCGGGACCACCCGATCACGCGCCGGGCCGTCGAATGCGTCCGGCCGGACGAGCCGGCCCGCATCATGTGCCTGTACGGAGCGGAGCCCGAGACGGAGATGCTGGCGAGCGGCAACATGGCCCAGGCGATCCCGAGGCTGCTGCGGGACCGGGCGGTCTACATCAATCTGCTGCCGCCGATGGAATGGGAAGCGTATCTGGCCGCGCTCGGCTACGAGCGGATGCCGGAGGCCGATTCCCTGAGCCTCAGCGGCACCCCCTTCCGTGCGTACCGGATCGATCTGACCGCGGAAGACCTGATCGGCAAGGTCGGGCGCACCCTGCCCAGCCTCGCGGAACCGGCGGACCCCGTTCCGGCGCGCGAATCCTTCGGAACGCCCGGGGCGTTCGGGACGCCGGACGGGGAACCGGACGCCGTGTTCCGGGACACGCTGGACCGGATCGGCCGCTTCCTGAAGCGGTACCACAAACTGCCGCAATACCCGGAATCCGTCCGCGAGTTCCTGCCGCTGCTGCCGACGGAATACGCCGGCCAGCAGGACGAGTCGATCGTCCGGGCGCTCATGGCGCGCGCGCAATCGATCCAGGAGCGGCTGCGCTCCGGCAATCCGGAGGAGCAGCGGATCAGCCGGATTCTGCGCTACGCCTACATCCAGAAGATCGGCACCCACGAGGCGGCGGCCGAGCTGCTCGGCATTCCCGTCCCCAGCTATTACCGCTACCTGCGGGAGGCGATCCGCCGCTTCGCCTTCGAGTGGATCAACGGCCCGTGAGCCCGGCGCGCGAGCGCACGAGGAAAGGCCGACGGTTCCGGTCCGTCGGCCTTTTTCGCGCTGGCGTTTTTATTTGCTGGCGTTTTTATTTGACAAGCACCGGCTCCCCGATGATCGTCAGGCTGCCTTGCGCCCAGATCTGGAGCGTATGGACGTCCTCGATGTCGAGCTCGACTTCGTACAGGTTGCCGTACGCCGCGTTGATCCGCTTGAGGAGATATTGGGTGCTTTCTTCCTTGAACTCGATGACCGGCGGGGAAGACTTGTAATTGCCCTCTTCGTCCTTCTCCTCGTCGATCCAGAACGTCGCCCTGAACTTCTTGTACTCATAATTCACCGGGACGAAGAGGGTGATGCCGGCGTAATAATCGGGCTCTCCGGCGTAGCCGTACTCGAACGATCTGTTCGGCGCCCGGTTCAGATATTCGGGCGTTCGGCTGGCCACGCGATACAGCTTCTCGCCGCCCCGCGTATACTCCGGCGTGACGCGGATGACCGACTCCGTATTGCCGGACGGCTGGCCGCCCTTCTCCCCGAGATAGACCGTCTTCGTGCCGCCGTCCCAGCTCGTTTCGAGTCCGACGGCTTCGGAGATCGCCCGCAGCGGCAGATACGTCGTGCCGTTGTACGTGATCGGCACCACCTTCGTCCCGTCGGCCAGCTTCGGCTCGAACAGCTTCCCGTTCAGCATGATCTTGATCTCATTGTTCAGATAGGCGGTGATCTCGACCAGGCTCGCGGCGCTCGCCACATTCAGCATGACGCTGATGGCGAGCAGCGCCGACAGCAAGGTCACAAGATACTTTTTGCCCGTTTGCTTCATCCAGACACACTCTCCCTGTTTGATCGACTGGTACCACGTACCTGTCAACCATGTTGGCACGCCGCAACGATCATTTTCCATATCAAAAAACGATCACAATTCTGTCAGGGAGAGCGCTCCTGCCCCTGCTCCGCCAGATAACCCAGCAATTTCGCCCTGACCTCCGGCCACTCGTCGTCGAGAATGCTGTAGACATTCGTATCCCGCAGGCGGCCATCGTGCAGGATCATGTCCTTGCGCAGCGTGCCCTCGAACGTTGCGCCGATCCGCAGCAGAGCCCGGTTCGACCGCTCGTTCCGCGCATCCGTCCGGAAATGCGTCCGCATGACCTTCAATTCCTCGAACGCGTGCCGCAGCAACAAATATGTGCATTCCGTGTTCACCCGCGTTCGCCACGCCTTCGGGTGCAGCCACGTGCCGCCGATCTCGAACTTCCGGTGCCGGAGCTCGATCTCCATACAGCTGGTGCTGCCCGCGATTTTGCCGGTTTCCTTCTCGATGATGACAAAAGGATGCCGCGTCCCGAGTTCTTTCTTCCTTTTCCAGTTGTTCATCGCGTTCTCCATGTCTGCGATCGTCCGGATGCAAGAAGGGCTGTACGTCCAGATCTCGTCGCGGCAGCTCGCGTTAAGCAGCCCGTCCCGATGTTCCGGACCGGCCGGCTCCAGCCGGACCCGCGCGCCTTCGAGGATGATGTCTCCGATGCCCGGATGCATGCGACAATCCCCCTTGGTGAAGCGGCGTCTGGAAAATATAGCAGCTTGACGGAACTTTCCGCAAAAAGAGCATCTTGCGCATTGGGACAACGTAATGGCTGAAGTCGTCGATCGGGTCGAGAAGAATGCGAGGATTGCGCCGGACCTGTTCTTGGCTTGACAGACACAAGATTAGTATCTACTATTAGTACCAGATGCTAATTCCAGATGCCAAAAGGAATGTGAAGCCCATGTACCACGCCGCCCGCATCCGTACGAATGCCGCCATTACGGCCATCGGAACCTGCGTGCCCGAGCGCGTGCTGACGAACGCCGACCTGGAGCGCATGGTCGACACGAGCGACGAATGGATCATCCGGCGCACCGGCATCCGCGAGCGGCGCATCGCCGCGGAAGGCGAATATTCGAGCCATCTCGCCGCGGCGGCCGTCCGGGATCTCGCCTCCCGTTGGAACAAGACCATGGAAGACGTCGACTGCGTCCTGACCGCCACCTCGACGCCCGACGCCGTTTTTCCGGCCGTCTCCGCCCTGGCGCAGGCCGAACTCGGCATCCGGGCGGCCGCGGCCGTCGATCTGCAGGCCGCCTGCGCCGGCTTCGTCGCCGGGTTGCAGATGGCGAGCGGCCTGATCGCGTCCGGCCTGTATCGCAAGGTGCTCGTCATCGCCGCCGACACGCTGTCCAGGGTGACGGACTACACCGACCGGACGACCTGCGTCCTGTTCGGCGACGGCGCGGGCGCCGCGCTTGTCGAAGCGTTGCCGGACGGCGAGCCTCCCTCATTTCTCGCCGGCGGCGCGTCGACGGACGGCGGAAGCGGCCATCATGTGTACCTGTCTTCGCTCGCGCCGGAGATTCGCGGCATGCCGGTGAAGAGAAGCGGCAAGCTCGTCCAGAACGGTCCCGAAGTGTACCGCTGGGCCGTGGAGCGCGTCTCCGAAGCCGTGCGGACGATGCTCGACCTCTGCGGCATGACGCCGGAAGCGCTCGACTGGTTCGTGCCGCACAGCGCCAATTTGCGGATGATCGCCGCGATCTGCGAGCGGGCCGGCATCCCGTTCGAACGGACGCTGACGAGCGTCGAGCGGTTCGGCAACACCTCGGCCGCCACGATCCCGCTCGCCCTCGATCTCGCAGCCCGGGACGGCAGGCTGAAGCGGGGCGACACGATTTTGCTGCACGGATTCGGCGGCGGATTGACGCAGGCGGGATTGCTGCTTGAGTGGCGGCTGCCGTGACGGCGGCCCGCCTTTTTTTTTCGCCCAGCCGATCCGCCGGAACCTTTCACCCATGCAAAGCCCGGCAGCCTGAACAAGAGCGGCATAAAGAGCGGTACAAGAGCGGTAAATGAAGGTTCTCCGCTTTATCGCCGTTTTTGAACTTCGCTCTGAGCAACAGGCTGCGGCAGGCAGCCTTTGACAAGATCACCTCTTGTCCCTTGCGGGCCGGTCCCTGTCCGCATAGGATGAACCGATGGTTCAAAACCCTACGCGAAAGCGGGCTGACTGCATGCCATGAGAATGCTCTTCACCTACTTCGTGCCAAGCGGCGGCGTCGAGACGCTGAACCGGACGCGCTGCGTCGCGCTCCGCCAGATCGGCATCGAAGGCCATCTGCTCTATCTGCACGACGGCGCCGGCCGGCAGAACATCCGCGACATTCCGCTGTTCGTCACGAACTACGACCCCGACATCGTCAACATCCTGAACACGTACCGCTACGATGCGATCATCACCGTCTGCGACCATCTCATGTTGCAGCGGCTGCGCGGCCTCGGCTACGGCGGCCCGATCCTGTACGACGCGCAAGGATACGGCAGCCGGGAAGCCGCGGTCGGCACCCTGCACGCCGCCTCCTTCTTCGTGCGGATGTACGGGAACGCCGTCCTCGCCCAGCCGTCGTCGCACATGCTGGAACTGGTCAACGCGATCTTCCCGGATTTCCCGCGGTTCTTCCTGCAGAACATCGTCGACCGGAACCTGTTCCACTACCGGCCCGCACCGTGGCTCAATCCGACGAACGCGCCGATCCTCGCCTGGGTCGGGCGCATCGAGCCGAACAAGAACTGGCAGCTCTTCCTGGAGCTCGGCGCGGCGCTGGCGCAGCGCTATCCGCTCCTGCAGCTCTGGATGTTCGAGGATCCGAACATCAGCGAGCCGTGGCAGCGCGCGGCTTTCGAAGCGACCGTCGACACGCTCGGGCTGCGGGACAGGCTGCGGCTGTTCCCCAACATTCCGCACGACCATATGCCGTACTATTACTCGGCCATCGGCGACTCCGGCGGCATGCTCGTCTCGACCTCGCACATCGAAGGCTTCGGATACGCCGTCGCCGAAGCGGCCGCCTGCCGCTGCCCGGTGCTCTCGACCGACTCCGACGGCGTGCGCAACACGATCATGCACAACATCACGGGCAAGTTGTTCCCTCCGGATCTGGGCGCCGGAGTGCAGGAAGCGATCTCGCTCATCGAGGACGCCGCCCTGCGCACCGCCATCCGTCTGCAGGGCGAAGCGCATGTGCAGGAGAACTTCTCCGCCTCGCGCTACGCCGCAGATTTTCAGAATGTGCTCGTCGCGCTCGGCATGAGGCCCCCGGGTTGATCGCGATGCGAGGCAAACGGAGGACGAAGCGCATGGGACCGACCGTATCGATCATCATCCCGTTCCACAACGACCCGTACATCGCGCAGGCCGTCGAGAGCGCGCTCTCCCAGACCTACCCGTACACCGAGGTGATCGTCGTCGACGACGGCTCGACCATGTACCAGCATCTGCTCGACCCGTACCGGCGGCACATCCACTATCTGGGCAAGGCGAACGGCGGCACGGCCAGCGCGCTCAACCACGGCATCCGGATGGCGGCCGGCCAGTACGTCGCCTGGCTCAGCTCCGACGATCGGTTCGTGCCGACGAAGATCGAGCGCCAGGTCACGCACATGCACCGGACCGGCGCGCGCATCTGCCACACCAACTTCCACGTCATGAACGAGAGCGGCGCGATCGTCCAGCACAACGCGGCCGCCGTCTTTCCGACGGCCAGGCAGTTCGCCGCCGCGTTCCTCTCGTTCTGCCCGATCAACGGCTGCACCGTCATGATGACGAAGTCGCTCGTCGCCGAGCTCGGCTGGTTCGACGAGTCGCTGCCCTACACCCACGACTACGACCTGTGGATCCGCGCGCTGCTGTCCGGCATCGACTTCCATTTTATCAACGAACCGCTCACGATCTACCGCCGCCACGCCGCGATGGGCACGATGCGCCACTACCCCGCCATCCAGGCCGAGGTGCAGATGGTACAGAACAAGTACCGCTGGCTGCTCCAGCACCGCGTGAACGCGATGCCGGGGTGAGCCCGACGGGACGGCGCCGGACCGGACGGCCGCGGATGCGCGGCCCGAACGCGAACGTGAAGAGGCCTCCGGTCGCTTCCGCTTTCGGGCGGAACGGGTCCGGAGGCTTCAGTGTGAAAGGTTGTCAAACCAACGCATGACGGTTTCCCCGCAGACAACGAAAACAGACCTGAATCGAGCGCTTTGATCGCGGCCCGTTGATTTTCCAACCCCTCGGTGCTTCCCATCATAAACGATGCCAAACTGATAAGGGCGTAATTCACTTGCGGCAAAAAAAACATGGCCGCCCGGATGGTATGGAGCGAAATGGCCAGTATCAAATAAACTTTGCGTTTCATTTTGCCCCCTGTGATCGGTGCGGATTGGACCAGAGGCTGCCGGGAAGCTGACCGCCGCCCCGGCAGGCAGCGAGATTCCGCAACCCCCACATGCTTGATTCAGCAACTCGATCCATTTTTTGCGAGATTACCATTCAATACATAATCTTGAACAGTCACACGTCTGTTCCGGTCAAGCAATGGAGTTCGACATCCGACCATTCCCGCAACCAACCTACACCGCAATCCCGAGATTCCGCAGAAAAGCGCTCCACCGCCCCGCATACCGCGCGAACGTCGCCGTCACCTCCGCCCGGATCGCCTCCCGGTGGCGCACCGTCCCCATCGCGTCGTGCATCCGGTACTCCGTCAGCGGCTCCCCGAGATAATGGAAGGGGAACCCCGCCAGCATCGCCCGGTACCAGAAATCGAGATCGTGCGTATAAGGCAGACGCTCGTCGAAGCCGCCCAGCAGTTCGAACAGCTCCTTGCGCATCATGACCGTGCAGCCGTTCACCGGATTGCCGTCCGTGAACGCCCGGTAGAACAGATCCGTCCGGTCCCCCGCGAGCGACACATGCGGATTCGTCACGCGCCCCTCGCCGTCGATGACCGCGAACGCCGTATGGCCGATCCACGCGCCCGCCGCCTCCATCGCCGCCATCTGGCGGGCGATCTTCTCCGGCTTCAGCCGGTCGTCGGAGCTGAGCCACGCGACGTACCGGCCGGAGGCGAGGCGGAAGCCCGCGTTGAGCGCGCTGGGCGTTCCGCCGTTCGCCTTGCCGATGTAGTGAATGCGGTCCAGGTACGGCGCCAGCCGCCCGGTATGCGCGGTCGATCCGTCGTCGACGACGATAATCTCGACCGACGGATGCGTCTGCGCCAGCGCGCTCTCCACCGCCTCCGCGACATACGGATCATTGTAAAAAGGAATCACGATCGTCGCATCCGCCACGCTTTTCATCCCCCGCAAACCGAATTCCCGCACAAACGCCAACGGCAGGAACGGCTTCCCGCCTTCCCGCTCCGTACGATTTACGCCATTCTCAACCCGCCGCGATACATTCGGCCCGCTTCGGTCAGGCCATCCGCCTGGTCCCCGGAACCGGCGGTCAACCGTCCCCGCTTCGCTGCGTCCGCATGAACCAGGCGACGCTCCCGGCGTTGTCGTCGAGCGTGTCCGCCACCGACCGCGCGAACGGAATCTCCGGCCGCCAGCCGAGCGCCAAAAGCGCGGACGGATCGGCCGGCGGCGGCGACGGCTCATCCGAATCGCCGATCAACCACTCGACGCGAAAACCGGCCGCCCGCTCATACGCCGCCGCCACCTCGCCGAGCGTCCGCTGCCTGCCCGTCGCGATCGGGTAGACGCGCCCGGGCTCGCCGCGCTCGAGCAGCACTCCGTACGCCCTCACCGCGTCCCGGACGTCGACGTAGTCGCGCCGCTCCGTCAGGCTGCTCAGCCGGAACGGCGACGGGTCCGGCGCGCCGGCCAGCCGGGCCCGCCGGAGCGCGCGAATGTGCGCCGCGATCAGCGCCGGAAGGCCGGCGGACGGCCCGGGCCCGATCAGGTTGGCCGGCTCGGCGACGACCGCCGCCGTCCCGTACAGATGATGCCAGCTGCGGACCACCGCGGTCAGCAGCGTCTTGCTCAGGCTGTACGGGTGGGGCGGCCGCGGCGCCCCGCCATCCGCGGGCCAGTCGAAGCGCAGCATCGACCCGGCGGCCGCCAGCCTGAAGCCCGCGCCCATCTCCCGGCGCGCCGATTCGAGCAGATAGACGGCCGCCATCACGTTGGCTTCCATGTACAACGCCGGCTCCCGCCACGACGGTCCGGCGGAGCCCAGCCCCGCCAGATGCAGAATCCACTCCGGCCGGACCCGGGCGATCAGCCGGTCCACCGCATACCGGTCCGTCAGTTCGCAGAACTCCGCCGCCGCGCCCAGCCGCCGCAGCACCGCCGCGCGCGGATCGCCGGCCTTCCGCAGCACGCCGACCACGTCGAACCCCTGCCGCGCGAAAAACGCACAGGCGTGCAGCCCGCAGAAGCCGCCCGCCCCCGTCACGAGCAGCCGGATGCCGCTCATTCCGGCCACCCGTCCCGCATCCATTCGGCCAGCTCCGCCAGCATCTCCGGATAGTCGGGCGGCATATAGCCGAAATCCGTCCGCTCCCGCACGAGCGTCCGGTCGATGCGCGGCTCATCCACGGGCCGGATCGCCACGTCGCGCCGGCCGAACGCCTCGCGGAACATGCCGAGCAGTTCCAGCTTGCTGACGACGCGCGGCGCCGTCAGATGCACGAGCCCGCCGATCCCGGGCCGCGAAGCCGCGTACTCCACCGCCCGCGCCAGCTCGAGCGTCGTCACGCCGTTCCAGAGCACGCGGGCGTAGCCGTCGACGGTCCCCTTTTGCCCCAGGAACCAGCGCAAGAGCCCGATCCCGTCCGGGCGGATCTCCGGCCCGATGATCGACGTCCGGATCGTCAGGTGCCGCGGATCATGCACCTCGCCGAGCGCCTTCGTCCGCGCGTAGGCCGTCACCCCGTCCGGCCGGTCCGACTCCCGGTATCCGCCACGGTCGCCGAGGAACACGCAGTCCGAACTGATGTGCACGAGCCGCCCGCCGGCCATCTCCGCCGCCCGCGCCAGCCAGTGCGGCAAAAGCCCGTTCACGAGATACGCTTCCTTCGGCCGGCGCTCCGCGTCCTGATTGAGCACGCCGACGCAGTTGACGACGAGGTCCGCCCCGACCCGCGCGACCGCCTCCGCCGCGGCGTCGAGATCCGTCGCGTCCAGCGTCAGCTCCCCGGCGCCGCCGGTCGGCCGCCGCACCGTGTACCAGACCTCCGCGCCCGCCTTCCGGAAATATCGGACCATCATGTGTCCGGCCATGCCGTTCCCGCCGATGACCAGCATTTTCATGGCAGGAACCCTCCCCGGACCAGCATCGCGCGGATCTCGTCCTTCGACATCAGCGAATCGGCGGAGCTGAAGCTCTGCACCTGCACCTTCGGATATCCCGCGTACCGCTCGGCCAGCCCCGGAATCTGAAGCGGCGGCAGAATGACCAGATACTCCTTGTCATACACGACCGTGCTCTGGCTCTCGTACTCGGTCAGCAGGATCTCGTCGATCTTCTCGCCCGGCCGCACGCCCGTCTCGACGATCGGCACCCGCCGCCCGTACGCCTCCATCAGCACCTCCGCCAGATCGATGATCCGGCAGGTCGGCATCATCATGACGAAAATCTCCCCGCCCATGCTTTCCTCCGACGCCTTGAACAGCAGCCGGATCGCATCCTCCAGCGTCAGGAAGAACCGCGTCATCCGCCGGTCCGTGATCCGCACTTCCCGCTTCTCCAGAATCTGCTGCCGGAACAGATGGATGACGCTTCCGTTCGTTCCGAGCACGTTGCCGCCCCGGACGCAGACGAACGTGGTGCCGCTGCGCAGCAGGTTCGCGTAGACGATGAGTTTTTCCCCGATCGCCTTCGTCATGCCGTAGAAGTTCGACGGATTCGCCGCCTTGTCGGTCGAGATGTAGATGACCCGCTTCACCCGGTTCCCGATCGCCGCCTCGATCACGTGCTGCGTGCCGAGCACGTTCGTCTTGAGCGCCTCGTACGGCTGCTCCTCGCACACCGGCACATGCTTCAGCGCGGCGAGATGGAACACGTAGTCGACGCCGGCGCAGGCGGCCACGAGCGCTTCGCGGTCCCGGATGTCGCCGATGCGGAACGACAGACGCCGATCCTCGAATTCGCGGCTCATCGCGACCTGCGCGGCCTCGCTGCGGGAGAAGACGATGACCTCCGCCGGGTTCCGGGGCAGCAATTGGCGCACCAGCTCGTGCCCCCACGAACCGGTGCCGCCCGTCACGAGGATGCGCGCATTAGTGAACACCCCATTTCCCTCCCAGCAAAAATTTGACCACGATGTCCGACACGTTGTCCGCATCGTACCCTTCCGGCACCTTCCAGCGGGGCGGCAGCGACGTCATCGCGACGACCGCCTCCGCGATCCGTTCCGAAGCGACGCCGCAGACGACGTTGCTGCCGCAATCCACCGTCTCCGGCCGCTCCGTCGTGTCGCGGATCGTCACCGTCGGCACATGGAACAGACAGCACTCCTCCTGCACCGTGCCGCTGTCCGTGATCGCGCAGAACGCCGACTGCTCGAGCCGCGCGAAGTCGAAGAACCCGAACGGCTCGTGGAACTCGACGAGCGGATGCAGCCGGACCGGCGCTCCCCCGGACGCGATCCGGTGCCGGGTGCGCGGGTGCACGCTGCAGATGAGCCGCTTGCCCGTCCGCTCCGCCGTCCGGTTCAGCCCCTCGATGATCGAGGCGAGCCGCTCGGGCGCGTCGACGTTTTCCGCCCGGTGCGCGGTCACGATGATGTACTCGCCGGGAGCCAGCTTCAGCCGTTCCAGCACGTCGCTCGCGCGAATCCGGTCCTCCTGGTGGAGAATGACCTCGCGGATCGGGTTGCCCGAGATGACGATGCGCTCGCTCGGGAACCCCTCGCGCAGCAGATTCTGCTTGCTGTACGGCGTATACGGCATGTTGATCGTCGACACCGCGTCGATGACCCGCCGGTTTTTCTCCTCCGGCACCTTCAGGTCGTAGCAGCGGTTGCCCGCCTCCATGTGCACGACCGGAATGCCCATCCGCTCGGCCAGCACCGCGCACAGCGCGCTGTTCGTGTCGCCGAGCACGAGCACGACATCCGGCTTCTCCTGCGCCAGAATGCGGCCCGTCTCGCGGAACATCTTGCCGAGCTGCCCGCCGACCGAATAGTCCTCCGCCGCCGCGGGCAGCGAATAGTCCGGCTTCCTCACGCCCAACTCGGTGAAAAAAATATCGCTCAGCCGCGGATCGAAATTTTGCCCCGTATGCACCAGCACATGCCGATCCGCCAGCCGGTCCAGCTTCTCGATGATCAGGCTGAGCCGGATGATCTCCGGCCGTGTGCCGAGAATCGTCGCGACGCGCAAAGCCCGCACCTGCCTTCCTGGTTGAAATCGCCGCCGCACCCGTTCGCCCGGCCCGTCTTCCGGTATCGCGCACCCCTGTCGCGCGGCTTACGCGTTGCCGCGCCCCCGGCCGGACCGTCCGCGCCACTGTAACGCGGTATTCTCGTTACAGCACTCCCGACAGCACCTTCCACGCCTCTGTAGCGTGGTATCTTCGTTACAACGGTCCCGACCGGGCTTCTCCCGCTTCTGTAACGTGCTATCCTTGTTGCAGCCCGCCCGACCGCGTCACGCGGCCGTCACCTTCCGCCGCGCCGCATCCGTCCGAGGGCCCTGGTCCTGCCCGATCGCCGGCCGCGGCGAGAAGCCGACCTGCGGACGGCGGCGCGTCTCGCACGGCGCGCAAGCCGCCTCGCCCCGCGGCCCGCCGCCCGCCTCCTGCCGCGCAACGCGCGCCGCCTCAAGCGCAGCGACCGGCGGCCGCCGCGCATCCGCCGCATGCGCCGCAACCGCCGGTGGCGCGGGCTCCGGGACGCGCCGCCCCCGATCGCCGGCCCCTGCGGCAGCGCCGCGATCACCTCGTCCGGCACCTGCCGGACGTCCCCGAACCGGTGCCCCGCGGCGAGGAACGCCGCCCGCGACGCGAACCGGCGCAGCGCTATGCCCTGCCGCAGATAGACGTCGGGCCCGCTACCGCGGATCAGCATGCCGCGCGGCATCGACTCGGGCGCCAGCGCCGCGAGGAACGCCTGCAGCCTCGCCCGGTACGCGTCGATGCCGTAGGCGGCGATCGCCGCCTCGCGGCTGCGCGATCCGATCGCGGCCAGCTCGCCGGGCCGGTCGAGCAGCCCGATCAGCGCGGCCGCCAGCGCCGCCGCGTCGCCGGTCGGCACGGCCCGCTCGGCGTTGCCCGTCGCGGCGTGGATCTCCGCGAGCCCGCCGGAGGCGTAGGAGACGACAGGCTTCGCGAACATCATCCCCTCGAGGGCGGTCAACCCGAACCCTTCGGGCGCGAGGCTCGGCACCACGACGATGTCGAGCGCCGGATAGATCCGCTCGATCCTCGCCTCGTGCCGGATCCACCGGTACCGGTCGAACACGCCGGCTTCCCGCGCCATCCCGATCCCGGCGTCGAAGTACGGCTGATCGACCGGATTGCCGACGATCAGGAACCGGGCCTCCGGATGGCGGGCGGCCGCCGCGATTGTCGCTTCCATATAGTGATGGAACCCTTTGTTCGCATAGATGGTCGAAGCGACGAACCCGACAAGCGGCTGCGCGCCGTCCACGCCGAGCATCCGGCGCACGCTGTCGCGATGCATCGGCCATTCCTCCGGCCTCAGCTCCCGCTCGTCCCACGACGGCGGCAGCAGCGCCGTCTTCACCTGAACTTCCGGAAGCCGGAACGGCGCGAGCACCGAGCCGGAGATGCCGACGATCCGGTCGGCGTGCGCGCCCATGAACGCGACAATCCCGGGCGTATGCTCCGTCTCCCGCATCGTCTCCATGACCGCCCAGATCACCGGAATCCCCAGCGCGCGGGCGGCGACCGCCGGCAGCGGATGGACGCAGGTGGCCACGACGACCGCCGCCGGCTCCTCGCTGGCAAGCCATCGCACGAGCTGCCGGAACGGTTCGCCGGCCATGCCGTCCCGCAGCTCCTGCCGCCAATGGGGCAAGCCGAGATAAAGCGAGACGGCGAGCGGAAGCGGCAGCACGACGGTCCGGAATCCCGCCGCGCGCGCGTCCTCCGCGATCCGCCCCTCGGCCGGCACCGCCAGCACGCACTCGTACCAGGCCGCCAGCTCGCGCAGCATGAAGGCGGTCAGCTTCTCCGCGCCGGTGACGAAGTCGGCGTTGCACAGATGGGCGAAAACGACGAGCCGCGGTTTGCGCCTTGCATTCATCTCATCGTTCGGGCGCCTGACGGCCCGGCACCTCCTTCATCGCGTACTTATCCGAACAGGGCCCCCAGCATCGCGTCCAGCCGGCGGGCGTACGAATGGTCGCGCATCGTCCGGTGCAGCCCGTTCAGCGCGATCGCCCGCCGCTCGTCCTCGCGCTCGAGATAATGGTGAATCTTCGCCGCCAGCTCCTCCGGCGAAGCGTACGTCTCGATCTCCCGCCCGGGCACGAAACAGGAGGCGAGCTCGTCGCGGACGTCCGTCAGCTGCAGCGACGCGCAGGCCGCGATTTCGAACGTGCGCGGATTCGGCGATACCGCGCCTATCCCGGAGCTGTTGCTGTTGAACGTGCCGTCGTCCGGCTCCCGGTGCATGTTGATGACGATTTTGGCCCCGTTGTAGACGAGCGCCGTCTCCTGCGGCGTCATCCAGCGCCCCTCGATCCGGGAAGCGAACCGCCTGTAGTCGCGCAGCCGTTCCCACCAATAGCCGATGATCCGGAGATTCCGCCCGGCGAGGTAAGGCAGCAGCCGGTCAAAAAAAGCCACGCGGTTCCAGTAGCCCGAGCCGACGAACGCGACGTCGCACCTCATCTCCGCCGGAGCGTTCTGCGGACGGAAATGGCCGGGGAAAAAGCCGAGCGGCAGATGCCACACCCGCTGGCACCCGACGGCGCGATAGAATGCGACGCAGTTCGATTCCATCGTGAACACGTCGTCGTAATGGAGCGCCAGCGCGGCGGTGATATCGGTATAGTACGGATCGTCCGTGAACCAGATGGCCGTCCGTATGCCGAGCTCGCGGATCCGGTCCGGAATGTCCGGCGGAACATGGAGGCCGTCGAGGAACAGCACGACGTCCGGCCGGACGTCAGCCGCCGTCTGGACCGCCTCTTCCTTCCGCCCGACGACGGTCAGCCGCGTCACCAGCTGTCCCAGGCTGGAAGCCACCGCCTCGTCGATCGGCGAATAGGGAAACCCCTTGCCCGTCGCCACGTACATGACATGGACATCCCGCACCGGCAGCGGCGTCACGGCGGCCTGGACGGTCCATTCGCACAGCCCCATCCGGTATCCGTCCCGCCAGCCGTCGCGCCAGCCGTCCCGCCTCCCGGCGGCATAGCGGCCGGCGTAAGCCCGGCTTCGGACGGCTCGCTTCCTTGCAGCGCCGGCCACGCGCATCACTCCCTTGACCTCTGACAGTGCATTCAGACGACTCATCCTCCGTAACCGAGCAGCCTGAGCAGACTGCCGACCCGCGCCGCGTACGTGTGCTCGCGCAGCGTCCGGGCGAGCCCGCGCACGGCGATCCGGCGCCGCTCGTCGTCATGCGTCAGATAATGGCGGATCTTCGCGGCCAGTTCGGCCGGGCTGTCGAACGTCTCGAGCTCGAGCCCGGGCCGGTAATACGCCTCGAGATCCGAACGCCGGTCCGTGAGCTGGAAGGCGCCGCAGGCCGCGATCTCGAACGTGCGCGGGTTGACCGACAGGCCGGGCAGCCCGCTCGCGTTCAAGTTGTCGGAGCCGGGCTCCGCGGTCCGATGCAGGTTGATGACGATTTTCGCGCCGTTGTACCGGAGCACCGACTCGTCGACCGGCAGCCAGCCCGGCCGGATCGCCCGCCTCAGGAGCCGGTAATGCTTCAGCCGCTCCCACAGGCCGCCGGCGATGAACACGTTCAGATCCGCCAGCTCCTCCGCGATCGCGTCGAACGTCTCGACCCGGTTCCAGAACGCCTGGCCGATGAAGCAGACGTCGCACCGGTACTCGGCCGGCGGCGTCACCGGGCGGAACCGCTCGATGTCGGCGGCGAAGGCCAGATGGTGGACCTCGGCGCAGCCGAGCGACCGGTACAGTTCCACCGTCGACCGCTCGTGCGTCACGACGACGTCGTAATGCGGCGCGATCGCCACCGTCTGCGCCGTCACATACGGATCGTCCGCGAACCAGATCGCCGTCCGGATGCCAGTCTCCCGGATCCGGTCGACCTGCTCCAGATGATCGTCCGGGAAGATGTGCAGACCGTTCAGCACGAGCACGAGGTCCGGCCGGATCAGAGACGCCATCTCCGCCATCCGGGTCGGATCCGCCACATGAAGCTCCGCCGCGTGAAGCTGCAGCGCGCCGATCATGCCGTCGTCGATCGCCTCGAACCCCTGCGGCACATAGAGGACCCGGATCGGCAGCCGTTCGGGGGCGGCGGGAGGATACGCGGCGGATACCGCCGCGACGGCGCCTTCCCGCCAGCCGATCGACCATCCTTCCCGCCAGCCGTCCCGCCTTCCCGCCAGATAAGCGCTCCGCCGGACCGTCCGGACGCGCGGCGCTCCGGTCCCGCGGCTCCGTTGCCGTACCCGCACACGGTTCACCGCCTTCACCGCAGATTCGGCCGCCCCCGCGCGCGGGCGACGGCCGCTTCCATACCGTCCTGGGTAATATATGCCGGGCAGGCCGTGCGCACATGGTCACTTGTCCGCCCGCCGCAAAAACAGGCTTTTGCCTGTCCCGAAGCTCACAGACAAAACGGCCGGTCCGATGCAACGTCCGCCGGCCGTCCGCGTAATAAAACATGATTTCAATTTTTGGCAAGAAAGGTTGAAGCCGATGGTTGTCAGTTTCATCACCCTTCTTTTCATCCCGGTGCTGGCGTTGCTCTACTTCCTGCCGGCGATTGCGGCATTCGTGAAAAATCATGACCGCAAGTGGCTCATCCTGCTGCTCACTCTTTTGCTGGGGTGGACCATTATCGGTTGGTTCATCCTGCTGATCTGGGCCTTGAGAAGCGACATGGACGGACGCTGACTCGGGCCGGAGAGGGCGGCCGTCCCCCGACGACGCCCATGCCGGCAGATAAAAAAGATCGCCCATGCGGAACGTTCCGCCGGCGACCCGTTTTTCACGCCTTGCCGAATCCGCGATCCGGCCAGAGTCAGGGCTGGCTCTCGTACGCGAGCTGATGCCCGTCCTCGAAGCCTTGCGCGAATCCCGCGTTGTACCCTTCGTTGTACGCCTCGCTGTAGCCCCGGCGGTAAGCCGCCGCGCCGCGCCCGACCCGCCTGCGAAGGCGCCGGGAAGTCCGGACGCCCCGACCGCCGCGCGCGCGCCTGACCGCGCGCCTCCGCCTCGCGGTCCTTCCGCTTCCGCCGGCCGTCGCGGCCCTGCGGCGTTTCCGCCGCGCCGCCGATCCGACGCGCCCGGCCCGCGACCGGGTTCGTCCCGCGCCGGAGCGCGGCCTTCTTCTCCTCCGTCCGATCATTCCGCCTCCCTCCCGTCCACCGGACTCCGGCTTTCCGCCGCGATCTTTTTTTCATGCATCCGTTCGGAAAAACACCCGCCGCCCGCCGTCCGCCCGCCTTGTCCGCTTCCCGCGCGAAGATGGTCCGCTGCCAGCCACGGCTCGGCCGGCCGCCCCCGCGACATGCGCCGCAGCTTCACGCCGAGCAGCGCCTCGCACATGGAAAGCTGCAGTCCGGCCAACCGGGCCAGCATCGCCGTCACGTCCTCCGGCCGGCCGCCCGGACAGCTCGCGTTCAGATCGGCCATGCTCTCCAGCATGCGCGCGACGGCCCGCTGGCTCGCCGCCAGCGCCTCGAGGAGCGCCAGCTTCGCCGCGCGCTCCCGTTCAAGCCGCGGCATCGCTACTTGTCCTCGAAATCGAATTTGCCGTCGAACAAGCCGCCGAGATTGCCGCCGCCGGCCTCCTCGTCGCCGCCGATCACCGCCTTGAGGACGCCGGTCAGGCCGCGGTGCAGCCTCGTCAGCCCGTCGATCGTCTCCAGCACGTGCTCATGCACGCCGATCGGCTGCTTCAACTGGCTCTCGTGGTCGGCGAAGGCGTCGGACGTGACGTGATTAATCAGCCAGTTCCGCATTTTTTCGGCCTCGACGGCCTTGGCTTCGAGAATCATGGCGACGTTCCATTCCATGCTCGCGGCGGCGTTCAACATGCGCAGATACGCCTTCTCCCGGCTCACCTTCCGTCCATCCCCCCGCTCATTCTTCGGCGGCGCCGTCCAGCTCTTTCATGATGGCGGCGAGATGCTCGGCCATCGACTCCTGCAGATCGGCGATGCCGTTCAGATAGGCGACGATGGATTTGCCGAGCGCGTGGGAATGCTCCATCAGTCCCTCGAACGCGCCGAGCTCCGGATGCTGGTCCGGCATCGCGTGGATGATCTGCGCCATCCGCACCGCGACGTGGCGCTCGGCTTCCAGCACGCGCGCCGCCTGGGCGTGCGCCTCGGACAGATGGTGGATCAGTTCGTCCAGCAGATGCTGCATGGCGCCGGTCAGCCTCCCCGTGTCCCGCCTTATCCGTTACAGCATATGCGAAAAAAAACCCGCTGCCACATGCTCACAGCCGTTGCTCCGTGCGCGCGGGCGCGATGATCGGCAGCCCTTCCGGCGCCGCCGCCAGCGCCTCCGTCAGCGGCACGGCCGGCTTCGCCACGAGCCCCCACATCTCGGCGGCAAGCCGCGACGCGATCGGTCGGCGCACGCCGTCTTCCACATGCTGCAGCGAGCCGTCCGGCATGCGGACGAGCAGCGCGCCCGCCTGCCCGTCGCTCGTCACGCCGCCGTGCCAGAGCCGCTCCGCGTCCGCGGCCGCGATCGGCGGGCCGATCGGCCAGCGCCGCAGATCGATCGCCGACAGCCGGGCGGCGGGGATCGCGGGCTCCCCTTCCACCGGCCGGCGCTCGCCCGGCGCAAGCCACCAGACCGCGCCCCTCAGATCCCGCGCCGCCACGTATCTCGGATGAAAATCCGCCTCGCTGAACGCGGCCTGCATGCCGCCGTCGATGCCGCCGGGCTGCCGGGCCCGGACCCAATCCCGCACCCGACTCACGAGCCCGTGCGGATCGTGGCCCCATTTCTCGCCGTAATACGCCGCGTTGCGCGCGTTCACGGCCTCGAGCTCCGGCCCGAGCGCCTTGATGCTGACGCTGCCGAAGTGGTGGATGAACGTGTCCCGCGCGATCACCAGCCGCAGGCCCAGCAGCCGGACGCGGATGTTGTAGTCGTCGTCCTCGTAGTTGCCGACCGCGAATCCTTCGTCAAAATACCCCGCCCGCTCCCACAGATCCCGCCGGAACGCAAGACAGAAGCCGGTGATCCGCTCGACGTCCTGCCAGCGCGCCGGATCGGAGCGGTTGTGCGCGGCCGCGAACGCCTGCATCTCCGTCAGGTTGCGGTACGGGACCTCGATAAGCTGCTCGCCGCCGATATAGTTCGTGACCGGCCCGACGAGTCCGATCCGGTCGTCGCTCGCGAGGCAGGCGAGCAGGTTGTCGAGCCACCGCGGGGTCGCCAGCGTGTCGTTGTTGAGCACGACGATCGTCTGCCCCTTCGCCATCATGAGCCCGCGGTTGACCGCGCCGGCGAACCCGTAATTGCGGTCGAGCAGCCGGTACCGGACCCGGCCGCGCAGCGATTCCAGATATTCCGCCGTCCCGTCCGTCGAACCGTTGTCCACCACGATGATCTCGTACGGGAGTTCCGTATGGCGGAAAATGCTGTCCACGCACATCCGCAGATACCCGATCCGGTTCAGCGTCGGGATGATGATGCTGGTTCCCTCGAACAGACGGCCGAAACCGTGCAGCCCGGCTTCGAACCCGTCGCGGTAACCGGCTTCGCGGCCCGACTCGTAAGCGTTTTGCAAGTCTCCGCGCCAACCGGCCCTTCCGCCGCCGGGGGCGGTTCCCCCGCCGCGCGCCGACCGCGGGTCGCCGGCCGTTCCGACGCCGCGCGTCCGTCCGGCTTCGTTGCCCCGGACCGGCCGGGCCGCCCTCCCGCTTCCGGACAGCGCCCGGCCGCGCCGGTTCCGCCGCCTGCGCGCGCGTGCCGATTCGCCCGTTGCCGTCATGTTCCCACCCCTTCCGGTTGATCGCGGCCATCTGCGGCTTCGCCTGAAATCGCCTGAAACGGACGGGCCCTCAGATTTCGCCGGGCGGCCTGGAGGCGATGTGGTTGGCGAGATGGCCGAAATCGAGCGCCGCCTTGCCGAACTGCGCGGCGAGCGCGGAGGCGATGACGACGGCCGGGATGCCCGCGGCGACGAGCGCCAGATCGTAGCTGTCGCGGGCGGCGGCCGCTTCGCCGATCACCCGGTCGATGTCCGCAAATCCGCGGACCGGCGCGATGACGCCCGTCACCGCGAAGCCCGCCTGCGCCAGCCGCGCCGCGAGCTCCGGCGCCGCGTTGCCGATCACGAGCGTCCGCCGGCCCTGCAGCAGCCGCGCCAGCAGTCCGGTCTGATACAGGCTGTAATTGATCGTCGACTCCGTCAGCCGGAGCGAGCGGATGTCGATGCCGTTTGCGGCCAGCGCCGGGCCGAGCAGCGGCCCGAAATTCCGCCGGCGCGACAGCGGCACGCCGACGATCGACGCCTGGCGCACCGCGGCCGCGAGCCGTTCCCGCGCCGCGTGGTCGGGCACGCTCATTCCCGCGCCGGCGAGGAACGGCGCCTCGCGTTGGACAACCGCCGCCTCGTACACCGTGTCGTGCGCGAGCGCCAACAGCTCGCCGTCGCCGAGCCGGACGACCGACAGCGGCCGACCCTCCGCCAGCGCGGCTTCGAACGCGTGGAAGACGCCGGCCGCGTCGATCAGCGGCAGCAGGCGCGGGCGCAGGGCGTCGACGCCCGCCGCGATCACGTCCCGCAGCGTCAAATCCCCGAGCGAGAAACCCGCGGGGACCGCCTGCTCCAGCAGCAGTTCGCCGCCTTCGTAGCGGCCGCGTTCCAGCGCTTCTTCAACCATGGCGGCGGAGCGGACGATGTCCGCCCGTTCCGGCGCCGTCTGCGCTCCCGCCGCCCCGGCGCGCCGTCGACGCGGCAGCCGGGAATTCGCAAGCCTGCGGGCGATCCTGGATCGCCGGCGACCGCTCCTCCGCATGCCCGTCGCCGCAGCGCCAGCGCCGCCGCGGCCGCCCGCCGCCCGGGACGCCGGACCCCGCCTGAGCGCCGTCTTGCCGACCGTGGCTCCGGCCGACCCGCTCCTGCCCGCCGCCTTGCCGGCCGCAGCTCCTGCTGCGCCGCCGCGCCTGTATGCCGCCGCCCGGGATGCCGGGCCGCGCGCGCCCGCCTTGCCGGCCGCCGGCGGGCGGCCGGAGATCCCGACCGTCGGCCTTCCCGTCCGCGCGCGAATTCCCGCGATCATGGCCTTACCCCCGTCCGCGAGAACCTGACGCGCCGCGGGCGCCCGCATCGTCCGCGCAGCCTGCGCCGGCCGGACCGCCGCCCCGTTCACGGCCGGTCCCTCCTCAACCGGTTCGACGCCTCATGCAGCGAATCGAACGTGCCCGCGTCCGTCCACCAGCCCGTGAGCGTCCGGTGGGTGAGCTTCCCCGCGGCGGCGTACACATTGTTCACATCCGTAATCTCGAGCTCCCCGCGCCGGGACGGCTTGAGCCGGCGGATGATCCCGAACACGTCCGCGTGATAGAAATAAATCCCCGTCACGCAAAGATCCGACGCCGGCCGCTCCGGCTTCTCCTCGATCCTTACGATGCGGCCCGATTCGTCAAACACCGGCACGCCGTATCGCCGCGGATCGCTCACCCGCTTGACCAGCACCATCGCGCCGTCCGGCTGGGCGGCGAACGCCTCCAGATGGGGCTTCAGCGATTCCTCGAACAGATTGTCGCCGAGCATCACCACGATCTTGTCGTCCGGGTCGACGGCCGACTCGGCCTGCGCCAGCGCCTCCGCGATGCCGCCCGCCTCCTCCTGGATCCGGTACGTGATCGACAGCCCCTCCTCGCGTCCGCTGCCCAGATAGGCGATGAACGCGCCGGCCGACTCCCTGCCCGTCACCAGCACGACGTCCCGGATGCCGGCTTCCTTCACCTTTGCGATCGCGTGGCCGATCATCGGCCGGTCGCCGACGGGCAGCATATGTTTGTTGTACAACTTCGTCAGCGGCCGGAGACGCGATCCGGTGCCTCCGGCAAGCAGCACAGCCTTCAAGCCGTTCCCTCCCCGTGTTGCGCGGTCAGTGGAACCATGCCGGGTCCGCCCGCCATTTCTCGATGAACAGCGCCCGGTTGCGGGCGATCAGCGCCTGCTGCGCCGCCTCCCCGCCGAGCCGGAAGCTGGCGCTTCCTTCGTGCCAGACGAGCGTGTCGCGGCAAATGCGCAGCCCGTACCCGTGCATGCGAATCCGGAAGCAGTAGTCGTCATCCTCGTAATGCCCGGGTGAAAAACGTTCGTCCAAACCGCCGACCCGCTCGTACACCGGACGTTTGATCAGCATGCAGAATCCGACGAGCCGGAGCGCCGGCTCCCGCTTCGCCGGGTCCGGCGCGTTGAGCCGCGCGGCGATCGCGGCGAAGTCATCCGGACCGTCGAACGCGATATCGACCCGTTGACGCGGCGCGGCGTGGTTCGTGACCGGTCCGACCGCGCCGATCTCGTCAGAGGCGTGGAGCGCGTCGAGCAGATTTTCAAGCCAGCGGGGCGTCGCGACGACATCGTTGTTCAGCAGCATCAGCTGGTCGCCGGACGCCATGCGCATCCCCATGTTGCATGCCCGCGGGAAGCCGGATGTCGCCGGCAGCCGGACGAACGGGATCCGTTCATCCGCGCACCATTCCGCCGTCGCGTCGGCCGAGCCGTCGTCGGCGACGATGATCTCGTACGGCGTCTTCTCCGGATCGGTGTGCCGCCGGATCGACGCGACGCAGCGGCGCAGCAGCATGAGGCCGTTCACGCTCGGGATCACGATGCTGGTCAGCCCGTGGCGCACGGCGCATCCCTCCTCGCCAGGTCGCGGCGACGCGAGGCGTCGTGATGGCCGAGCCGGGGGCCGGCGCCGTCCATGACCGCCCGCAGCGCCTCGATGTGGTCGCCCAGGATCAGGCGCGATACCGGGTTGCCCCGGCCCGTGTTCGTCTCGCGCAGCCGGTTGCGGCTGATGACGTCGACCGAGCCGCCGATCCGCACGTCAAGGCCGGAGGCCAGCGCCAGCGCCTGCGCCTTCGGCGGCACGGCGAGCGCCGCCGTTCCGATCCGCTCGAGCGCGCGGTGGCTCAGCGCGTGCGGCACCGCCGTCATCGAGGCCGCGCCCAGATCCGGCCGTCCGAGCGCGCGGTTCAGGAACGCCTTCATCCGCGTTACGTCGTCCCACCGGCTGAACGGGCCAAGACGCCGGCCGAGCCCGTTCAGCGCCACGTCCGCCCCGCGCCGGACGGCGTCGACGAACGGCGCGAGGTCCCGCGCCGGGATCGCGAGATCCCCGTCCAGGAACAGCAGGATATCCGACTCGGCCATCGCGGCGCCGGCCGCGCGGCCGACATCGTGTCCGAGCGGTTCGGGATAATGGAGGATCGTGACGCCGGGGATCGAACGGACGACGGCGAGACTGCCGTCCATGCAGCCGTTCAGCACGACGATCAGCTCATCGGGACGAAGCTTCTTCGCCTCGCGGACGACGTCGCCGATCATCGCGGCCTCATTGCGGGCCGTGATGACGACGGCCAGCCTGCCCGCGCCGGATTGCCGCGTCTGCGCCGCAGACCGGCGGAACGGCCGGCGGATCGTCCCGCTCCGCGGGATCCGCCGCCGGGCGAACCTTCGCCGGCCCGCCGCGCGAGCCCGTCGGCCCGCTGCCCGAACCCCCCGGTACGCCGCACGAATCCGCCGGTACGCCGCTTGAACCCGCCGAATCCGCGCGGCGCGTCCGCGCCTCCGTCGCACGCCGCTCTTCATCGTCCTTCTCCCGCCTCCTCTGGCCAACCGCTTTCACCTCTCTTTGCTCCGCCGGCGTTCCGGTCCCTAGCCGGCGGCTCTCACCTCACTTTGCTCCGCCGGCTTTCTGGTCCCTAGCCGGCGGCTCTCACCTCACTTTGCCCCGCCGGCGGTCCCCGTCGCCGAATCCGCCCCGCGGACCGGCCCGCTCGGACAGCCAGGCGAACGCCTCAAGATGGTCGCCCACGATCAGCGGCTCGAGCGACCGGCTCCGCTCCCGCGCCCGGCGGGGCGGATTGAGCCGCCCGACCGGCACGCGGCGGGCAAGGCGGACGACGAGGCCGGAGGCGACGGCCTTCGCCTGGGCGAGCGGAGGCACCGCCAGCGCGTCCGCGCCGATCGTCTCGAGCGCCTTGCGGCTGAGCGCGTGGGGCACGGCCGTCATCGACGCCCCGCCGAGATCGGCGCGCCCGAGCGCCGCGTTCAGCGCGTGCTTCGCCAGCACGACGCCATGCACCCGGCTTGCGCCGGTCGGCCCGTGGTAATCGTTCAGCGCGACATCCGCACCCGCCTCGACCGCCTTGACGAACGCCGCCAGCGCGTCCCTGCCAATCACCATGTCGCCGTCGATGAACAGGAGGATGTCGCCGCGCGCGGCGCGCGCGCCGACCGCCCGGCCGACGTCGTGCCCCAGCGGCTCGCGGAACGCGATCACGCGGGCGCCGGCCTGTCCGGCGGCGGCCGCGGAGCCGTCCGTCGAGCCGTTCACGACGGCGATGACCTCGGTTCGGGGATGCACGCCGCGCGCTTCCCGCACGACCGCTCCGATCGTGCGGGCCTCGTTCATGACGGGAACGATCACCGACACATAGGGCCGCGCGTCTTGCCGCGTCAGCGGCTCCGCCGGTTCGGCGGTCGGCGTGGGCGCTTGTCCCGTCGCGGCGACCGGTGTGGGCGCTTGTCCCGTCGCGGCGACCGGCGTGGGCGCTTGTCCCGTTTCGGCGCGCGCTTCAAGCCGGCCGGGCGGCACGCCCCGCTGCATCCCTCCGGGACTTCCCCGTCGCCCCGCCGTTCGACCGGCCAAGGGCCGACTCACGCCGCTGCGGGTCCCGCGTCCCGCCGTCCGGCCGGTCAACACACCATACGCGGCCGAACCCCGGCCCGACTGCCGGACGACGGAACCCGTCCGCCTTGACCGCTTCTTGCCGTCCGCGGACCGAACGCCGCCGCGTCTCCGCGCCCTTCCGGATGTCCGCACAGCCATCACCCCCAGGCAGATCGGCACCGGCCGAACTTTTCCATCCCATTGTATGTCCCGGAGACGAGCGCGCAACGGCAAATGACTCATGGGCTGTACACCCGCGCGCTCCGGGCAGCCTCATGCAGCCACTCAATAAAGAAGTGCAGAAATGCACCTATTTTGCTCCGACTCGAGAAAAAATAAAAAATTGGTGCAAAAATGCACCAGTCCAGCGGTTCTCATGCTCCATTGCCCTGAATCTGGTGCATTTATGCACCAAATCGACCACATCAACAAAATGAGGATAAAAAAGGTTCATAAATGCACCTAATCCTAAAACTTCCTGAAATAAACCATAAAAAAAGCGGCGTTCCCGTGAACACCGCGAATATGTCCCGAACTGCGCCGAGTCCTGCCGGCTCCGCAGGCGCATGACCGGAACCCGGCCGCAAGCCGATTCACGCCGCATCCGGCTCACGGCCAATCGGATTGCGGTCCGGCTCTCTCCGCACCCCGCCTCACGAGCGGAACCCGGCCGCGAGCCATTTCGCGCCGCATCCGTCTCACGGCCAATCGGATTGCGATCCGGCTCTCTCCGCACCCCGCCTCACGAGCGGAACCCGGCCGCGAGCCATTTCGCGCCGCATCCGTCTCACGGCCAATCGGATTGCGGTCCGGCTCTCTCCGCACCCCGCCTCACGAGCGGAACCCGGCCGCAATCCAGTTCAGTGTCCCGTTCGGCGCGGGGCCGATCCTGAGCCGGCTGACCGTCACCACCGCGTATTCGGGGTGCTTCTCCTTGATCGACGCGATGACGGCCGGCTGGTCCGCCGTCACCGTGAGCGCGTACTGGTCGTCGGCGTACGGCTCGTCAAACGGCAGCGCGACTTCGATCTGCTCTTCCGGTCCGGCGAACGCGAACGGCGCCAGGCCGAACTGCTGCAGGACCGTGGCGCCGCCTTCGGGCGCCTCGACCGGATTGAACGCCAGCTTCGACGACGGCAGGCTGTAGTCCCGGACATGGCGATCGGTGATCGCTTCGTCCGCGATATGCCGATCGGTTATCGCGCCGTCGGCGATCCGGCCGCCTTCAACGACGTCTGGCGCGTCGGCCGCCCGGTCCGGAGCGGCCGCGCCCGGTACCAGCGCGACGGCCGCCCGCGCGGCTTCCGCCAACGCCTCGATGACACCGCTTGCCAGTTTCGCGGTCGTGACCGCGCCGTCCGCCAGATGGCCGGCGCCGACGGAGCCGGCCTGCAACTGCGCGCCGCCGACCGAACCTTCCGCCAGATGGTTAAACGTGACGGCTCCGCGGGCGATTTTGTCCCCGGTGACGGACGCTTCGCCGAGCTGCTCCGTCCCGACCGAGCCCGGCGCGAGATGGTCGCGCTCCACTGCGCCGGACGCGATCTTCTCCGCCGTCACCGCGCCGTCCGCCAGATGCGTCGAACCGACGCCGCCCGCGGCCAGAATCTCGCCGCCGACCGAGCCCGGCGCCAGCCGGTCCCCGCCCACCGAGCCGGGCGCGAGCTTCGCGCCGGGCACGGAGCCGTCCTCCAGCCGGTCCGGCTGCAGCAGATTCACGGCCAAATGGGTCTGCGTGATCGAGCCGCGGCGAATGTGATAGCCCTGGATCGCCTCCGCCTTGATCTGCTTGCTGCCGATCGACTCGAGCGCCAGATGCTCCGACCGCACCGCCCCCGGAGCGAGCGCGGCCGACGTCACGGCGGCTTCCGCCAGGTGCTCCGCCCCGACCGCGCCGGACGCCAGATGCCCGGACCCGACGCTTCCCGCCTGCAACTCCCGGCCGCCGACCGAGCCCGGAGCCAGATGGCGCTGCGCCACCGACTCCGGCCTGAGATGCGCGCCGTCCACCGCCTCCGGCTGCAGATGCTCGAGGCCGACCGAACCGGGGGCCAGATGCCGGCCGCCGACGGCGCCGGGCGCGAGTTTATCCGCCGTCACCGCGCCGTCCGCGAGTTGCATCTCGCGGACCGCTTCGCCGGCGATGTGGATGCCCAGCACCGCGCCGTCCGCCAAATGCCGGCTCCGGATCGCCTCGGCGGCCAGATGATCCGACTCGACCGCGCCTTCGGCGAGCTGCCTGCCGCCGATCGACCGCTCCGCCAGATGCATGGCGGAGACGGCGCCCGGCGCGATGTGCGCTTCGCCTACGCTGCCCGGCCGCAGATGGCCGCCATCGACGGCCCCCGGGGCAATGTGGTCCGCCGTGATGATCCGCACGGCCAGCTGCTCCGGCCCAACGGCGCCCGGCGACAGCTTCGCCTGCGTCACCGCGCCGTCCGCGAGCTTCGCCGTCGTCACGGCCGCGTCCGCCAGCTTGTCGGTCGATACACTCTCCGGCGACAGCTTCAGCGAAGTGACCGCGTGATCCTCCAGGTGGTGCGGCTTCACCGCCCCGGGCCGGATATGGCGATCGAGCACGGCGCCGGACTCCAGCTTCTCCGCGGTCACCGCGTCGTCCGCCAGATGCCGGGTTCCGACCGAGCCCGCCTGCAGATGCGAAGCTCCGACCGCCTCAGGCCGGATGTGCGCGGACGAGACGGCTTCCGGCGCGATCGCCTCCTCCGACACGACGCCGACCGTCAGGTGAAACGTCCGCAGCGCTCCCGGCGCCAGCTTGTCGAACGTCACCGCGTCGTCCGCCAGATGCTCCGTGCGGACGGCCCCTGGCGCGATGTTCGCCGAGCGGACGCTGGATTCGGCGAGCTTCGAGTTTCCGACCGCTCCGTCCGCGAGCTGCGTCATGCCGACGGCGCCGGGGCCGATGTGGTCTTCCTGAACGGCGTACGCCGCGATTTTGTCGCTGGTCACCGCTTCATCCTGCAGATGGATGGCGCCGATCGCGCGCTGCTGCACATGCCGCGCCTCGATGCTGAGGTCCGCGAGATGGCGCGCGTGGACCGAACGGTCGGCCAATTTTTCCGCGTTGACCGAATTGCGCGCCATGTGGCGGAGATGGACCGATTCGTCCGCAAGCTTCGAGGCGTTCACGCTCTGGTCCGCCAGCTTGGACGAGGTGACGGCGTGGTCGACCAGCTTGATCGTCCCGACCGAGCCGTCGACCAGCTTGGCGGCCGTCACCGACTGGTCCTGAAGCTGATCCGTTCCGATCTCACCGGGGGCGACGTGCTCGCCGCGAACCGATGCCGGGGCGAGATGTTCCGATTGAACCGCTCCGGACGCCAGATGTTCCGTCTTTACGCTTTCCGGCGCCAGGGCCCGGCTTGCGACCGCCGATTCGGCGAGATGGACGGATTCGATGGCGCCCGGAGCGAGATGCTTTCCCTGGATGGCCCCCGGCGTCACGTGATGCGCGAGCAAAATCCCTTCCTTCAGATGGGCGCTCTCGATCGAGCCGGCCCGGATTTTCAGACCGGTCACCGCGCCGTCGCGCAGCTTCGACGTCGTGACGGACGCTTCGGCGAGCTTCGACGTGTCGACCGCCTCGTTCGCGAGCTTGTCGCGGGTGACGGCGCCGCTGCGCAGCTTTTCCGTCGCGATGGCGTGGTCGGCGATCAGGTCGCTCGTCAGGATGTTCGGCTGCAGATGCTTCGACTCGATCGCTCCGGCCGCGATTTTGTCGCCGCCGATCGAGCGGTCCGCCAGTTTGTCCGGCGTGACGCTCCCTTCGCGCAGCTTTTCGCCGCCGATCGAACGGTCGAGCAGCTTGTCGCCGGACACCGAATTCGGCGCGAGATGCTCGCCGGTCACCGATTCGGGCGCCAGTTTGGACGATGTGACGGCCCCGTCCGCGATCTTGATGCTCTCCACCGCGTAGTCGCCGATCGTGTGCGTTACGACCGCGCCCGGCTGAATCCTGACGGTGTCGACCGCGCCGGGAGCCAGCTTCTCGGTCGTGACCGACTCATCCGCCAGATCGTCCGTGAAAATGATCGGCTCGGGCCTGAAGGGCGAACGCTTCTCGCCGATGCTTTCCAGCTTCGCTTCCCTTTCCGCCTCGGCCTTCGCGATCGCTTCGACCGCCTCCGTCTCCCGGGACGCTTCCCGTTCCGCTTCCCGGATCGCCTCTTCGACGGCCTGCGCGGACGCCGTTTCCGCGGTTTGGACGGACGCCTTCTCCGCATCCGTCACGACGGTTCCGGACACGCCGGCCTGGCGGGTGTCCAGCGCTTTCTGCCTTTGCTCCGCCTGTTGCTGCTCGTCGAGCCATCTCAGTTCGGACCGATTCGGATCATCGACATAAAAGAGCGGTCTGCGCGCTCTGGCCGGTCTTCCCCTCCGTTTTTTCGCCATGGCCCACTCCTTCTTTGCCACCATAGAGTCATCTGCATCATATGCAAACGCCCATTGGCAGGTTCAACGGTTCGCGCGGACATGGGGAAAAAGGACCGTCCGGAACGCATCCCGACCGCCTTCATGGTCACCTTTCGACCGCGACGGGGGGCTTCATCCGATGGGCCGCGTGCCACAGGGAGCCGACGCCGGCGCCGGTCGGGACGGCCTGCGCGATCGCTTCGCCGAGGAAGCGGCGCGCGGATCGGACCGCCTGGACGAGCGGCAACCCCTTCGCCCGCCGGGCCGCGATCGCGGCCGACAACGTGCAGCCGGTGCCGTGCGTGTGCCGCGTCGCGACGCGCGGTGCGACGATGACGACGGGCCCGTCCGCGTCCGCGCCGCACAGCACGTCGACGCACATGCCGCCGGAATCGGGCAGATGGCCGCCCTTGAGCAGCGCGTTGCGGACGCCGAGCGAGTGAAGTCCCCTCGCCGCTTCGATCATGTCCTGTTCCGTACGGATCTCGTTTTCGGAGATGTTGAGCAGCGCGCACGCCTCGGGAAGGTTCGGCGTGATGAGTTCGGCCATCGGCAGCAGCCGCCGCTTGAGCGCGTCGATCGCGTCCGCCCGGAGCAGGCGGTCGCCGCTTTTGGCGACCATGACCGGGTCGACGATCAGGCTCGGGACCGCGTGGCGCTCCAGCGCGTCCGCCACCGCTTCGATGACGGCCGCGTCGTGCAGCATGCCGGTCTTGACCGCGTCGGTGCCGATGTCGCCGAGCACCGCGTCGATCTGCGCCGCCACGGCCTCCGGCGGCAGCGGCCACACGCCCTGCACGCCGAGGCTGTTCTGCGCCGTGATGGCCGTGATCGCGCTCATGCCGAAAACGCCCAGCTCCTGCATCGTCTTCAGATCGGCCTGGATGCCCGCGCCGCCGCCGGAATCGGAACCTGCGACCGTCAGCGCGCGGGGCAGAGGCCGGCCTTTCGCGCCGGTCATCATGCCCGCCTCCTTTCGCCGCCGACCTGCCGCACCGCTTCGAACCGATGCGGATCGAACGCCTCGAGCGGTACGGGCGGCGCTTCGCCCGCGAGCAGCGCGGCGACCGCCGCGCCCGTGACGGGCGCGAGCAGGATGCCGTTGCGGTAGTGGCCGGCCGCGATCAGGACGCGCGGCGCGTGGCGCAGCCGGCCGATCAGCGGACGGCCGTCGAGGGTGCCCGGCCTGAGGCCCGCCCACCGGTGTACGGGCTCGAGATCGCGCAGGATCGGGAACACCTTCGGTCCCCAGCGGACGAGCCGGGCGATGCCGCGCTCCGTCACGGACGCGTCGAATCCGGCGACATCCTCCGAGGCGCCGCACACGAGCGTGCCGTTGCTCTTGGCCGTCCAGTACGCCTGCGGCGAGACGACGATGCGCCGGACGAGACCGACCGGCAGCGGATAGGCGCAGATCTGGCCGCGGATCGGATGGACGGGCAGCGGGATGCCGAGCTCCCGCTCCAGCAACCCGGTCCAGGCGCCCGTGCAGACGACGAGCCGGTCGCCCGTAAACGAACCGGCATGCTCCGTGCCGACTTCGACGCCGTCCGCATGCAGGTTCAGCCGGACGGTCCGCCCGGCTTGCGCGGCGATCCCGACGCCCCGGCGGCGGCAGGCGGCCTCGAGCGCCTCGACGAGCGCGGGCGCGTACACGTGGCTCTCCTCCGGGATATGGAGCGCGGTCCCGATCTCCGGCGAAAGCAGCGGCTCGAGCCGCCGCAGTTCGGAAGCGCCGACGAGCTCCGCGCCCGCGCCGTGCCGGTTCTGCCATGCCATCCGCGCGGTCAGCGGCAGCACATCCGCTTCATTGAACGCGACGGCGAGGCTGCCGCTCCGGTGCAGCTCGATCTTCCGGCCGGACGCTTCGCCGATTTCGTCAAGCCAGCCGGGATACATCCGCAGGCTCCGGAGGCAGAGCGCGAAGAACGGGTCCGGCCCGTCCGGATTTTCGGTGTAGGGCGCCAGCATCCCGGCGGCGGCGCCGGATGCCTGTCCGCCGGGCCGGCCGGCCTCGACGACGGTGACGGAGAACCCCCTTCCGGCCGCCGCGAGCGCCGACGACAGCCCGATGATGCCGCCGCCGAGGATCACGACCCGCTCGCTCATGCGCCGGTCACCCGCCGGACGGCAGCGGCCGGTTCGGCTGCGCGGTCCGCCAGCGGCTCGAGCACGCCGTCCGGATCGCTGCTTGCCGTCGCGTAGAGCCGCTTCGGGATGCGCCCGGCCGCCCGGGAAAGCGCGCCCGCCTCGACCGCCAGCGCCATCGCGCGGGCCATCGCGACCGGGTCGAGCGCCTTCGCGACCGGCGTGTTCACGAGGATGCCGGAGGCGCCGAGCTCCATCGCCTGCGCGGCGTCCGCCGCCGAGCCGAGCCCGGCGTCGACGATGACCGGCACGCGCGCCTCCTCCGCGATCAGGCGCAGATTGTACGGGTTCAGGATGCCGAGCCCGGTGCCGATCGGCGAGCCCCCCGGCATGACGGCGGCCGCCCCGGCCTCCGCGAGGCGCCGGCACAGCACCGGGTCGTCGGACGTGTAGGGCAGCACGGTGAACCCGGCATCCGCCAGCATCGCGGTCGCCTTCAGCGTCTCGACCGGATCCGGCAGCAGCGTGCGCGGATCGGCGCTGATCTCGACCTTGATCCAGTCGCCGAGCCCGGCGGCGCGGGCGAGCTTCGCGATGCGCACCGCCTCGTTGGCGTTCGCCGCGCCCGACGTGTTCGGCAGCCAGATGAGATCCCTGTCTTCCAGATGCTGCAGCACCGAGTCGTCGCCCGGCTCGTCCAGGTTGATCCGGCGGACGGCGAACGTGACGACTTCCGCGCCGCTCGCCTCCAGCGCCTGGAGCATGACCGCCGGACTCGGGAACCGCCCCGTGCCGAGAAAAATCCGCGACCGCAAGCGCCGCCCGCCGATGACGAGCGGCGGCACGGAATATGGCGACTCGTTCATCCGAATCAGCCCCCTCCCTTGAAATGCACCAGTTCCACGGTCGATCCGGCTTTGAGCGGCGTTCGGCTCCATTCGGACCGCGCGACGATCTCGCCGTCCACCTCGGCGACGATCCGCCGGTCCGCGAGGCCGTGCCGCTCGATCAGCTCTCCGAGCGTCCGCGCCGTCGTCTCCGTGTCGCGCCCGTTGAGCCGGAGCGGAATCGGTCCGCCGTCCGCGCGGGACGCGCCGGCCCGGAGAGCCGATGCGCCCGCGCAGGCCGCTCCGTCCGCAACCGTACCGCCCGCATACGCCGCTCCTGCTGCGACGGCCGGACTGCCCGCATACGCCGCTCCACCCGTGTAGGCCGCTCCGCCCGCAACGGCCGGACTGCCTTCATGCGCCGCTCCTGCTGCGACGGCCGGACTGCCCGCCTGCGCCGCCCCGTACGCCAGCGCCGCTTTCCGGGCGTCGATCCGCGCCCGAAACGCGCGGCTGGCCGCCTCGGGGTCCGGGCTGCCGACGATCGCGGACACCGCGCACAGCCGGCGCGCGCCGGCGTCCAGCACCTCATCCGCGTTGTCCAAAGTGATGCCGCCGATCGCGACCCATGGGATCGCGATCTCCGCCGCGGCCTGCCGGACGAATCCGAGTCCGGCCGCCGGCCGTCCCGGCTTCGTCGGCGTCGGAAAGACCGGCCCGACGCCGATGTAGTCGGCGCCCGCCCGCACGGCCGCCCGCGCCTGCTCGATCGAATGCGTCGAGATGCCGATGATCTTGCCCTCGCCGAGCATCCGGCGCGCCGCCTCGATCGGCATGTCCTCCTGGCCGAGATGGACCCCGTCCGCCTCCGCCGCCAGCGCCAGCTCCGGGTAATCGTTCACGATGAACGGCACGCCGTACCGCCGCGTCAGCACCCGGAGCGCGCGCGCCTTCGCGAGCAGTTCCGACGGCGGCGTCTCCTTGTCCCTGAGCTGCACGATGTCCGCGCCGCCGCGGATCGCCGCCTCCATCACGTCGATCAGGTCCCGTCCGGGATGGTATGACTCGCCCGTAATGGCATACAGCCGAAAATCGAACGCCGTCCGCTTCATCTCGCCGCCACTCCTTCCTCATCCGGAAAATCCATCAAGGCCGTCAGCCCGCGCACCGCCTCGTCCGCGCTCGCAACCCCCTGCACCAGCACGCGCCCTTCGCTCCGGAAAAAAACGTACCGTCTGCCGTCCCCCGTCTCCGCCCGGATGAGCCACGGGTTGCGCGTGATGCGGCAGCCTTCCGCCTCGAGCCGCTCCCCGATCCGGTCCAGCGGCAGCGGACGGTCGAACGCGAGCTGCACCGTGTCGCGGCCGCACAGCACCGCGGCGCGTACCGGGCCGGCAAACGGCGGCGCGACGCCGGCCGGCGCGAAAGTCCGCTCCCGTCCGGCTCCGGCGACAATCCCCTCGTTCGCACCGCTCCGCTCCCGTCCGGCTCCGGCGGCAACTCCCCTGCCCGCAATCACGGCCCCCGCCGCGTCCGGCTCCGTCCGCGCCGTTCCCGGTTCGCGGCTCATGCCGCCCGCTTCCGCCGCCGGCCGCGCCCGTCCGCATGACGGGCAATCCCGCCCCGGCCCCGGCAGCCGCCATTCGCGGATCTCGAACGGCCAGAGCGACGCCGAAATCCACGTTCGGCGCAGCGCGTCACGGCGGCCGGACAGCCACTTCAGCGCTTCGGCCGCCTGCAGGGCGGCGACGAGTTCGACGACCGGCGCGATGACGCCCTCCGTCTCGCATGTCCCCGCCTCCTCCGCTTCGCCGTCCCCGCCGATCAGGCAGCGCAGGCAGGCCGTCTCGCCGGGCACAAGCATCGCGCTCATGCCCGACGCGCCGACCGCGCCGCCGTACACGAACGGAATGCCGAGGGTGAAACAGACGCCGCTCATGAGGAGCCGCGTCGCGGCGTTGTCCGTCCCGTCGAGGACCAGGTCGACGCCCTCGGCGAGCGCCGCCGCGTTCGCCGGCGTGACGTCCGCGACATGCGCCTCGATCGCGACGCCGCTGTTGATCCGCCTCAGCTTCGCCGCGGCGGCGGCCGCCTTCGGCAGCGCGAGCCGCGCGTCTTCCTCGTCGAACAGCGTCTGCCGCTGCAGGTTGCTCGGCTCGACGAAATCCCGGTCAACGATCCGGATCCGGCCGACGCCGGCCCGGGCCATATGCTGCGCGAGCGATGCGCCGAGCGCGCCGGCCCCGACGATCAGCACCGACGATCCGAGCAGCCGGCGCTGCCCGTCGGGACCGATCGGCGCAAAGCGGATCTGCCGGCTGTACCGCTCCGATTCAGCCGGGCTCAAAGCCGGGATTTCCGCCGCACGGTCCGCCGGGTCCGTCGAATGGCGAGGGTCCGCTTCATGGTCCGCCGGACCCCCCGGATGCCGCCATTCCGTCGCCACGCCCCTCATAACCGCCGAACGTTCCGGTTCCGCGGGTTTCTTTTCCCCCGCCTGATCCGTCCGCCCGCCGTCAGCCATACAGGCGACCTCCCGATTCACGGAACGCGCCGGCGCGCTCCCGGAGGCCCGCCTCGACCGCCTCCCCGAGGCTCATGCCGCGGCTCGCCGCGTAGTCGCGAAGCTCCTGCGTCATCTTCATGCTGCAGAACTTCGGCCCGCACATCGAGCAGAAATGGGCCGTCTTCGCGCCTTCGGCCGGCAGCGACTCGTCGTGGTACGCCATCGCCCGCTCGGGATCGAGCGCCAGATGGAACTGGTCGCGCCAGCGGAACTCGAAGCGCGCCTTCGAGAGCGCGTCGTCCCATTCCCGAGCGTTGGGGTGTCCCTTCGCGAGGTCGGCGGCGTGAGCGGCGATCTTGTAGGCGATGACGCCCTCCTTGACGTCGTCCCTGTTCGGCAGCCCGAGATGTTCCTTCGGCGTCACGTAGCAGAGCATCGCGGTGCCGAACCAGCCGATCATCGCGGCGCCGATCGCCGAGGTGATGTGGTCGTAGCCGGGCGCGATGTCCGTCGTCAGCGGGCCGAGCGTGTAGAACGGGGCGTCGTGGCAGACGGCCGCCTGGCGGTCGACGTTTTCCTTGATCAGGTGCATCGGGACGTGGCCCGGGCCTTCGACCATCACCTGCACGTCGTACTCCCAAGCGATCTTCGTCAGTTCGCCCAGCGTCTCGAGCTCGGCGAACTGCGCCTCGTCGTTCGCGTCGGCGATCGAGCCGGGGCGGAGGCCGTCGCCGAGGGACACCGTAATGTCATAGGCGCGCAGAATCTCGCAAATTTCGCGGAAACGGGTGTACAGGAAGTTCTCCTCGTGGTGCGCGAGACACCAGGCCGCCATGATCGAGCCGCCGCGCGAGACGATGCCCGTCACCCGCTTCGCCGTGAGCGGAATGTAGCGGAGCAGCACGCCCGCGTGGATCGTCATGTAGTCGACGCCCTGCTCCGCCTGCTCGATCAGCGTGTCGCGGAAAATCTCCCAGGTCAGATCGGCGGGATTGCCGCCGGCCTTCTCGAGCGCCTGGTAGATCGGCACGGTGCCGACGGGCACGGGCGAGTTGCGGATGATCCATTCGCGGGTCGCGTGGATGTTGCGCCCGGTGGACAGGTCCATGATCGTGTCGGCGCCCCAGCGGGTCGCCCAGACCATTTTCTCGACTTCCTCCTCGATGGAGGAGGCGACGGCGGAGTTGCCGATGTTCGCGTTGATCTTGACGTGGAACTTGCGCCCGATGATCATCGGCTCGCTCTCGGGATGGTTGACGTTCGCCGGGATGACCGCGCGCCCGGCGGCCACTTCGGCGCGGACGACTTCCGGGTCCATCCTTTCGCGGATCGCGGCGAACTCCATCTCGGGCGTGATGATGCCTTTCCTCGCGTAGTGCATCTGGGTGACGGCGCGGCCGGGCTTCGCGCGCAGCGGCCGCCTCGGCGGGCCGGGGAACCGCTCGACGCCCGCGCGCTCCGCCTGTTCCGGAGTGCGCCAGCCGTTGTCCTCGGGCCGCTCGGGGCGGCCTTCATACGCCTCGGTGTCGCCGCGCTCGGCGATCCAGGCGGCGCGCACCGGCGCAAGACCCCGGCGGATGTCGATGACAGCCTCGGGGTCGGTGTACGGCCCGCTCGTGTCGTACAGGCGGACCGGCGCGTTGGGCGTCTCTTCGCCGTTGGACGTCCGGCTCGGCGCGAGCGCGACTTCGCGCATCGGCACGTGCAGGTCGGGGCGGCTGCCGGCGACGTAGACTTTCCGGCTGCCGGGGATCGGGGATGCGGAGAGCTCGATGGGCATGAAAAAAGACCTCCCGTTTGGATGATGCGAATCCAATAGGAGGCCAGCGTTGGCGACTTCGGTTCGGTGCGTGCGGCACAGAGCGCCGGGGGCAACCCGCCCGCCCATGCGCGCCGTTGCCGGACGGCCGGACCGCGGGGCGCGGTTGTCGCCGAAGCGATCGGACGGCCGTCACGGCATCCGGGCGTCGCGGTCCGCGCCGCGGCTCGCGGGCGGCTCGCCGAGGCGTTCGCGGATCGATCCGCCGTTGTCCGGCTCCCGCTGTCCGCCGCGTGTCAATGCACGCCTTGCCCGCCATTCCCGCGGCAATCTCCCGCATACGCAAAACGCCGCTTCCCGGGGAAGCGGCTCAATTCGCGCACGACAGACGCACGGCAGGCGCACGACGGGCATACGGCGGGCGGTCGTTTGCGCGCCGGACACCCGCCGCAATCGCGGCGTGCTGCATCGTATTCCGAAGCCTTTTCCCACTTTCCTACGCTGGCATTACCCAGATCAGGTTCGAAGGGACCAAGGCGCTAGCGCCTTATCTCAGCCCGTTAGGGCGCCCCTAGTGGATTCGATTCTGACTATACGGGAGTTCCCTGCAACTGTCAACCAGTGTTGCAAAAAACCGATAGGTCCGGCCGCAATGCGATAACGTGTTAGCTACTCCCGCTCCACCAACTCCATCCACGCCTCGGCGGTCCGGTCCCACGTGAACCGCTCCTCGACCCGCTTCCTGCCGGCCGCGCCCATCCGGCGGCGAAGCTCCGGATCGCGCGCAAGCTCGCCGATCCGCGCGAGCAGTTCCGCCTCCATGTTCGCCGGATCGACGAGGTCCCCCGTCACGCCGTCCTCGACCACCTCGACGATGCCGCCGACCCGCGAGGCGACGACCGGCAGCCCGCTCGCCATCGCCTCGACATTGACGAGGCCGAACGCCTCGCCCGGCTTCGACGGCACGACCGCGATGTCGGCCGCGAGGAACCAGTCGGGCACCTTCGTGTACGGCACGTAAGGCACGAAGACCGCGTGCCGCTTCATCCCGCGCGCCATCCGCTTCAGCCGCCGCGAATAGGCCGTCTCCCGGTGCGAGCCGTAGAACGGGCTGCCGACGATGACGAGCAGCACGTCCGGATGCGCCTCGGCCAGCTTCGGCAGAATGGCCAGCAGATGATGCGCGCCCTTGCGCGGGATGAGCCGTCCGATGAACAGCACGACCGTCCGGTCCGTCCAGCCGCGGGCTTCGCGCAGCCTGCGCCTCCGCTCGTCACATCCCGAATCCCATGGCGGCCGGAAGCGCTCCGTATCCACGCCAAGATGGACGACGCGCAGCTTGCCCGCCGCCTCCGGACACCTCGCCGCCACCGTCCGGCGCAGCCAGTCGCTGTTGACGAGCACCCGGTCGGCGGCCGCCAGACTCCGCTTCAGCGCCGCCCGCCCGATGTACCGCTTCCCGATGAACGTTTTCGACTGGAGGCTGAGCCATATTTTCGTGCGGGGAAAACGGCGCCTCAGCCTGAGCACGTACAGCGGACGGTTCTCCACCTGGATCAGCGACGGACGGAACTTCGCCATCGCCCTGCCGACCGCGCGGACATACGCCCCCTTGTCGGCGGCGGGAAATCGCTCGATCCGCACGCCGCCGAGCGAACCGACGCGGGAAACCCCGCGCCCCGTTCGGCCGTAGATCCGCGGTTCGAACCGCCGCCGGTCCAGCCGGGGGGCGAGGTATTCGATGACGCGCTCGACCGAGCTGGCGCCGGGCGAAGGAATGACGAACGATCCGGGCGTGACGAAGGCCACCCGCTTGAGGGTCATCGGCCCGACCTCCCTTCTGCTGCGTCCCTTCCAGCAACATATGCAGCATGCACGACGATTGCCCGGCCGGCCGCGCGCATCTATTGATTTGTCCCCGGCATTATGGCACACTAGGCGGCAAAAGAAGCCCACGGGGAAGGTGCTGGCGCCCATGAGCAAATGGCTGCTGAAAACGTTGACGGAACTCGGTTCGCGCCGATGGATATCGCGCCTCGCCGGCCGCATCGCCCACTCGCCGGCCAGCCGGCTGCTCATTCCGCGGTTCGCCCGCGCGTACGGCATCGCGGTGGAAGAAGCCGAGAAGCCGCTCGGCGAATACGCGACGCTGAACGAATTCTTCACCCGCCGGCTGAAGCCCGGGACGCGTCCGGTCGACGCCCGCCCCGGCGTCCTGGTCAGCCCGGTCGACGCGCGGATCACCGGCATGGGGCCGCTCCGCCAGGGGACGATCTTCAACATCAAGGGCCAGGACTACACGATCGACGAGCTGCTCGGCTTCAGTCCGCGCGCGGAAAGTTACCGGAACGGCTACGGCATCGTGCTCTACCTGAGCCCGTCCGACTACCACCGCATTCATTCGCCGGTCGACGGCGTCATCGTCGAGCGCGCGCACCTGCCGGGGCGCGTCTATCCCGTGAACGATTTCGGCCTCACCCACATGCCGCGGGTGCTCAGCCGGAACGAGCGGCTCGTCACCTACATCCGCCACGAAGCGGGCGAGACGGCCGTCGTGAAGGTCGGCGCGCTCAACGTCTGCGGCATCCGCTACGCCGATCCGACCGCGGACCGGCTGGTGCGCGGCGGCGAGCTGGCCTGGTTCGAATTCGGCTCGACCGTCGTCCTGCTCACCGAGGACGGGACGTTCGAACCGCGCGGCGATCTCGGGCCCGGCGACAAGGTCCGCATGGGCGAAGCGCTAGGCCGTCTGGTCGCCAGGTCCTGACCGCCCGGTCCCAAAATAACGCCCGCCGCATCCCGCCATACACGCCTTTGGAATCCTGCCATACGCGCCCTTGGCATCCCGCCATACACGCCCTTGGCATCCCGCCATACACGCCCGCCGCATCCCAACATATCCGCCCTTGGCATCCCGCCGTGTCCGCCCTTCCCCGTCCGGACCGCCGCCGAAGCCTCACCGGAAGCCCAGGCGCCGCAGCGCGTCGGCCATCCGCTCCACGGCCGCGTCCATTGTCCGCTCGTCCAGATGGGCGAAGCCGAACAGCGCGCCGCGCCGCGCCGACGGCGCCAGCCGGTACCGCCGCCCGTCCGTCCAGGCGACGCCCAGTTCTCCGCAGGCCTCCCGGAACGCGTCGTATCCGCCGGGCTCCCCGCGCCATTCCCCGTACACATGCGTTCCGCTGACGCTCGGGTACCAGTCGAACGGCGCTCCCGGCAGCGCCTCCATCCGCGCGCGGAACCGCAGCAACCGCATCCCGCAAATGCGCTGCATGCGCCGCAGATGACGGGCGTACGCGCCCGTCGCCATGAAACGCGCCAATGCCCGCTGCCAGATCAGATCCGTCGGATGCGGCTCGATCCACGCCTTCGCCCGGCGGAACGACCCGGCAAGCCCGTCGGGCAGCACCGCGAAGCCGATCCGGACGTCATGCAGCATCGTCCGCGAGAACGTGCCGATGTAGATCACGCTGCCGCCCTGGTCCATCGCCTTGAGCGGCTCCACCGGACGCCCGCCCCAGCGGAACTCGCTGTCGTAATCGTCCTCGACGATGACGGCGTTCCGCCGCGCCGCCCATGCGAGCAGCGCCGCGCGCCGGTCCATCGGCAGCACGCCGCCGGTCGGGAACTGCCGGCCCGGCGTGACGAACAGGAGCCGCGCCGGCCAGTCCTCCGGCACGATGCCCTGCTTGTCCACCCTCGCGGCGATCAACCGTCCGCCCGCCGCTTCCACCGACGCCCATGTTCCCGGATAACCCGGATCCTCGACGACGGCGGGATCGCCCGGATCGAGCAGCAGCATCGCGATCAGCGCGATCGCCTGCATCGACCCGTTCGTCACGACGATCTGATCGGGAGTGGCGCGGATGCCCCGCGTTGTCGCCAGATGGCGGGCGATCGCGATCCTGAGCGGCTCGTGGCCTTCGGCCCGGAACGCGTCCTCCTGCATCCGTCCCGGAAAACGCCGAATCTCCGCGTAGACGGCCCGCTTCCAGTCGTCGTACGGAAAATCCGCGATCACCGGACGTCCGATTCTGAGATCGTACGGCGAGCGCTGTTCCCGCGCAAGCCGCATGAGGCCGCCCGCCGCCACGACCCTGGAGCCCAGCGCGGACAACCGCACCTTCCGTTCACCCCCGTCCGCCGCATGACGCGCCTGACGGTCCGGTCCCGCTCCGCGAAGGCCGCCGACCGGCGCGCGATAGGCCGCGTACGTCCCCGAACCGACCGAAGTCCGCACATACCCGTCCGCGTGCAGCATGTCGTACGCCGCCGCGGCCACCCCGCGGGAAACGCCGAACAAAGCGGCGAGCTGCCGCGTCGCCGGGAGCCGCGAGCCTTCCGGCACCGCGCCCGCCAGCATCGCGGCGCGGATCGCCTCGTAGAGCGCGTCCCGCTTGCCGCAACCTTCCTCCAGAAACCGCTCGTACAGCGGCTTGACCGCGATCTCGAAACCGTTCATCGCTTCTCCCTCCGGCTTCCCGGCGAAAATTGGACCTGTTTTTTAACTATGAATTGGCCCTGTTGTTCTGTCAATTGTCAGTTTATGATCAATTTCACACGATTGGGGGGATTTCGGCATGAGAAGACGGGAATTCGAAATGACGGAGCATCAGGAGATCGAGTCGTTTCTGGAGGAGTCGAGCTTCGGCTTTCTGTCGATGATCCGCGCGGACGGAAGGCCGGGCATCACGCCGCTCAATTTCGTGTACGCGAACGGGGCGGTGTATTTTCACGGCAGCCGGATCGGGGAGAAAATGGAATCCATCCGGCATCATCCGCATGTCGCCTTCGCCGTCGCGAAGGAATACGCCATCATTCCGTCGTACTTCACCGACCCGGTCATGGCGTGTCCGGCGTCGGCCTGGTACAAATCGGTAATCATCACGGGCTCCATCGAAGTCGTCGAGGATGTGGCGGAGAAAGCCTCGGCCCTGGAGGCCTTGATGCGGAAACTGCAGCCGGAAGGCGGCTATGAGCCGATCCGGCCCGACGATCCGCGGTACGCGCCGCAACTCAAGGGCGTCGCCGTGCTGAAGCTGGTGCCGAACGACATCACCGCCAAGTTCAAGTTCGGCCAGAACATGAAGGACGAGAAGCGCGAGAAGGTCGCCGCCGGGCTGATGGAGCGCGGACTGCCGCTCGACGGCGAGACAATCGAACTGATGGAGCGGTACCGCCCGCGGGTGCCAAGACCATGAAGCCGCCCGACGGTCGGATTTCCGCGGACGGCTTCGCTTAACGCACTTCGGACGGGCTCTTGCCCGTATATTGCTTGAATTGCCGGCTGAAGAAAAAGATGTCGCGGTACCCGAGGGCGTCCGCCACTTCCGTCACGTTCATCCCGGTGTGCATCAAGAGATGCTGCGCGCGTTCGATCCGGGAGCGGATCAGATACTGCTGCACCGACATGCCGGTCAGTTCCTTGAACTTGATCGCGAAGTAGCGCGGCGACAGATTGGCGCGTCTCGCCAGATCCTCGACGCGGTGCTGCATGCCCGGATGCTGGCGGATGTAGTTGGCGATCTCGTGGATCGTTTCGGTCAGGTGGTTGCTCGCCTTTTTCTCCTGGGGCTGGCCGTAGTCTTCACGCAGCAGATGGATGAGCAGCAGTTTCAGGATGAGGCGCGCTTCTTCCTCGGAAGCGTAAGTCTTGAAGAGGAACATGCGCACGTACCGGGACAGCAGATGTTCGAATTCGACCGTCTCCTGGAGCACCCGGTACGGCTTCGGGATGATCTCGACCGGTTCCGTCACATCGAAATGAATATAGGTGAGGACGAGCGGTTTCTGCGGATTGTGCGTCGCGGTCGGATGGTCGCCGGGACGGAACAGGAAGCAGCTCCCCGTGCCGATCTCGTACGTCTTGTCGTGGAGCTCGAGCCATCCCTGGCCGCTCCAGACGTAGAACAGATCGTAGTTGGGCATCGGCTTCTCCCGTTTCTGCCAGCGCCAGTTGGGCTCGCAGCTGATCTTGGCCACCCACGGCAGCAGTACAAGCGAATCCGGTGACAGGTTCAGCATGTCGCCACCTCTTTCATGTCCGCAGCGTTCTGCACCCATCATACATCAGCCTGGAAACGGCGCGCAACACGGCATGCCGCGGGATTTTCGCATGAACGGACGGGATTGCGGCGTTCCATCGTTCGGTTTTTCTTGGCAATCCGGCCGCATGCAATGTTATAATATTCGGCATCGGACGTTGTCCGGCTGCCCGGACGACAGCTTTCTCGGAAAGGATGCGAGGTACGATTGACCATCAACCCGTTGGCCAGACAATTGAACGAGATCATTGAACGCGAGAACGCCCACGTGTACGCCATGTTGTCGGATTTGGGGCGCGCGATCTATTTTCCGAAAGTGGGGATCATCAGCCAGTCGGCCGAGGCGCGCGCGAAGGCGAACCGCTTCAACGCGACGATCGGCATCGCGATGGAAAACGGCAAGCCGATGCATCTCGACGTCATCCAGCGCACGCTGTCCGAATATGATCCGAAGGATCTGTACGACTACGCCCCGCCGGCCGGCAAGCCCGACCTGCGCAAGGTTTGGCGCGAGAAGCTGCTGAAGGATAATCCGTCGCTTCAGGGCAAGCCGTTTGGCCTGCCGATCGTGACGAACGCGCTGACGCACGGGCTCAGCATCGTCGCCGATCTGTTCGCCGGCCCGGGCGACGCGGTGATCATTCCCGACAAGAACTGGGAGAACTACGAGCTGACCTTCGGCGTCCGCCGCGGCGCCGAGATCGTGCAATATCCGCTCTACGACGGGCGGAACCGGTTCAACAGCGCCGGGCTGCGCGACGCGATCCTGTCCCGGAAGGAGAAGGGCGGCAAGGCGATCGTCATCCTGAACTTCCCGAACAACCCGACGGGCTACACGCCGAACCGCGAAGAGGGCGACGAGATCGTCGCCGCCATCCGGGAAGCAGCCGACGCCGGCGTGAACGTCGTGACCGTGACGGACGACGCGTATTTCGCCCTGTTCTTCGAGGATTCGCTGCACGAATCGCTGTTCGGCAAGCTGGCCGGCCTGCATCCCCGCGTCCTGCCCGTGAAGATCGACGGGGCGACGAAGGAGGAGTACGTCTGGGGCTTCCGCGTCGGCTTCATCACCTACGCGTCGGAGTCGGAAGAACTGCTTGCCGCTCTCGAGCAGAAGACGCTCGGCATCATCCGCGCGACGATCTCGAGCGGGCCGCATCCGTCGCAGACGTTCGTGCTGCGCGCGCTGCAGTCGCCGGAGTTCGACGAGCAGAAGCTGGAGAAGTACAACATCATGAAACGGCGCGCGAACCGCGTGAAGGAGCTGCTCGACAGCGGACGGTACGCGGGCGCGTGGGAGTACTACCCGTTCAACTCCGGCTACTTCATGTGCCTGAAGCTGACCGGCGTGTCCGCCGAGAAGGTGCGGCAGCGGCTGCTCGACGCCTACGGCGTCGGCACGATCGCGCTGGGCGAGACGGATCTGCGCGTCGCGTTCTCGTGCATCGAGGTGGAGCACATCGAGGAGCTGTTCGACACAATCCACCGGGCCGTGCTGGATGTGAAGGAAGGCAAGGCTTGACATTTGCGGAGCAAAAACGCACGGTTCGACGTTTATGATGCAAAAACGCACGGTTTTACGTCTGCGTGATGCAAAAACGCAAGGTTTGACGTCTGCGACGAAAAACCCGCAGGACGGTGCGATGCCAAAGTTGCATGCGCCGCTCGCTGCGGGTTTTCGTTTGCCGTTTCGAACCTGCGTCCGGCTGCGCGGTTCCCTTTAAGTGCGCAGTTCCCTGAATTTCTTTTGGGTCTCCTGTACGGGTGTCGTCGGTTGACCGGTTTTCGGTCTGTCCGGTTCCCGCGCCGGTTGGCCGTTTTCGGGCTGGCCGTTTTCACCAGTTGAGTCTGCCCGGCAGCCGCTGATTTGTCGTTTTCGGTCTGCCGGTTGCCGCCGATTGACCGTTTCCGTTCAGGCCGGTTTCCGCGCCGATTGGCCGTTTCCGGTCAGTCTGGTTTCCGCGCCGGTTGGCCGTTCCCGGTCAATCTGGTTGCCGCGCCGGTTGGCCGTTCCCGGTCTGTCCGTTTGCCGCCGGTTGACCGTTTCCGATCAGGCCGGTTTCCGCGCCGATTGTCCGTTTTTGGGCTGTCCGTTTTCACCAGTTGAGTTTGCCCGGTAGCCGCCGATTTGCCATTTTCGGTCTGCCGGTTGCCGCCGGTTGACCGTTTCCGTTCAGTCCGGTTTTCGCGCCGGTTGGCCATTACCGGTCTGTCCGTTTACCGCAGGCCGACGTTCCGCAACCAGCCGCTAGCCATCCTAAAACAGCCACTTGCCGTCCTTCTGCACCAGCTCGCCGTCGAGATGAATTTCGCCGCCGTCCTTCAGATTTTTCACCATGTCCCAGTGGATCGCGGACTGGTTGCCGCCGCCCGCTTCCTCGTAGGCGCGGCCGAGCGCGAGGTGGACGGAGCCGCCGATCTTCTCGTCGAACAGGATGTCCTTCGTCGGGCGTGTGATGCCGAAGTTCATGCCGATGCCGAGCTCGCCGAGATAGCGCGCACCTTCGTCCGTGTCAAGGGCGGCCAGCAGCGCGTCTTCGCCCTTCTCGGCGGACGCCTGGATAACGCGGCCCTTTTCGAAAACGAGCCGGATGCCGCTGATCTCGCGGCCGTTGTAGACGGTCGGCCAGTCATAGTAGATGCGGCCTTCGGTGAGCAGATGGTTCGGCGAGTAGAAGATTTCGCCGTCCGGCACGTTGTTCTCCCCGGCGCAGACAATGCCTTTGCGGCCCGCGATGTCGACGGTGAGGTCCGTCTCCTTTCCGACGATCCGCACCTTGCTCGCCCGGTCGAATCGTTCGGCGACGGATCGCATCGACCGCTCCATTTCCACGTAGTCGACGTTCGTCGCCGAGAAGACGAAGTCCTCGTACTCCTCCAGCGACATTTCGGCGTCCTGCGCCTGTGCCTGCGTCGGGAACAGCGTCACCACCCAGCGCGCACCGCCCTTCATCAGGTATTCGGTCAGCTTTCCCGTCGCTCGGCGGCGGGCGGTCAGGCGCTGCGGATCGACGCCGGTCAACTCCTTGTTGTTGGCGCCGCCGAGGATGCGGATGAGGGCGTCTGCCCGGTGATAGAGCCACTCCATCACTTCGATGTCCTGAAGCTGCTCGTCGTTCGCCTCGTCGAAGAAAATCTTGTCGAGCTCCGCCAGCCCGACCTGCAAAATCGGATGGGCGCCTGCCCGCAGCACCTCGCGGTACGTCTCCTTGATCAGCGGCGCCGTCTCGGCGTTGCCGATGATAAGCACGCGCTCGCCGGGCTTCGCCTTGATCGAATGGCCGACGAGCACCTTGGCCAACTGTTCCACACGCGGATCTCGCATGAGATCGCCTCCTTGTGTTTGTAAGGGGTATGTGTCGTGTCTCTAAAACACGGTCCGTTGCATGCGGCTCCTGACCGCCGGCAGCGTCCGGAACCCGCTCCTAACGGAACCACGTTCCGTTAAGCGCATCCGCGCGCGCACCGGAGACCCCGCTAACGGAACACCGTTCCGTTGCATGCGGCTCCTGACCGCCGGCAGCGTCCGGAACCCGCTCCTAACGGAACCACGTTCCGTTAAGCGCATCCGCACGCGCACCGGAGACCCCGCTAACAGAACACCGTTCCGTTGCATGCGGCTCCTGACCGCCGGCAGCGTCCGGAACCCGCTCCTAACGGAACCACGTTCCGTTAAGCGCATCCGCATGCGCACCGGAGACCCCGCTAACGGAACACCGTTCCGTTGCATGCGACTCCTGACCGCCGGCACCGTCCGGCAACCACTCCTAACGGAACCACGTTCCGTTAGCGCATCCGCGCGCGCACCGGAAACCCCGCTAACGGAACACCGTTCCGTTGCATGCGGCTCCTGACCGCCGGCACTGTCCGGAAACCGCTCCTAACGGAACCTCGTTCCGTTAAGCGCATCCGCGCGCGCACCGGAAACCCCGCTAACGGAACACCGTTCCGTTGCACGCGGCTCCTGACCGCCGGCACCGTCCGGCAACCGCTCCTAACGGTCCCGCGGACCGTTAGAGCCGCCCAATCGCTCCGGCATCCCCCGCTAACGGTCCCACGGACCGTTACGCGCAGTGCCAAATCCCATCACCTTGCCGCGCGGCTAGTCTTCCATCGCCTCGCGCGCCAAGGTGCGGCGCAGGCGCAGCGCCATCGCCGGCACGAGCGCGAGGCAGCCGGCAAGCGCGGCGGCCGTCGGCAGCCAGCGGCCGGCGAACGCCGGGGGCAGCGCGGCGGCGAGGCCGAGCGGCACGGCGCAGGCGAGATGCGCGGCGACGGCGACGCGCAAGGCCGCGCGACCGCGATCGGCCTCGGGCAGCGGATACAGATGCCGCCACACCGCGTGCCGATGCGCCTGGCGCACCGTGCCCGCCTGCACCCCCGCCGCCAGGGCGAACAGCCAGGCGACCGGCGCTCCCGCCCAGCCCGCCAGGGCGCCGCTCGAGCCCGCGACCGCGCCGGCCAGCGCGCCGACGGCGGTCAGGCGGATCAGCATGCCGCCGAGATCGGAACGCGCAACCGTCAGCGCATACAGGTACAAGTATGTATTCTCCCGGCTGTGCCGGATCCACCCGGCGGCACGGGCCGCGTACGGCCGCCGGGCCGGCGCTTCCCCTTCCGCCGGCAAATCGGTGAACGAGCGGAAGAACCGCTCGTACCGCCGCCGCGTCCGCGCCTCCTCATCGAAAAGCCGCTGCCACGGGAACCGGTGCCTGGCCGGCAACCGGCAGACGGCAGCCTGCAGCGCGGCGGCGGCAGCCGCGAACCCGAGCGCCCCCGCCAAAGGCTTCGCGAGCAGCGCGAAGACCGCCGCCAGCGTCAGCGCCGCGCGAAGCGACAGGCACAGTCGCCTGGCGGCCGCGAACGCGATCCGCCGCTCCTGCCATGCTCCGGCGTCGCTCGCCGCCTTCAACGCGAGCAGCACCGGGACGAGCGCGGCCGCTCCCGTCGGCGATCCCCCCTGCCGGTAAAGCGGCAAGTAGAGCAGGCAAGCCGTGAGCAGCAGCGCGCCGCCCGCAATATACCCCCTCCGCCAGGCAAGCCGCACATACCGCCCCATCTCATGCTCGCGCGGCATCAGGAAGACGGCGTCAGCCGGGCGCAAAAACGTCCGCAAAGGCGACCACATCAGCAGCAGCGTCAACAACCCGGTCCCGACGCCGACGATCGGAAACCCCTCCGGCACATCCTCCAGAAACGCCGTGTAGCCGCTCAGCAACGCGAGCGCGGCCAGCACGACGATCGCGGGGAACCCGCTCCTTGCCACGTCGCGGACGTAAGGCGCGACGGCCTTGCGCCACTCCCCCGCACGCCCGCGGTACAGCGCCGCCAGATCAGGCTCCATAGGCATCCCCTTCCGGGGCGACGAACCGGAAGAACAGCCGCTCGAGCGGCGCGCCGGGCATCCCGGCCGTCTCCCTCAGCTCATCGAGCGTTCCCGAAGCGATCAGCCGTCCGTCATGCAACACCAGATAGCGGTCGCAGTACGCCTCGAGCGTCGACAGAATGTGAGAGCTCATCAGGATCGCCGAGCCGGAGCGCTTTTCCGCTTCCAGCCGTTCGAGAAGCGACCGCACGCCGAGCGGATCAAGCCCGAGGAACGGCTCGTCGATCAGATAGAGCGGGGGAGCGGCAAGCAGCGCGTTCATGATCATCACTTTCTGCTTCATGCCTTTGGACAGGTGCGCCGCGAACGCGGTCCGCTTGTCCGCCATGCGGAATTCGGCGAGCAGCCGTTCCGCCCGCCCGGCGTACACCGGCTCCTCAATCCCGTAGGCCATCGCGGTCAGACGCAGATGTTCCTGCACCGTCAGCTCGTCAAAAAGCAACGGCGTCTCCGGCACATAGGCGAAGGAACGGCGATACCGCTCCGCATCCTCCTCCAGCGTGACGCCGCCGATCCGGACCGTGCCCGCAAGCGGCTTCATCAACCCGAGCAGATGCCGGATCGCCGTGCTTTTCCCCGCGCCGTTCAGGCCGATCAACCCGACCATCTCGCCCGGCATGACCTTGAAGGTCAAGCCGTGCAGAACGGGCCGCCGCGGGCTGTATCCGCCCGACAGATCCTCGACGACGACAAGCGGCTCCATCAGATCACCTGCCTTGTCTCCACATTATACCGAAACCGGGACAGCCACTTCAAAAAAACAGCCGCGGCACCGAGAGGGACGGTGATCCCGATCCTCGCAAAAACCGGCCGAAACGCAGGAAAGACACTATCCCGGCCCGAGCCACAAAGAACGCGCCGAGACGCCGGAAGGGACGGCCACACCGCCACGCGCCGGAAGGAACGGCCGCCAAGCGCCGCAAGGGGCCGCTCCGTCCTCGTCCGCGGCGGGCGGAAGCCAGACGGGCAGCCCCTGTTCATGCGACCTGGAACGGGCGCGTCCTCAGGACTTGATCACAATTTTCGTCACCGTCGAATTCGTCCCGGACACTTCGACGGAACTTCCGGCGACAAGCAGCGAAGCGTCGCCGAAGATCTGGACGTTGTGCGACACGTTGTAGATGACGGCCAGCGTGCCGCCGTCGGTCGCCTTCATCAGCGAGATCGTTGCCAACCGGCCCTCCGCGTTCAGGGTGACCGAGTTCAGGATGCCGGCGTCCGTGAACGTGTTCGATGGCGACGCGGCCTGCGTCACCTCGATGAAGACGGCCTCGCCGTTATGGGTCAGGACGAACACCTTGTCGCCCGCCCGCAGCGCGGACGCATCGACCTTCGCCCCCGCGCGGAAAATGAACGCGTTCATGGCAATAGGCAGCACAACGTCGGTGTTGTCCGACCGGGTGACCACGATGGCGCCGGTCGTCGCCGCCTTCACCACGCCCGTTACCGTCCGCTCGTCCTTTGCGCCCGGCAACTGGCTGTCCGTCCGGTCAAGCAGCGCCGCGAGCTCCGCCCGCGTCACCGGCCGGTTCGGCTTGAACGTGCCGTCCTGATAGCCGGTGACGAGCCCCTTTTCGACGGCGACCGCCACATAGCCGACGGCGCCGGCCGGAATGTCCTTCGCGTCTTTGAACGGCAGCGAAGTGTTGTGCTTCTTCTTCGCTTCCTCTTCCAGACCGAGCGACTTCACAAGCAGGATCGTCGCCCACAGCCGGTCGGCCGGTTTCTCGGGATGCACCTTGTCCTCCGTCTCGGCGAACAGCCCGTTTTCCACCGCGACCGCCACATAGCCGACCGCCCACGGATACTGTTTCACGATCTTGTCCGCGTCCTTGAAATGCAGTTCCGTCCGCATTTCTTCCGCCGACTCGGCCTGGGCGCGCAGCCCCATCAGCCGGACGGCGGCCGTCAGCGCCTCGATGCGCGAGACGGTCTGATTCGGCTTGAACGTGCCGTCCTCGTAGCCGGTGAACACGCCCTTCGACGCGAGGCGCATGATCGGAACCAGCGCCCATTTCAGTTCGTTTTCGTCCTTGAATTGCAGCCGGATGACGATCTCGTTCGAAGACTTGCGGTCCGACGGCTTCCGCTCGTCGTAACGATAGTTGTTTCCTTTGGCTCCTTTGTCAGGTCCCTTGCCCTTGCCGTCCGCGAAAGCCGAGGCGGCTCCTCCGAACAGGGTCATGACGGCCAGGGCCGAAATGACGGTTTTTCTCCATGCAGAGCTTTGCATCGCCGCTGCATCCTCCTTCCCGAGTCGTATGTTATGTCCATCCGACCAGCGCGCCGGGTCGTACGTCTACAACATTCGCAACCCGCCGGCGGTTTGAGGGGGAAGGAGCAAAAAAACGCGTTACGCTATTCTTTCTCAGGCCGGCCCGCGCTTTCCCATTTCGCCTTCAGCCATCGCGGCGCGCCCTTGTTCTTCCTGTCGATCTCGCGCTCACGTCGCCCCGACTTGCCGGCGGCCGGCGCGCGAACCGCTTCCGCGCGCTTCTCCTTGCGGGAAGCGTCCGGTTTCGCGCGGGTGACGGGCTTGCCGGCGCGGCCATCCCCGTTCCCGGGGTCCGGTTTCGCCGGCTTCGATGCCGCGCGACTCCCGGCGGATTTGCGCGTCGCAGACAAGGCGGCTTTGCCCGCTTCCGCGCCGACGCGCGCGGAACCGCGCCGTCTGACGGCCGGATCCGTCAGTTCGCCGCCATACAGTTCGCGTTCTTCGATCGCGATGCCGAGCTTGCGGGCCAGCTTCCCGACCCGGTTCCATTCACGATCATCCGCGAGCAGCACGACCGTCCCTTCGCGGCCCATCCGTCCGGTCCGCCCGGCGCGGTGGATGTAGCGCTCGGCGTCCGTCGGCGCGCCGAGACTGACGACGAGCGCCAGCTCCGGGATGTCGATGCCCCGGGCCGCGACATCCGTCGTGATCACGACACGCAGCTTCCCGTCCCGCAGCCGCTCGAGCGTCTGCGACCGCGTCAGCTTGTCCGCGTCGCCGTACAACGCGCCCGCCGCGAACCCTTCGTAGCGCAGCCGCGCTTCCCAGTGCGCGATCTGGTCCGTCTGGTCGATGAAGATGAGCGCCGACGGCGGCTTCAGCGCATGCAGCAGCCGCTTCACCGTCTCGAACCAGTCGCGCCGCTCGGCGCGGATCGCGTAATGACGGATCGAGTCCGGCAGCCGTCTCTCGGGGGCCGGGTCGATCCGAACGGGCTCCCGCATCAGCCGTTCCGCGAGCGCAAGCGTCTCCGGCGGCAAAGTCGCCGAAAAGAACGCGAGCTGCCGATCCGCGGGCACGGCCCCGAGCACCGCTTCCAGCTCCTTCGTCGAGCCGAGCGCGAACATCTGGTCCGCCTCGTCCAGCACGAGCAGCTTCACCGCATGGAGCTTCAGCTTGCGCATCTTGAGCAGTTCATGCAGCCGTCCCGGCGTCCCGACCGCGAGATGCGGCTTCTTTTTCAGCCCGTCGATCTGCCGCCCGACCGACGCCCCGCCGATCAGTTGCTGCACGCGAACGCCTTCCGGGCCGCCGAACCGTTCGGCCTCGCGCACGATCTGCATCGCAAGCTCCTGCGTCGGCGCCATGACGAGCGCTTGCAGCTCGGGCTTGTCCGTCTCGATCTTCTGCAGCGCCGGCAGCAGGTAGGCCAGCGTCTTGCCGCTGCCCGTGTGCGACCGCACGCAGACGTCCCGGCCTTCCAGCATGGGCGGAATCGCCGCTGCCTGCACCGGCGCCGGTTCGGCAAACCCCGCCTGCGCGAGCCGCCCGGCCAGCGACGGCCTCACCCCGAGCGATGTCCAATCCTTCTCCATGGTGTCCCTCCGTGTATTTGCGTACCCTGCTATTTTCGGTCCAGCCACTTGCCGGCCACCCGGTCGCCGATCCGCGGGAACAGGTGGTACAGCCTGACGCCGATCGCCGCGGCCAGCGGCAGATCGATCTCGGCCTTGCGCGTCTCGATCACCTTCACGATCCGCTCCGCCACCTTCTCCGGCTTCATCATGAACCGGCGCACATTGCGCACGTAGTGGCCTTGCGGATCGGCGATCTCGAAGAACGGCGTGTCGATCGGGCCGGGATTGACCGCGGACACGGCGACTCCGGTGCCCGCCAGCTCGAGCCGAAGCGCGTTCGTAAAGCCCAGCACCGCGTGTTTCGAAGCGGAGTACCCGGTCGACTTCGGCGTCGCGAACTTGCCGGCGATGGACGCGATGTTGACGATGTGCCCGTCCCGCCGCGCGAGGAACGACGGCAACACCGCCTTCGTGCAGCGAACCATGCCCATATAATTCGTATCCATCATCGCCTCGATATGATCGAGCGGCGCGTTCCTGAACATCTCGAAAATGCCGAAGCCCGCGTTGTTGACCAGCACGTCGACGGGACCGAACTCCGACTGGATCCGGCGCGCCACGTCCTGCACCTGCCCGTTGTCCGTCACGTCGAGCCGGTAGACGCCGCATCGCGCGCCGATTTCGTCCGCCGTCCGCCGCAAGCGCTCCTCGTTCCGGCCGGTCAGGATCGGCACCGCGCCTCTCCGGGCCAGCTGTTTCGCCGTCTCGGCTCCGATGCCGCTGCCCGCGCCGGTGATCCAGACGATCTTGTCTTTCAGCACAGCCGTCATCTCCGTCGCCTCCTGCGAACAGTGTACTGCAACCGGGTCCGCTTGGCAAAAAAACCTCGCGGGGCGCAAAACACCCCTGAGACTCCACACCGAAGCGAATTCATGATACGATGCGTACAGAACGATCGAAGGACGGACGGGAATCGGGGACGGACCGCGGACCGGCCTGAGCGAAGGAGGAACGGCATGCCCAACATATGGACGCATCTGCTGTTCGGCCGTGAAGTGCTGGAACGGATCGGCGAACGGGAAATGATCGGGGAGACGAAGAAGCGGATTCTTTTTCAGATGGGGTGTCAGGGGCCGGATTTTCTTTTCTACCACAACTATCTGCCCTGGAAACGCGGGGATGTGATGAACCGTCTTGGCAGCGCGATGCACAGCCGGCACTGCGGTCCCGTCCTGATGGATCTGCTGGACGGGGTGGCCGGTCTGGCCGCAAGCCGGAGCCATCCCGACGACGCGGTCGTCTACGCGCTCGGGTTCGTGCTGCATCATACGCTGGACCGGAACGTGCATCCTTACGTGTTCAGCCGCTCCGGATTCCGGAAATGGGACCACCAGCGCTTCGAAGTGATGATGGACACGATCGTCGTCCGCCGGAAGCTCGGCATCGAAACATGGCGCACGCCGGTCTGGCGGGAACTGGACGCGGGCAGCGGGCTGCCGGAGGCGATCGTCGACGCCTTCGAGCGGATTGCCGCGCGGTACTATCCGGAACTCGCCGGCAAGATCCATCGGGATGCCTGGAACCGGGCTTACCGCGACATGATCGGCGCGCAGCGACTGTTCCACGATCCGACGGGCATCCGGCGCGCGCTTACGTTCGGCAAGATCGAGCCGCTCGTGTACAAGCGCCGGCTGCCGGATCTCGACGTGCTGAACGACGCCGGAAGGCCGTGGCTCGACCCGACGGACGGCGAGACGCGCCACGCCGACACGTTCGACGAAATGTGGGAGCGCGCGATGGCCGAGAGCGTCGAGATTATGCGCGTCGTGCTCGAATGGCTGCGGCTTGAGTCGGGGGAGACGGAAACCGGCCGCGATCCCGTCCGCATCGCGGAATTGCGCGGACGGGCGGCCGGGCTGATCGGCAACCGGTCGTACGAGACCGGCCTCGCGTGCGGCGCGGCCGAGATCCGCTTCGCCGACCCGATCTGGCCGGACGGCCGGGGCGCCCGTCCCGACGAGGCGGTCACGGGCTGAGGCCGGCGGCACCGATCCCCGCTTGCGGACAGACGGCGCGAACGACGCCCAAGGCGACGCGGCGCTCCGGCCGGGCCGTCGCCCTGGACGCATTCGGTTGCCGCCCCGGTCCGGTCCGGCTTCACATCGCCTCGCGCGCCTGCCCCTTGCGCATGCGCATCCGCATCAGGCGCAGCTTCTCGTAGACCGAGTCGAGCGGCTTGCCCTCGAGATCGGCCTCCGTGTAGACCTGCTGCAGGATCGGCTTCAGATACTTGTCGCCGACCGACTTGATCGCGGCCTGGATTCGCTCGCGCTCCTCCGCGGGCAGCCGGCCGATTTCCAGATCGAGCAGCGGACCCATGTCGTATCCCGCGCGGTCAAGCTGCTCGATCCGCTCCACCAGCCGCCGCCGGTCCATGTCGAGCATCTGCGCCAGCTCGTCGAGCCCGAGGCCGTCCTGCACCGCCTGCAGGATCGAGCGCGTCGTGCGATGTCGTTCCATCTCCGTCTTGTACTTCAGTTCCTTCTGTTTGTACAGCCATTTCGAATAGGCCTTCGGATCGAGCACCTCCTGCACCCACGTGAGCGGGAACGTCGTCCGCCGCTCGAAGCCGCGCGTGATCGTCAGCACATCCTCGGCGTACGCGGCCGACTTGGCCGCGCCCCAACCCGGAATCGAGCGCAGCTCCTCCTCCGTCTGCGGCACGAACGCGCTGATCATCATGAGCAGATTGTTCCGCGCGATCGCGTACGGCGCCTTCCGCTCGGCCGCGGCCCGCGCGCGGCGCCACTCGCGCAGCGCGCTGTACAGATCCTCGCGGCAATGCAGTTCGCCATAGCATTGCAGCATCGACACATAGCTGCCGGCCGCCGCCTTGCGGTCATCGAGCATGCCGTCCAGCACCGGCTCGTACCCTTCTCCCAGCTTGACGGCGACGCCGTGCCGGAAGGTCGAGATCATCTCCTCCCACGACGTCCCCTCGTACCAGACGTCCGTCCGGACCGATCCGCCGCCGGGCTCCGTCCAGACCACGGACCACTTTCCCTGCGACTCGCCGATCGACACCTGCGCCGTGACGACCCTCCCTTCATCCGATTGCTTCTCCAGCGTGTTCAGGAAAACCAGCTGCATCTGCGCATGCACCTCCGCATAATGTTCGGACCGGCCGGCCGGGACGGCGCCCGCAAACGCAAAAAAGCACCCCGCAAAACTGCGAGGTGCTTCCTCCGACCGAATATCCGATTGGCTCAAATATACCAGATTGCGCAGTTTATGACAAGAGTTTTCCTGCGAATGGCAGCATTCATTGCCCGCCGTTCCTCCGATTTCACCGCGCTGCCGCGTCAGGTATAATGAAACGGTACGCACCCGCAAGCCCCGAATGGAGGAATGACGATGCTGCCGAACTACGATTTCATCTCGGATTCGACCGAGGCGACGGAAACGCGGTTCGTGACGTTCATCACGCCGAACCTGAACCGTTTCGATCTGGCCGTCACGAAGACGAACCGGTTCTACGGCAAGAAGCTGGTCACCGATCTGCAGAAAGGGATCACGGCCATCATCGGAACGGACGATCTGGAAGAGGAAGGCTATCTCGAGGCGACGTTCCGGCTGACGGAGGAGGAAGCGGCGGAACTTGCGGCCTTCCTGCAGCTCGTCATCGGGCCGGCGCATATGTCCGACTGACCCGGGCCATACTGAAGGCGGCAGACGATACCAACTCCGGGAGGCATCCGCCGTGACCCGCAAAGGCTTCAAACCCGAAGACCGCCGGGAATACACCGATCTCGCCGTCGTGGAATCGCAGCGCAACGATCTGACGAGCGAAGAATTTCCCGAAGGCCCCTACGGCTCGCCCCTGCTGACCGAGACGCTCGGCAAGAGCGATCAACATCGGATCGACCAGCGCCCTCCGAACCGGTTCGACTATGAGAATCGGAGGCTGCATGAAGATATGGAGCGCGGCTATCCCGGCGACCAGGGCGAGCCCGACGAAATGGACCGGCGCTGAAGGCCGGTCCGTTTCATCCCCAGACTTCCCCGAACACGTCTTCCTTCCAGCCGACGGTCAGCTTCCGGCCGTCCGTTACGACCGGCCGCTTCACCAGGCGGCCGTTCGACGCGAGCAGCCGGATCTGCTCGTCCTCGCTCATCCCCGGAAGTTTGTCCTTCAGATTCAATTCGCGGTAGACCTCGCCCGACGTGTTGAAGAACGCGCGCGGGCCGAGGCCGCTCATGCGCAGCCATTCGCGGATCTCCGCCTCGGTCGGCGGCTGCTCGAACAGATCTTGCAGTTCGAACTCGCGTCCTTTCTCCCGCAGGAACTTCAGCGCGCTGCGGCAGCTTCCGCATTTCGGATAATGGTAGACCTTGAGCGCTTTCCGGCTCTCCATGTCCGTTTCTCCTTCCCTTGCGAAAACATGATCACGCTTCCCCGGCGTCCAGCGACTCCAGCAGCCGCTCCAGCCGGAGCAGTTCATCGGGCAGCGGCGCAACGAACCGCATCCGTTCGCCGGTCATCGGGTGCGTCAATTCCAGTTCGGCGGCGTGCAGCGCCTGGCGTCCGGCCGCCCCGGCCGCCTCCGCCAGCCATTCCGGATCGCCCGGTCCGGGCGCGCCGTACAGCTCGTCCGCAATGAGCGGACAGCCGATATGCTTCATGTGGACGCGAATCTGGTGCGTCCGGCCGGTCTCGAGCGTGAGGGCCACCCTGGCCGCCTTTCCGCCGCCGTAGACGGCCTCCGTCCGGTAATGCGTGACGGAAGGGTAGCCGTCCGGCGTCACGATGCGCAGATGCGGCGCCTCCGGATCCCGGTCGATCGGCGCGTCGACCGTGCCTTCGGGCGGAGAAGGCGCGCCGCGGACATACGCGATGTAGCGCTTGCCGACGCGGCCGCGCTTCATCTGCTCCGCGAGCTGCTGGTGCACGTAGGCGTTCTTCGCGACGGCGAGAACGCCCGACGTATCCTTGTCCAGCCGGTGCGCCGGGCGGAACCGGTGCGCTTCTCCCCGCTGCCTCCAGTGATGGATCACGCCGTTCGCGAGCGTGTTCGTATAATGCCCCTTCGTCGGATGGACGACCACACCCGCGGGCTTGTCCAGCACCAGCAAATGCGCGTCCTCATGCAGGATGGCGAGCGGCATTTCCTGCGGCGGCACATCGTCCGGCTCTTCCGCCTCCATGCGCAGCGCGATCCGGTCGCCCGCGGCCACCCGGTCCGACGTGAACGCCCGCCTGCCGTTCACCGTAAGCCCCTGTTCCGTCCGCTTGAGCCGCGTGAGCAGCCGGCGCGAGACGCCGAGCCGCTTCTGCAGCACCGTCCGGACGGTCATCCCGTCGTCCGCCTCCGCGACGACCAGCTCGATCAGATCGCCGTACTTCGTGCCGTCCACCGCCGTTCACTTCCCCGCGTCCGGCGGATCGGTCCGGCGGAACACGTTTGCGCCGCGCGCGTATTCCGTATCCGGGACGCCGAGCCGTGCGTTGACGGCGCGCGCCGCGACGAAGAACCAGTCCGACAGCCGGTTCAGATACGCGAGCGCCGCCTCGTTCACCGGCTTCTCCGCGGCGAGCGCCACGACCCGGCGTTCCGCCCGCCGGCAGACGGTGCGGCAGACGTGCAACCGCGCGGCCGCCTCCGAACCGCCGGGCAGGATGAACCGGGCGATCGGCGGCGCTTCCGCGTCAAGCTCGTCGATCCGCCGCTCGAGACGGGCGACCGGCTCCATCGTCATCTTGAACACTTCCGGGTTGTCCGCGTAGGCGAGATCCGAACCGCAATCGAACAGTTCCTGCTGGATCGCGGTCAGCTCTTCCGCGATGTCGAGCAGGCGATCCCCGCTTCGCAGCGCCGCTTCCGCCAGGCCGACGAAGCTGCTCAGCTCGTCGATCGTGCCGTACGCCTCCACCCGGACATCGTCCTTCCGTACGCGCCCGCCGATGACGGATGTCCGGCCCGAATCCCCTTTGCGCGTATACCACTTCATGCCGATAACCGCCCCATGGAAAAAGTTCCGCATCATGCATCACTATACCACAAATCCCGCGCGGCACAAAAAGAAGAAGCCGTCTCCCTTGCCGGCTTCCCGCTTCATTCGTTCCCGCAGCGCTGTTTGTGCAGCATGTATTCATTGATCTTCTTGTCCAGTTTGCGGCTGGCCTCGATCACGCGTTCCGAGTGCAGCGAATCGTCCTCCAGATAGACGAGTTCCATCCGCTTCCGCAACCGGCAGATTTCGTCTTTTAGCATTTCGGCGGAAGACGCCGGCCGACCGGCGCCATGCCCTTCATGCTGCCGAATTCCCGAGTGCCCTGTTCCGCCGGCCATTCCCGCTCCCCCTCCTCCGGTCGTCCGGTCCATGATGCCGGAAGCGCTATGGGCGCTCAACCGCGTTTCAGATTTTCGACGAATCGGCCGATGCGATCGATCGCCTCGTTGAGCTGGGCCACGGAAGTGGCGTAGGAGCAACGGATATGCCCCTCGCCGCCGAGGCCGAACACGTTCCCCGGCACGACGGCGACCTGCGCTTCCATGAGCAGCCGCTCCGCAAACATCTCGGAATCGAGCCCGGTCGAACGGATGGACGGGAACGCGTAGAACGCCCCTTGCGGTTCGTGGCAATCGAGGCCGATTTCGCGGAATCCTTTTACGACCAGTCTGCGCCGCTGATTGTACGACTCGACCATCTTCTCCATCTCTTCCATGCCGTTCGTCAGCGCCTCGAGCGCGGCGATCTGGCCCATGATCGGCGCGCACATGACCGTGTACTGGTGAATCTTCAGCATGGCGCCGACCAGCTCCGGATGGCCGCAGACGTAACCCATCCGCCAGCCGGTCATGGCGAACGCTTTCGAAAAGCCGCTGACCAGGATCGTCCGGTCCTTCATGCCCGGCAGCGACGCAAAACTGCAGTGCCGCGGTCCGTAGGTGAGCTCGGCGTAGATCTCGTCCGCGATGACGATCAGGTCGTGCTTCTCCACGACCCGTGCGATCGGCAGCCAGTCCTCGTAGGTCATGATGCCGCCCGTCGGATTGCTTGGATAGCACAGGATGATCGCCTTCGTGCGCGGCGTGATCGCGGCCTCCAGCCGGTCGGCGCGCAGCTTGAAGCTGTCTTCGGCCAGCGTCTCGACGCCGACCGGGACCCCGCCGGACAGCGAAGCGATCGGCGAATACGAGATGTAGCACGGCTCCGGCACGAGGATCTCGTCGCCCGGCTCGATCAGCGCCCGCAGCGCCAGATCGATCGCCTCGCTGCCGCCGATCGTCACGAAGATTTCGCGGGCCGGATCATAGCGGAGATCGAACCGGTTCGCCAGATAGGCGGCGATCGCCTCGCGCAATTCCGGGATGCCGGCGTTGGACGTATACTGGGTCTTGCCTTTCTCCAGACTGTACACGGCCGCTTCGCGCACATGCCACGGCGTGACGAAATCCGGCTCGCCCACGCCGAGCGTGATAACGTCCTTGCGGCCTTGCACGAGATCGAAAAATTTGCGAATGCCCGACGGCTTGATGTTGCGGACGCCGGACGACAGATAGTCCGACATGGACCGGCGCACCGGCCGTTCAACCGTCGTGGTCTGCTCCTTTTCCTTGATCACACGCGACACCCCTTACGGCGAGATGACGAGCCTCTGATCACCTTCGCGTTCCTCGAAGATGATGCCGTCCTGTTTGTATTTTTTCAGAATGAAGAACGTCTTCGTCGACAAGACGGAGTCGATCGGAGACAGCTTGGTCGATACGAAGTTCGCCACTTCCTGCAGCGTTTTGCCTTCCACTTCAACCAGCAGATCGTAGGCGCCCGACATCAGGAAGACCGATTTCACTTCCGGATATTGGTAGATCCGCTCGGCGATGCCTTCGAAGCCGCGGCCGCGTTCCGGGGTGATCTGGACCTCGATCAGCGCCGTCACCTTGTCGTCCGCGACTTTGCTCCAGTTGACGACCGCCGCGTACTTGACGATCACGTGATCTTTCTCCATTTCTGCGATCGCCCGCTTCACATCCTCCACGGAGGCGTCGAGCATCGTCGCGATGAGCTCCGGCGACCTTCTCGCGTCTTCTTTGAGCAGTTCGAGGATTTTGAGCTTGAATCCTTCGACCATTTCGTACCCTCCCCGTTCCCAAGCGGATATTCAAGCAGATAATAATGATATATCATACACCCGAACCGCTTGTTCTGTAAAACAAAAAAACGAAACCGCCGGGACGGGCGGACGGGACCGAGGCCGAGGCAAGGTCTGCGCCGCGAAGACGCGCAAGGAGCAGCCGTTCGGCGGCGCGATGGACCCCGCAACGGTCTGCGGGACCGTTAGCGGGACGCGCCGGTGAGACCGGGCGGCTCTAACGGTCCGTGGGACCGTTGGCGGGGGATGCCGGGCGATGTTGGAGGCTCGATCGGCTCTGCAACGGAACGTGGTTCCGTTAGAGAGGGCGCCGGCAAGCACGAGCGAGCCATAACGGAACGTGGTTCCGTTAGCGGCGGTTGCCGGGCGATGCTGGAGGCGCGACCGGCTCTGCAACGGAACATGGTTCCGTTAGCGAGGGTGACAGCAAGCACGAGCGAGCCCTAACGGAACGTGGTTCCGTTAGCGGCGGTTGCCGGGCGATGCTGGAGGCTCGATCGGCTCTGCAACGGAACGTGGTTCCGTTAGCGAGGGCGCCGGCAAGCACGAGCGAGCCCTAACGGAACGTGGTTCCGTTAGCGGCGGTTGCCGGGCGATGTTGGAGGTTCGATCGGCTCTGCAACGGAACATGGTTCCGTTAGCGAGGGCGCCGGCAAGCACGAGCGAGCCCTAACGGAACGTGGTAAGCGGCGGTTGCCGGGCGATGTTGGAGGTTCGATCGGCTCTGCAACGGAACATGGTTCCGTTAGCGAGGGCGCCGGCAAGCACGAGCGAGCCCTAACGGAACGTGGTAAGCGGCGGTTGCCGGGCGATGCTGGAGGCGCGACCGGCTCTGCAACGGAACATGGTTCCGTTAGCGAGGGCGCCGGCAAGCACGAGCGAGCCCTAACGGAACGTGGTTCCGTTAGCGGCGGTTGCCGGG